>Ga0070728_10002200_pt1 | contig 25111 bp, 22 predicted proteins | sample tdDd471_FD_66723 | JGI IMG/M metagenome (GOLD analysis project Ga0070728, IMG submission 66723) | Marine sediment microbial communities from the Atlantic coast under amendment with organic carbon and nitrate - tdDd47.1 | ecosystem: Environmental > Aquatic > Marine > Coastal > Sediment | place...
GAACTGAAAGCGCCAGACGGGCGCGTCACCTGCCGTGACCTCGCCTGCGAGCCTGTCCTGAATAGTATCGATCTGGAGCTTGAACCTGGCGAGCGGCTGGGGATCACGGGTCCCAACGGCGCCGGGAAAAGTACTGTTCTGATGCTGCTTGCGGGCCTGCTCCGCCCCACGAGAGGACGAATCGAGATCGACGGGCAGCGCCTGGACGACGTCCGCCTGCGATCGGTCGGGCAGCGCGTCGCGCTGGTCTCCTCGGAGGTTCCGCCTGTGGCAGGCAGCCTGCGCAGGAATCTGGCGCTCGGCTGTGCCGACGGCGTTGTCGATGATGACCGGCTCCACTGTCTCGTGCGTGATTTCGGCCTCAACCGCCTGACGGGCTGGGCTGAACAGGGGCTTGACCTGCCGATCCTGGAATGCGGCAGCAATCTTTCCAGCGGCGAAAGGGATCTGCTCTGCCTCGCCCGCGCGATCGTGCTTCAGCCAAGCGTCCTGCTGCTGGACGAGTCAGGCGCTCACCTTGATGCGGTTGCCCGGCGGACCTACGCGAAGACGATCCAGGGTTTCGCCGGAACCGTGATCATGACCAGTCACGATCCCGAACTGCTCGGTCTTTGCAACCGGACGGTGGAGATCGTGGACGGCTCCCTGCGTGTGCCCGCGCCGCAGCCACCGGATACAGACTGCCTGGAGAGAAGACAATGACGGACATTTCGGTCGCACGGCCCGCGACAGGCGGTTGCCGAGAAGTGCTGGCGCTCGAATCCTGGGGCACGCCGTATTTCGCCTGCCTTCCCGCCCACATTCATCCCGACACGCCCGTTCTGGTCAGCGTCCACGGCATCTCGCGCAATGCCCGGGAGCATGCCGAATCCTTCGGCGCACTCCCGGACGCGCGGGACATGCTGATCGTGGCGCCCCTGTTCGAGGCGGAGCGGTTCCCGCGCTATCAGCGTATTGCCCAGCCGGGCCGACCGGGCAGGGCTGATCTCGCCCTGGAGGCCGTGCTGGCCGCCGTCGCCGACTCGTTCGGTGTGGATGTCCGACGCATCATTCTGAATGGCTATTCCGGGGGCGCACAGTTCGCGCACCGTTATGCCTTCTGCCACCCTGAGCGGGTTGCGGCGCTCGGTCTCGCCGCAGCCGGCTGGTACACTTTCCCCGACAAGTCGGTGGTCTATCCCAGGGGTCTGAAGCGCATGGGGGTCGGCGGATTGAGCGGCCATGTTCCGGCCGCGCTCCGCATACCGACGCTGGTTGCGGTCGGGGACCTGGATGTCGAGCAGGATCCCGCCTTGCGGCGGACCGGGTCCATCGATGGCCAGCAGGGCACGACGCGGCTGGACCGGGCAGAGCGCTGGACCGGTGCCATGCGGGCCCTCGCGGGCGCCGCCGGTCTGCCCGACGTCTTCGAGATGATCGTGCTGCCGCGTACCGGTCACAGCTTCGAGGCGGCGATGGATCCGGAAGCCGGAAACTACGGTGAGCGCTTCCTGAAATTTGTCCGGCACTCGATGTAGCTGACAGGGGCTGGCGTTACGCGGGCGAGGCGGCTGAACAGTCCGTACACGCCGGGATACCCTGCAAATGCCGGTACCGCCGGAGGGTCGGAAATCCTCCGGCGGTGGCCGAAATCGCCTGTCAGGCCATCCTGTTGTCGAAATCGGCCAGTCCGAGGCCAGGCGAGTAGACGTAGCGTTCGTGGAACACCTTCGTGCCGATGGTGTTCCGGGCCAGCCAGTCAAACTGGATGGAATCCCGTACGCCCTCGAATGTCATATCCGAATTGCGGACCCGCAGCTGGACTGTGAAGCTGCTCGCGACCGGTCCGACATGTTCAGTCATGCTGTAGCGGCGGCGCTTGCCGATCAGCCAGACGCCCATCGGGAAGAATGCATCACCGACGAACGTCCTCTCTCCCGTACCGGGTCGTGAATCAAACACGCGCGACAGGGCGCTGCCGTCCTCCCGGAGAGTCAGATACTGAACCTTCTCCCCATTGCGCTCCCGGTTCCTGCGCGCGTAGACCGCCATGGTTTCCCCTGTCACCGGATGCGTCCAGTCGAAGGGCCCCTGGATCCGTCGGGAGCCGTGTCGGACATCGACCGCGTCACCAAACCTGGCACCGGGAATGCCTGACCAGAGATCGAATCCGATTTCGGCATGGTCGCTCAGGTAGAGGCCGCTATCGGGCGCCATGCATCCCGACAGGGCGAAGGCCGAGATGGCTCCCGCCGAGAGAAGCAGCGATCTGCGGCTCAGCCGCGCGTCCGAGTTCCGAGTGGTCATGGTTCAGGTCTCCAAGATTGCGTCTGCTCGCTGCGCCCCAAGGCGCGGCGCTGGTTCCGGGATCCGTGGCGAAACGCCGATCCATCTCGGCCACCGGAACGCTGTTCGCCAGCTCCGGAGCAGTTCGCCACTGTTTCCCGCATACACAACAGGAGGGAGCCGGAAATATTCCCGCATGGGATCCTCGGCGCAAACGACAATGACCATGGTGGCGGCCCGGATGATCAGGTGCCATCGCCATTAGACGTCCCGCCGAGCGGTCTTCCGCTGCTCAGTGCGAAGCTCGGATGCGAACACCGGCCCGAAGCGGTTCCACCAGAACCGGACGGTCTCGTGGCTGATGCCCATGCCCCTTTCGTGCCGCAGGTCTCCGACCTGGCGCCGCGACGGCGGGAGCCGGATGTGGAGCAGGACCGCCGTGCGGATCACCGTCGGCGAGCTATTGAAATAACGGAAAGGACGACGCTTCCCGAAAGCCTACCGCGACCACGTCAGATCTGCTCTGACAATGCCAATGAAGGTGCCCTAGAAGACCGGTGCACTTTCCGCGACGTCCTTGTTCTGCATCATGGCGTCGTACCAGGCGGTGAGGCCCTCGCGGCCTTCGCGCCAGTTGTCGTCGGCACCGCGCCAGTTGGCATATCCCAATGCCGAGACGGCAGCTATGGTCGCCAGGTTGAAGGCGGCAGGCTGGCCAGACAGGCGGGTTTCCAGCGCGTCGTAGCAGCGAGCGATGCGGTCGGTCTCCGTCTTCAGGACCGTGGGTGACGGCACCCCGTCCTCCGCCAGCCGTTCCTTGCTGCGCTTGTAGGTCGCATCCATCAGCACAGACGCAATGCCTTCGATCTCAAGCTGCTTCGGGGAATAGTCCATCAGCTTGTTGGGGGCCTGCGCGTCGATATAACGACCAATGATCAGGGTCTCGCAAAGGCAGGTGCCATCGTTCAGCAGCAGGCCGGGGATCTTGGCGCTGGGCCCGGCAGCGACCAGGGCGCTGCGGGCCTCCGGATCCTTCGAGACATCGAGTTCCTGGATATCCAGGCCGGAGAAGCGTGCGGCCAGCAGGGCGCGTCGCCCGTAAGGCGAATTGTGGGCGTGCAAGAGTTTCAAGTCGGTCTCCCCGGTATCATGCGCCGCACTGCCGACTGGTGTCGTGGCGGATCAGCCGAAAAATTGCTCATGCGCTGCACGATAGATCGGGACGCCCGCAACACCAGCGGAAAATGGCGGTCCCGGTGGGGGAGCGGGCCGGTGCCGATTCCATCATCTGATGGATCAAGCACCTAGTCGAACGTGATCACCCAACGGCCACGACTGCCACCGGCTTCCAGTGCAGCGTGGGCCTTGCCGGCATCTTCCGGTACCACGGTGCCGGCGACGCGCAGGGTCAGCTTGCCCGCATCGACAAGCTGCCGCAGCTGATCGAGCTTCTCGTACTCGCCATCATAATTGCGCACCCAGGTCTGCGTGAACCGGATGTCCCGCACGGCTTCCTCAGGGCTGAAGCCGCGGATGGCGGTGAACACGCCGCCGTCCCGGATCGCCGGAATCGCCGCCGCGTTCAGCAGTGCGCCGTCAGCCAGTCCATCGACGCCTTCGGGGAAGTGTCGGCGAACCTCGGCGGCGAAGTCATCGCTGCGCGGAACGATGATGTCCACGCCCAGCGCACGCAGCAGCGCCTCGTCCTTCGGTGCCGCGTCGGCAATGACCGTCAGCCCCTCCGTCTTCGCCAACTGGATGACATAGCCGCCATAGGCACCGGGGCCGCCGGTCACCGCCAGCGTCTGGCCGGGTTCGAGCCCCATCAGGTCGAGGGACAGTCGCGCGGTCAGCCCGTTCATCGGCAGGGTGCAGGCTTCCGCGTGACTGGTGCCCTTCGGGGCCGCAACCACCGCCCGCTGGTCCAGCACGATCTGCTCCCGATAGGCACCGTGGATGCCGTCCGGGACCACCATCGCCATGACCCGGTCGCCGACGCGCACGCCCGTGGTCGCACCCTCGCCAACCTGGTCGACGATCCCGGCGATGTCCATTCCGGGGACATAGGGGGGCGGATCCTTCTTCTGCATTTTGGCCCGGCCGCCATTGCGCCCCACAATGTCGGTCGGGTTCACGGCGGCGGCGTGAACACGTACCCGCACCTGTCCCGGTCCGGCATGCACCTCCGGCACCTCGACCACCTGCAATACCTCCGGCCCGCCATGTACCATCAGTCCGACTGCGCGCATGTCCTGCCCCTGTGTGTTTCATCGTTCCCGGAAGCGGAGGGTAGGCAGATCAAGGTCACGGCGCCAGCGCCTCATTGCGCGTCTTCGGTATTCCCGGGCAATGGCGAGGGTAGCCTGTACGACTGGCCTTGCGGATCGAACCGAAGTATCCTGCCCGACACTTGGCTGCCAGAAGTCGTCTCAAGAACAAGAAGTCGCGCCATGCAAGCAGAACAGGAACATGCCCCGGCCTCGACGCCGGTTCATCTGGATGTTGCCACCGCAACATTCGGCGATATCGGTGCAGCGGTCCGCGCCGGACTGCGCGATTTCGGGCGACGGCCCCTGCTCAGCCTCTTCTTCGGATTTGTCTTCGCCCTGTTCGGAACGGCACTGATCGCCGGTCTTGCGGCCAACAACCAGATATGGATCGTCATCGCCGCGGCGGTCGGCTTTCCGCTGGTCGCCCCCTTCCTTGCGGCGGGGCTGTACGAGATGTCCAGGCGCCTGAAACGTGATGAGCCGTTTACCGCCCAGGACATCTTCGGCGCCATCTTCAGTCAGCAGCGGCGGGAGTTCGGCTGGATGTCGTTCGTTGTCCTGTTCGTGTTCTGGATCTGGGCCTATCAGGTGCGGCTCGTACTGGCCCTGACCATGTCCAGCCAGGCCGTCCATTCCTTCGATCGCTTCCTGGGGGTGCTGTTCACGACCAGTGAAGGCCTGACGTTCCTGGCCGTGGGCACGGTGGTCGGCGCTGTGCTTGCGACCATCCTGTTCTCGATCACGGTGATCGCGATGCCCTTGCTGCTGGACAAGCGGGTCGATGTCGTCACCGCCATGATCACCAGCGTGAAGAGCGTGCTCCAGAGCCCGGCGGTCATGCTCGGCTGGGGCGCGATGGTGGGCGCGCTGACACTTGTCGCCATGGCGCCGTTGTTCATCGGTGTGATCTTCGTCTTTCCGGTCCTCGGCCACGCGAGCTGGCACCTGTACGAACGTCTGGTGTCGGAGGCGTAGGGCCGGACTGCTTACGACTTGGCCGTAAACTCGATCGGCTTGGCCCACTGCACCAGCACGACGCAGCCGTCCGTTGACCAGACGTTGTGGCTGCTGCCCGCCGTGTTCACGATCAGGGTGCCTGTGGGGTAGTGGCCGTTTTCGTCGGTCTGGCTGCCTTCCAGTACCAGCACAGTCTCCGGGGCCGGGTGACGGTGGGCGGGAACGGTGGCGCCGGGCTGGTAGCGCAGGACGGCCAGCGCCGGTTCGCCCTCCAGGATCTTCGCGATCTCGATACCTTCGCGGAACGGGGCGAAGTCGAGGCTGTTCCAGCCGCCGTTGATCAGGTCGGGGACGTTGAACGGTGCGGTCATCGACAGACCTCCTGGGTCAGATCTCGGGGTTCAGGGCGCTGGCGATCAGCTCGACCGGGGCCGTCCAGCCGACGATGGCCCCCTGCGCGCGGATCATGTCGAGGGTCGCGCGCTTGAACTCCGGAAAGTAGCTGGCCGTGGCGTCTTCCGCCAGCAGGCAATCGAAGCCCCGGTCATTGGCCTCCCGCATCGTGGTCTGGACGCAGACCTCCGTCGTGACACCCGCGAAGATCAGTTGCGTGATCCCGCGTTCCGCCAGCAGGTCGCCCAGCCCGGTGGCGTAGAAGGCACCCTTGCCGGGCTTGTCGATGACATGCTCGCCGGGCAGGGCGGCAAGTTCGGGCACGATCTCCGCGCCCGGTTCACCCGCGATCAGGATGCGGCCCATGGGACCGGGATCGCCGATGCGCAGCGCCGGGGCACCCCGGTCACGCTTGGCGGGCGGACAGTCGGAGAGGTCGGGGCGGTGGCATTCGCGGGTATGGATCACGATCAGCCCGGCGGCACGGGCGGCGTCGAGCAGCGCGCGCACGGTGGGCACGATGGCCTGCACCAGCGAAACATCGTTGCCGAGCGCCGCGCCGAAGCCTCCCGGCTCCAGGAAATCGCGCTGCATGTCGATGACGATCAGCGCCGCGTGGTCTGGATCGAGCGGGAAATCAAACGGCTCTGCCGCGATCATGTTCATCAGGCGTGTCCTGCCATGTGCTGGCCGATGACGGCGATATCGGCCTCCGCCGCCGGGGTCTCGTGCACGATGCTGCCCTCCGACATCACCAGCACCCGGTCGGAGAGTTCCAGGATCTCGTCCAGATCCTCGCTGAGCAGCAGCACCGCTGCACCGGCATTGCGGGCGGCGACGATGCGGGACCGGATGGCGGCCACGGCGGAGAAATCGAGGCCGAAGCAGGGGTTGGAGACCAGCAGCAGATCCACGTCTCCCGTCAGTTCCCGCCCCAGCACCGCGCGCTGCACATTGCCGCCCGACAGGGTCTGGATCGGGCTGTCGAGGGATGCTGTCTTGACCTGGAAGCCCGCCACCAGTTCGGCTGCACGCTTGCGCATCGCCTTGCGGTCGAGCCAGAAGCGATGTCCGTCGTCCGGCGTCGTGTCGAAGGTGCGGAAGGCCAGGTTCTCGGCCACGCTCATGCGCGGGGCGCAGGCGTTGCGCAACGGTTCCTCCGGCAGGCAGCGTACCCTGTGGGCCTGGGCTTCACCCCGTGTCGCGTGAAACGGGGCACCCGCGACCTCGATCAGGCCGTCGGAAACCGGGCGCTGGCCGGTCAGGATCTCCATCAGTTCCATCTGGCCATTGCCGGAGACGCCGGCAATGCCGACGATTTCGCCGCTGTGCACGGTCAGATCGTTGATCCGGATCGGCAGCAGGCCGGAGCGGTCCAGTGCCTTGATGCCGGACAGTTGCAGGACCGGCGCGCCGCGCTCCCCGGCCCGGTCCACATCGCGCGCCGGTGGCTGGCCGCCGACCATCATTGCGGCCATGTCATCGTGGCTCAGGTCCGCGACCCGCCCGCCGCCCGCATGCTTGCCGCGGCGGAGAACGCTGACATCGTCGGCGAAGGCGGTCACCTCGCGAAACTTGTGGCTGATCATCAGCACGGTCAGCGCGCCGGACTCGGTCAGTTGCCGGACATGGCCCAGCACCTCGTCCGCCTCCGCCGGTGTCAGGACGGAGGTGGGCTCGTCCAGGATCAGGAACCGCCGCCCGAGATAGAGCTGCTTCAGGATCTCGAGCTTCTGTTTCTCACCGGCGGCGAGGCGGCTGACGGGCTGGTCCAGCGGCACGGTGAAGGGCATGCGGTCCATGAAGTCGGACAGGGCCGCATGTTCCTTGCGCCAGTCGATGATGCCCGGCGTGTCGTCGCGACTGATCACCAGGTTCTCTGCCGCTGTCAGGGCCGGGACCAGGGTGAAATGCTGATAGACCATGCCCAGGCCCAGCGCATGTGCGGCCTTCGGGTCCGGCACATCCACTTCCCTGTCGGCCACCATCATCGCGCCTGCGGTCGCGTGATAGAAACCCATCATGCATTTCACCAGCGTGGACTTGCCCGCGCCGTTCTCCCCCAGCAGGGCGTGGAAGGATCCGGGGCGGACGCGGATCGAGACGTCGTCCAGCGCCGTGAACGACCCGAACCGCATGGTCAGGCCGACCGTCTCCACCCCCACGGCGGGGCTTCTGTCGGGTGGGCTGGTCACGGCAACTGGCTGATGAAGGTGGCGCTGTCGGAGACCGAGCCGAAAACACCGCCCTGCATCTTCACCATCTTGATGGCAGCGTCATGATTGCCCTTGTCGGTGGCGCCACAGCAATCCTCCAGCAGCAGGCACTCGAAGCCCCGGTCATTGGCCTCCCGCATCGTGGTGTGAACGCAGACATCGGTGGTGATGCCGCTCAGCACGATGTTCTCGATCCCCTTGGTGCGCAGCATCAGTTCCAGGTCCGTGGCGCAGAAACTGCCCTTGCCGGGCTTGTCGATGATGGCTTCACCGGGGGCAGGGGCCAGTTCGGTGATGATGTCCCAGCCCGGCTCCCCACGCACCAGAATGCGCCCGCACGGGCCGGGGTCGCCGATACCGGCGCCGATCTGCTGCGACCGCCAGCGCTTGTTGGGGGGCAGGTCGGACAGGTCCGGGCGATGCCCCTCCCGCGTGTGCATGACGTGATAGCCCCTGGCCCGCATCGCGGCCATGGTGGCCTTGATCGGTTCGATGGGCGCGCGGGTCAGCGACAGGTCATAGCCCATCTTGTCGACATAGCCGCCTTCACCGCAGAAGTCGGTCTGCATGTCGATGACGATCAGGACGGTATTCTCCGGCCTCAGATCGCCGTTGTAGGGCCAGGGATAGGGATCGGCCTTGATGGTGCTCATTCGGCAGCCTCCAGCTTGCGGTCATAGGTTCGGGTCGGCGCGTCGAAGCCGCAGCCGGTCCCGTCGGTGATCGCCACCTCGTCTTCCCATGGCAGGCGATAGCGCCCGGCGGCGAGGTCGGTCATGTAGGTATAGGGACAGTCCTGTGCGCCGCCCTTCACCGCGACATAGCCACGGTGGCCGAACTGGTAGATGTTGTTCTCCACACCCCAGCTCGTGCGCGCTTCCCGCACCAGGTCGGGGCGCACCTCCGCGGTGATGATCTCGTCGGCCCGGCCCGTGGTGCCGTGCGCCAGCACCGTGCCGTCGAAGTTGACGATCATGCCTTCGCCCATGCTGTCGAAGGTGCCGTCGGAACCGCACATGCAGACATTCGCCGTCACCATCAGGTTGCAGAACGCATTGGACTGGTTGGTGAAGCGCCAGCTCGCGCGGATCGGGGCGGTGTACCCGGCGGTGCGGATCATGATTTCCGCGCCCTTGTAGGCACATTCGCGCGCCATCTCCGGGAACATGCCGTCGTGGCAGATGATCAGCGCGATGCGCGATCCGTTCGGACCATCGATGACCGGAATGCCGAGGTCACCCGGCTCCCAGGGTTCCACCGGCACCCAGGGATGGAGCTTGCGGTAGTAGAGCTGCATCTCCCCCTGATCGTCGATGATGATGCCGACGTTGTAGGGCATGCCGTCGGGGTTCAGCTCCATGATGGAGAAGCAGCCCCAGATGCTGTTGTCGATGCAGGCCTGACGGAAGGCCGCGACCTCCGGCCCGTCCATGCTGCACATGATTTCCGGGTTCGTGTCCATGCTGAGGCCGTGCAGCGCGTACTCCGGGAAGACCACGAGATCCATGTTTGCGGAATTGCGCCTGGCCTTGCCCACCATCTCGACGATCCGCGCTGTCTGTGCTGCCAGATCATCCGGTGTTTCGACCACGGGCAGCTGCAGCTGCACCATGCCGATGACGACGCCGTTCGCTGATTTGTTCAGGCCACCAAGTCCGTTCATAGCGAGGCTCCTACTTCGTGATGCTCAGTTCGCCGGGTGCGCTTTCCAGCGCCCGGTTGGGGGAAGATGTGGCGATCAGCAGGCCGAGGGTCAGTACGTAGGGCGCGGCATAGAACAGGTAGTAGCCGGAGCTGATGCCCACCGACTGCAGCGCTGGACCCAGCGCCCCCGCGCCCCCGAACAGCAGCGCCGCCCAGAAGCAGTTGACCGGCGACCAGCGCGCGAAGATGACCAGTGCCACCGCCATCAGGCCCTGGCCGGATGACAGCCCCTCATTCCAGCTGCCCGGATAGTAGAGCGACAGGTAGGCACCGCCGACCCCGGCCAGCGCGCCGCCCGCACCCGTGGCCAGCAGACGCACGACATTCGGATTCAGGCCCATGGAGCGGGCCGCGTCGGTGCTGTCGCCCACCACGCGGACGATCAGACCGATGCGGGTGGTACGGAACATCCAGCCCATGGCAATCGTCAGTGCGATGCCGATCAGGAACAGCACGTTGACCTGCAGCGCCGCCTGCACCTGCGAGATATCCGACCACCAGCCGAAGGAGATGGCGGGCAGGTCAGGCGCCTGCGGCTGCACGTAGGGCTTGCCGAAAAAGAAGGCGAGACCCATGCCCAGCAGCATCAGGGCAATGCCGATGGCGATGTCATTGACCTTCGGCAGCTTGCAGACCCAGCCATGAAAGAAGCCGAACAGCATGCCAGCCAGTGCGGCGGCGAGGACGCCGATCCATGCGGAGCCGCTCTCGTAGGCAACCGCGTAGCCCGACATGGCACCGAAGACCAGTGTTCCCTCCAGCCCCAGGTTGATGCGCCCCGAACGCTCCGTCAGACATTCCCCCAGCGACACGAACAGGAAGGGGGTCGAGACCCGAATGGCGCCGCCGATCATGGCCAGCGGAACGGCCCAGAGGCCGAGGTCGGTCTCGTTCATGGCTGTTCCTCCGCCCTTGGTGTGAAGATGCGGAAGCGACCGTAAAGGGTCTCCGATACCAGGATGGCGACGAAGACGATCCCCTCCAGCACCAGAATGGTTGCATCGGGCAGGTCCATGCGGCGCTGGATCAGGCCGGAAGATGCCTCGAAGCCGCTGAGCAGGATGGCCACCGGAATGATGGCCAGCGGATTGTGCCGCGCCAGGAAGGCGATGAGGATGCCGGTATAGCCATAGCCGCTGACCAGCGAACCATTGGCGGATCCATGGATGGCCGAGACCTCGAAGAAACCCGCCAGTCCGGCACAGGCCCCGCCTGCCGCCGTGAAGCAGACGATCAGCCGCCCGACGGGCAGTCCCTGAACCTGGGCGGCGCGAATGTTGCCGCCCGCGATCCGCGCCGCGAACCCCCAGGTCGTCCGCTCGATCAGCACCCAGGCGATGATGCAGGCAATGATGCCCGCGACGAAGCCCCAGTGCACGTCCATGCCCGGCAGTTCGCCCACTCGCAGCGCCGGGTCGAGCGGCGCGGTGGAGGGCTTGTTGAGACTGGCGGGATCCCGGAACGGACCTTCCACCAGATGGTTCAGCAGTGCGATGGCGATATAGGCCATCAGCAGCGACGAGATGGTCTCGTTGACGCCACGTCTGATGCGCAGCGCACCGACGGCCCCGATCCAGAGCCCGCCGATCAGCATTGCAGCGAGCATCATGACAGGGATGCCGATGGCGGCCGGCGCACCCGAGAGCGCTGTCCCGACCACGGCAGCCGCGAGGCCACCGAGAACGACGGCCCCCTCGCCGCCGATCACCACCAGTCCCAGCCTTGCGGGCAGAGCCACGCACAAGGCTGTAAGCAACAGCGGCGCGACGCGTGACAGGGTATTCTGCCAGGAGAACGCCGTGCCGAACCCGGCCTTGTAGACCAGGCCGAAGAAGTCCACCGGCGACTTGCCGAGCAACACCAGGAACACGGAGAAGGCGAGCAGGCCACCAAGCAGGGCCCCGATCGGAATGATCAGGGGCTCCAGCCGGGGGGCGATGTCCGCGATCCCGCGCTGTTCAGGTGCGCGAAGCTCTGTCGAGGCGCCGGTGGCCATGGGATCAGGAGGTCGAGCCGATCACGCCCTCAACAAGGTAATCCATACTCTCCAGCGCAATATCATCCTCGGCGAAGGACTCGCCGGCTGGGGCAATGACATTGCCCTTGTTGTCGTTGATCGGTCCCTTGATGATCAGGAACCCGCCTTTCATGATCTCCGCCTTCGCGGCTTCGAACTGGTTGCGGGCGGTGTCGGAAACCGCCGGACCCAGCGGGCTCATCTTGACGAAGTCATCCGACAGTCCGCCCCGGACGAAGTTGTCGATGGTGCCGCCGCTCATCATGGTCTTGACCATGCCGGTATAGACATTGGCCCAGTTCCATTCGGCGCCGGTGAGATAGTTCGCAGGCGCCAGCGGGCTCTGGTCGGCGTGATAGCCACAGACGAACGCGCCACGACCGGCGGCGGTCTCCACCACCACCTTCGGGCCATCGACGTGGCAGGTGATGACATCGCAGCCCTGGTCGGCGAGGGCATTGGTGGCCTCTGCCTCCTTCACCGCCAGTGACCATTCGCCGGTGAAGATGACCTGGCAGGTGATGGTCGGGTCCACGGCGCGGGCGCCCAGCAGGAAGGAATTGATGTTCATCAGCACCTGCGGGATCGGCTTGGCCGCGACGAAGCCGATCTTCTTCGACTTCGTGGCGTGGCCCGCGGTGATGCCGTTCAGGTACTGGCCGAGACCGATGTAGCCGAAATAGGAACCGGCGTTCTTCGGATGCTTGTCTGCGGACCAGAGGCCGCCCGCGTGCTGGAACCGCACATCCGGGTGCTTCGGCGCGACTGCCAGGATATGCGGATCGAAATAGCCGAAGGAAGTCGGGAACATCAGCGATGCACCGTCGAAGTTGATCATGGATTCCATGGACTTCTGCACGGCAACGGTCTCGGGGACGTTCTCCTCCTCGACCACGGTGACGCCCGCCATCTTCTTGACGGCAGCGGCCCCCTCGGCGTGGGCCTGATTGTAGCCGAAGTCATCCTTCGGCCCGACATAGATGAAGCCGACGGTCAGGTCAGCGGCGTGTGCGGCACCGAAAGGCAATGCGCTCGCGGCGGCGAGTGCGCCCGTAGCGGCACCGGCCTTTAGAAGGCTGCGACGTGAGATGGTCCTGCGGTTCATGGTTGTCTCCTGGCCCTGGGTTCGGAAAGGGGTTCCTGCCCCGCCACACCTGCTTTGGGGCTGCATCGATTGCGGATGAAGAAAGGATAGGTGAGATGGTGCGTGTCGTCTTTTGCTAATAATTCCTCGGATGTGTTCATTTTTTGCACCGGTGTGAAGTCAGTTGCCTGAGGCGAGGTAGCCGCGCCATCCGGCCGCCGCATCAAGCTCCCGCGCACCCGCCAGCCCGTGGGTTTCGCAGAGAAACCCGGTAACCGTCTCGCCGTCCGAGAGCGTGAGCGTGCCGAGGCCGAGCGGGGAGGGAATGCCGGCCAGGAAGCTGCCGACTTCCGTCATCGGCAGGGCCCAGACCTCGACAGGCACGGAACCGCCGCCCGACGCGTCGCGCACCAGTCCGGGCCGTTCAGGCGGGCCCCCGTTCAGCGCATAGAGGCGGTAGTCCCCGGCGGTCATGGTGGCACGCAGAAACCGCCCGCCCCGGGACGTGAGCTGACCATTCAGCGGCAGACCGGCCATATGGGCGCCGCAGACCGCGATGGCCATCTCGTCCGGGCCGGGGCGGGGTGCGTGAACAGCCGGTTCCGGGCGGGGATGAGCAGTTGCACCGACGTTCCCCGACCGCTCCAGTGCCAGTGCCACGGACGCCAGCCAGCCATCGCGCCCCGCCTCCGCCAGCAGGGTGACGCTGCCCGGCCGACCGTCCGTGCGTGGTGCGGTCGGGACGGCAATGCCGCAGAGGTCCATCAGGTTGACGAAGTTGGTGTAGGTGCCAAGCCGCGCGTTCGGACCGATGGGATCCTGCGTCAGGTCCGCCACGGAATAGAAGGTCGGGATGGTGGGAACGCACAGCAGATCGACGCTCGCCACCATTGGATCAGCGAGGACCCGCAGTTCCTTCAGGCGGTAGATGCCCCGGAAGGCGTCGGTCGCGGACAGGGTTTCGGCCTCACGGATGATCTGGCTGGTCACGGGAAAGACGGCTTCCGGATCGGAGGCCAGCAGATCCTCGATCACCGCGTGCCGCTCCGCCACCCATGCCCCGTCGTATAGCAATCGGGCAATGTCATGGAACGGCGTGAAGTCGAGCGGGACCAGCTCTGCCCCGGCCTTCTCCAGACGATTCAGGTCCGCCGTGTAGGACGCCTGCTGCAGGGCGTCACCGAAGAATTCAAGGGTGGCCTCATCCGGCACACCGACGCGGAAAGTCGCGGGCAGTGGTGACAGCGGTGATACAGCCACGGCACGGGAATAGGCGTCGCGCGCATCATGGGCAGCGACCGCTTCCAGGACGGCGTGGGCGTCCTCGACTGTCAGCGCAAAGATGGAGATGGTGTCGAGGGTCCGGCAGGCGGGTACCAGACCACTGGCCGAGATCGCACCCAATGTCGGCTTCAGTCCGACAATATTGTTGAGTGCGGCAGGCACACGTCCTGATCCTGCCGTATCGGTGCCGAGGGAGAAGCAGACCATGCCGTGCGCCACCGCAACGGCGGAGCCGCTGGACGATCCGCCGGGCACGATGGCCGGGTCGATGGCGTTCAGGGGCACGGGGTAGGGGGAGCGGACACCCACCAGTCCCGTCGCGAACTGGTCGAGATTGGTCTTGCCGATGGCCAGTGCCCCGGCGGCCTTCAGCCGTGCCACGGCGGCGGCGTCTTCGTCCGCCACATAGGTGAACGCGGGGCAGGCGGCGGTGGTCGGATGACCGGCGGCGTCGATGTTGTCCTTGATTGCAAAGGGAACACCCCAGAGCGGCAGCGACCGGTCCAGATTCTCCAGGGCCTCCGCCGCGGCCAGAACCTCTGCCTTGTCGAACAGGTCTATGAAGATGCCCGGATCACCGACCTCGGCAATGCGCCGATAGACTTCCTCGACAACCGCCGCAGGGCTGGCGCCATCGGCGTAGGCCGAGCGGAGAGACGGCAGCGTGAAGGGCAGGGTGTCGAGCATTTGTGTCTCCAGACAGGCCGCTGCGGCCCCTATTGAGCCGCATCAATGAGAGCGGGAGGTTGCGGCGCTGCCGCGACGAGGGAGCGGGTGTAGTCGGTGGCGGGATTGCGCATCACCTGCTCTGCCGGGCCCTGTTCGACGATGGAACCGCCCTGCATCACGATCACCTGGTCGCAAAGCAGACGGACGACGTTCAGGTCGTGGCTGACGAACAGGTAGCTGATCCCCAGCCGCGCCTGCAGGTCGATCAGCAGGTTAAGCACGATGGCCTGGATCGAGACATCCAGTGCCGCAGTGGGCTCGTCCAGGATCAGCAGGTCCGGGTCCAGCGCGATGGCCCGCGCGATGCCGACCCGCGCCTTCTGGCCGCCGGATAGCTGGTGCGGAAACCGGTCCAGCAGGGGCAGCGGCAGGCCGACCAGATCGGCGAGCTCCGCGATCCGTTCATCACTCGCCCCGTCACCGAGCCGTCGAAGCGGTTCGGCGATGGTCTGGCGGGAGGTGTGGCGGGGATTGAGACTGTCGGTGGCGTCCTGAAACACCATCTGGATGCGAGCGCGGCGGGGATCACGGGCAAAGCGGCTGGCCGGAGTCGCGGCCAGATCCTCGCCACGGAAGATGATCTGGCCGCTTGTCGGGTCCAGCAGCCGCACGACCATGGCTGACGTGGTGGACTTGCCGCAGCCGGATTCGCCGACCAGCCCGAGGGTCTGGCCCTTGTTGATGGTGAAGGAGACATCGCGGACGGCATGGACGGGGCCGGAGCGCGAGGGGAAGGTCTTGATGAGGTTCCGCACCTGCAGCAACGGTTCGTCCTCGACCCGCCGCTCCGGCAGCGGGGTTCGGGCCTCCACCGGCAGCAACTCCCGGATCTGCGCGCCCAGTCGAGGCGTGGCGTCGATCAGGCGGCGCGTATAGGGATGCTCGGGCGCGGTGAACAGGCTGAACGGTGTACCGCGTTCAACCACCTCGCCGTCACGCATCACCATGATCCGGTCGCAGTAGCCGGAGGCGAGGCCCAGGTCGTGGGTGATCAGGATGGCGCTCATCCCCCGGTCGCGGATCAGGTCGGCCACCAGGTCCATCACCGCCTTCTGGGTGGTGATGTCCAGTCCCGTCGTCGGTTCGTCCATGATCAGCAGCTTCGGGTCACAGGCCAGCGCCAGGGCGATGACGACGCGCTGGCACATGCCGCCGGACAGTTCGAACGGGTAGGCATCGACCCGCGCGGCGGCATCGCGGATGCGCACGGCCTCCAGCGCCTTGATCGCCTGGGCCCTCGCCGTGGTCCGTGTGGCGCGGGCATGGCGGCGCAGCACGTCGCCGATCTGGTCACCGACCCGACGGATCGGGTTCAGCGCGGCGCGCGGGTTCTGGAAGATCATGGAGATCTCCCGCCCCCGGATATTGCCCATCTGGTTCTCGGTGGGATCGCTCAGATCGACACCGCCATAGCGCACCGTGCCGTTGGTCACCTGTCCGCCAGCCTCCAGCAGGCGCATGATCGAATAGGCGGTTACCGACTTGCCGGAGCCGGATTCGCCGACGACGCCCAGGATTTCGCCGCTTGCGACGTCCAGGCTGACACCCTTGAGGGCGTCAACCGGCCCACGGCGGGTCTGGAAGCGGACGGCGAGATTGGTGACGGACAGCATGGCTCAGGTCCGCTGCCGGGGATCGACGATGTCCCGCAGACCATCGCCCATCAGGTTGAAGGTGAAGACAGCGAACATCAGGGCCAGACCGGGGAAGACAGCCAGCCACCATTCGCCGGAGACGATGAAATTCGCCCCCTCCGCCACCATGATGCCCCACTCGGCGGTCGGTGGACGGACACCGAGACCAATGAAGCTGAGTCCGGCCGCATTCAGGATCGCCCAGCCCAGGTTCAGGGACATCTGCACCATCATCGGCGGCAGCGCGTTGGGGAAGATGTGCATGGCGAGCACGCGAATGTCGGAATTGCCCGCCAGCTTGGCCGCGTGGACGAAGCCTGCTTCGCGCCGGATGTTGACCTCCGCCCGGACGAGGCGGGCGTAGAACGGCGTATTGATGACTGCGGTGGCGTAGACGATGTTCTCGACCGTGTTGCCGAGTGCGGCGACGATGCCCATGGCCAGCACGAACAGCGGGAACGCCATGATCGTGTCCATGACCCGGTTCAGCACGGCGTCCAGCCAGCCACCCCAGTATCCGGCGATGGCCCCGAGGATCGACCCGGCCACCAGCGACAGGGTGACGGCGGAGATGGAGATCATCAGGTCCAGCCGGGTTGCGGTGACGACGCGGCTGAAGACATCGCGGCCCAGGTTGTCGGTGCCGAACCAGTGCGCCCAGCTTGGCGGCTGCAAGGCGTTCGCGGCCTCGGAGGCGAGCGGATCGTAAGGCACCAGAAGGGGGCCAAGCACTGCCGCGATGATCAGGATGGCGAACATCACGAACGACAGCAGCGTCACCGGATTGCCGCGCAGGACATAGCCGATGTGGCTGAAGGTGCCGGGGGATCCGGTTGTGACGCTCATGACGCTTCGAACCCGATTCTGGGGTCGATCAGCGTGTAGGTCACGTCGATCAGCAGGTTCAGCGCCACGAACAGGAAGGCCATGGCGAGCACGAAGCCCTGTACGGCGGCATAGTCGGAGACCACCAGCGCCTCGACCGCGTAGGACCCGATGCCGGGCCAGGCGAAGACCTTCTCCACCAGCACGTTCGCGCCAAGCGTGAAGGAGAAGACCATGCCCAGCGTGGTCACGACCGGCAGCAGCGCGTTGCGGAAGGCATAGGTGTAGCGAACGGTGCGACCGGTCAGTCCGGCGGCACGGGCGGTTCTGACGAAATCGGCGGAGAGTGCGCCCAGCATTGCCGCGCGGGTCATGCGGGCGATGGGGGCGAGAGTGAACAGTGCCAGGGTGATGGCGGGCAGAACGAGCTGCCTCAGGGCGGCGAAAAAGGTCTCCACGTCACCCGCCAGCGCGGAATCGATCAGGTAGAAGCCGGTGATCCGGTCCGGCTCGATATAGATGAAGTCCAGTCGGCCCAGTGGAGATGGGGCGATGCCGAGCAGGTAATAGAAGATGTAGATCAGCACGACGCCGGTGAAGAAGGTCGGCAGTGACACCCCGGCGGTCACCAGCACACGGCAGGCGTGATCAACCAGCGATCCGGGGCGCGTTGCGGCCATGACGCCCAGCGGGATCGCGATGGCGCACGACAGCAGCAGAGCCACCAGCGTCAGTTCCAGTGAGGCGGGCAGGCGGCTGGCGAGGTCGGCAATCACCGGCTGACCGGTGGAGATGGACTGGCCGAAGTCGCCGCTCAACAGGTCGCCGACATAGATCAGGAACTGCTGAGGCAATGGCAGGTCCAGTCCAAGCATCGTGCGGATCTCCGCGATGGATGCCGCATCGGCGGCGGCCCCGGCGAAATAGACCGCCGGGTCGCCGGGCAGGGCCCGTGTCAGGACGAAGCCGATGACGACAACGCCGATGACAACGGGGATCGCCTGCGCCATGCGGAACAGGATGCCCTTCAGACGCGGTGACATTGCTCTGCCTCCGTCCGTGGGCATCCTGTGCCGGTATGCTGGCTGAGGTTCACGCTCAGCCCTTGGCCAGCTTGCGGGCGTCGAGCTGGCGGTGGAACCAGTACTCGTAGCCGGTGGCACCATTGGTTGCCACGTTCAGGGCGGGCTGCCACAGCGGGATGCGGGGCAGGTCCTCGAACGCGATCTCGAACATGCGCTTCACCTTGGGCGCATAGTCGGGATGCTCCACCGGCAGGTGCAGGGTCTCGTCCACCAGCGTCTCGATCTCCTCGTTGCGGTAGTTGGAGGAGTTGAAGAGATGCCCGTCCTTGTAGGCCCAGAAGAAGTAGTAGCAGGGGTAGTTGAGCCAGCCGCCGAAGCCTTCCAGATGCAGCGCCAGTCGCTTTTCCACCAGGGATGCGGTGCGCCAGTTGGCCCCCGGAATCTTCTCGATCTCGGATTTGATGCCCAGCTTCGCCAGGCTCTCCTGGATCAGCAGCGCGGTCGGTTCCATCCAGTCGGTCTGGCCCAGGCTGATGGAGAAGGGCACTTCGAAGCCCTTGGCGAAGGCCGACTTCTCCAGGTGCTCCCGCGCCTTGTCCATATCGGTGCTGTAGGGGGACTTGCGCGGCCAGTCGATGCTGTCGATGTCGGCGCTGCCGCCCCACATCGGATTGCCGCGCCCGTATGCGGCGGCCTGGAAGATCTCCTCGTAGGGGATGGCGTAGGCCAGCGCCTTGCGCACGTCCGGGTCCTGGAACGGCTCGAACTTGTAGTTCACGCCAACGACGTAGATCGAGTTCTCGATGGGTGTGGAGAAGACCTTCACGTCGCCACTCAGTTCCTTCGCATCCTTGTTGGGAATGTTGAAGGAAAGCTGGGCATCGCCACGCATGATCAGGGCGCGACGGGTGGCCTGGCTCGGCACCTCGCGCAGCACCAGCCGCTTGATGCCGGGCAGGGGGCCGCCGGTCCAGGCGTCGTTGCGTTCATAGACCAGCTGCTGGCCCGGATCCCAGCGCACCACCTTGTAGGCGCCTGAACCAATGGTGTTCTTGTGGACATATTCCATGGCCCAGGGGTCTTCCGCCGTCGCATTGGCCCTGGCGATGCGGGAGTTCAGGATATAGGGGACCGGCACGGCCAGGTCGGGCAGCGTCAGCTTTGACGACCGGTCCAGCGTGATGACAAAGGTCTCGTCATCGACTGCCGTGAACTGGTCGGGGCGGACCAGCCCGCCAGCCTTCATCTGCACGGTGGGGAAACCACCAGCGGAGACGGCGCGGTCGAAGGACCATTTTACGTCTTCCGCCGTCACCCTTGAACCGTCCTGGAAGACCGCCTTCGGGTTCAGCCTGAAGGTCATGGTCAGGCCGTCGTCGGAGATGGTCCAGCTTTCCGCCAGCTCCGGCTCGATCTTCGAGTAATCGTAGGACAACCCGCCGTCCGGCGTGGTCTTGGTGCCGAAGGAGACCAGCCGGTCGTAGCAGTTCACCGCGACCTGATAGCTGGGACGGTTGGTGCCCGTGCGGTGGATGTCGAGGGAGTTGATGGTCTGGCCATGGACACCGACGATCACGTCGTCCGTTGCTGCTGCTGCGGGCAGGACCTTCAGGAACGGCAGGATGCTGGCACCCAGAACACCGCCACCGCCGATTTTCAGTAGTTCGCGCCTTGTCAGGGTCATGCCCTTGTCTCCTTGCCAGATCAGGAATGCTGCACTGCAGAAACGCTAGGAGTTTAGGATGTGTGCTTCTATTGCTATTAATTCACAGAACCGGTTCAATTAATGAACCGCTCGGGAGCAACCGCGATGCGCCACCTGCAGACCTTCCGCCTGATCGAGGCCGTGATGCGGGCCGGATCGATCCGCAAGGCGGCGGAGGACGTGAACATCACCGCCTCCGCCCTGAACCGGCGCATCCGCCGGTTCGAGGATGAATTCGGCTACGAGATCTTCGAACGGTTGCCGCGTGGTGTGCGTCTGAATCCGGCCGGGGAACTCCTGATCCAGCACATCCGGTCCCAGGTGTCCGATCTGGTGCGGGTGCAGTCGCAGGTGGCCGACCTGGCCGGTGTCAGGCGCGGTCACGTCTCGATCGCCTGTTCACAGGCGCTGCTGCCCTATTTCCTGCCGGCACAGATCGCGGCCTACCGCCATGAACATCCCGGCGTGACCTTCGAGGTCAAGGTGCGCGACCGGGAGGCGGCGGAACGTGACCTGAGCACCTTCAGCAGTGACATCGCGCTGGTGTTCGAGCCGGTGGTGCTGGTGGATTTCGAGGTCCTGAGCTCGATCCCGCAGCAGATTCAGGTGGTGATGGCCGCAGACAACCCTCTGGCGCAGAAGGATGAACTGAGGCTGCGCGACTGCCTGGATTGTCCGCATGTTCTGCCCACCGCCGAATATGGTGTGCGCCATCTGCTGGACCAGGCCTCACGACGCGGCACGCGGCGGCTGTCACCTATCGTGGAGGCTGAATCCTTCGACTTCATGCGCCACTACGTCCTGCACGAGAAGGCCGTGGCATTCCAGATTCCGATCGGTCTCGACGCTGCGCCGCAGCATGGGCTGGCCATTCGCCCGCTCTCCACCCGCGATGTGCCTGTCGGTCACCTGCTGCTGGGACAGGTACGGGGCCGAACCCTGCCGATTGCCTCAGCCCTGTTCGCGCGGCAGCTGGCGCAGGATCTGGAAACCTGAGTGCCACAGATTGCGACCGACGCCACCTGATCGGGGCGCCGGTCGCTAATCCACCGGGACCAGCAGATCGTGCACGTAGTCGGGGTGGGAGATCCGGCGCATCGGAATGCCATAGACCCTCGAAAGCCGCTCAGGGTGAAGCGCAACATCGGTCGGACCTGTCGCAACGATCCGCCCTGCCTGCATCAGCACCACGTGATCCGAGTAGGCGATGGCGAGGTTCGGGTCATGCAGGACGATCACTACGCCCAGTCCGCCCCTGGCCAGCTTCCGGGCGTGACGCAGGACCAGATGCTGGTGCGAGAGATCGAGATTGTTGGTCGGCTCATCCAGGTACAGCAGCCGCGATGCGGCCTCCGTCGGGCGCCAGGGGAGCAACTGACAGAGCGTGCGGGCGAGATGAACCCGCTGCTTCTCCCCGCCGGACAGGGTGAGGAAATTGCGGTCCGCCAGATGCTCGACATTGGCGACCTGCATGGCCTCGGCGACCGCCACCAGGTCGGTCTGGCGCGTTGAGCGCCCGACGTGCGGGATGCGACCCAGCCTGACGACATCGATGACGGAACTGCCGAAGGCGAGCTCTCCTTCCTGCCCCAGGACGGCCCTTTGCAGGGCCAGCTCGGTTGCCGCGTAGTCGCGCAGGTCACGACCGTTGAACAGGACGCGGCCCTGATCGGGGCGCATGGTGCCGGAAAGGCAGCGCAGCAGTGTGGACTTGCCCGCACCGTTGGGGCCGAGGATGGTCGTGACCTCCCCCGCACTGATGCTCAGGTCGGCGCTGTCGATCAGTATCTTGCCGTCGCGCCGGATGGACAGGCCCTCCACCTGAATGACCGGCATCAGATGATCCCCCGTCGGCGGCACAGCAGCCAGATGAAGAACGGGCCACCTGCCAGGCTCATCACCACGCCGATGGGCAGGTCTGCCGGAACCACGATGGTCCGTGCCAGCAGGTCGGCGATCACGATGACCGTTGCCCCCAGCAGGGCCGAGCCCGGCAGGACCACATGATGATTGGTGCCCAGCATCATGCGCACCATGTGCGGTACCATCAGGCCGACGAAGGCGATGACACCGGTCATGGAGACCGCGGCCCCGGTCGCGAGTGCTACCAGCAGCACCGAAAGGCGTTTCGCCGTCTCCACAGGCAGGCCGAGATGCATCGCTGTCTCCTCCCCCAGCAGGATGGCGTTCAGGAAGCGGGAGAGAGAGAACAGGGCGGCGAGCGCCATGATGATCGCCGGCACGGCGAGGGCGAACTTGTCCCAGGTGGCCCCGGCGAGGGATCCCAGCATCCAGAAATTCAGGTCGCGGAGCTGCTGGTCATCGCTGATGAACATCATCAGTCCGACAACAGCAGCGGAAACGGCATTCATGGCGACCCCGGCCAGCAGCAGGATCGAAACGTCGGTGCCGTGCTGGCGCTGGGCGAGACCATAGACGACAGCGGTCACCAGCAGCCCGCCCAGAAAGGCGGCGAGGGGGATCAGGTAGAAGCCGAAACCGGCAGGCAGGAAGGTGAGGATGCTGCTGCCGAGCACGATCATGGTCACCGCGCCCAGGGCCGCGCCGCTGGAGACGCCGATCAGGGCCGGGTCGGCCAACGGGTTGCGAAACAGTCCCTGCAGGACGGCACCTGAAACACCCAGCGCAGCACCGACACCGATGCCCAGAAGCAGGCGCGGCAGGCGAACGGCGAGCAGGATGATTTCCTCCCGTCGTCCGAATTCGGCTCCCGCATCAATTCCGCTCAGGGCGCCGGAGAGAATGCCCAGAACCTGACCCGGGCTGATGGCCACGGCACCGATGCAGACTGACGTCAGGCAACTCAGCAGCAGCAACAGCCCGATGGCCAGAAGCTGCAGCCGGGATCTGTGGATCCTGCGCTGTTCTGCCTGCAGAAGGCCTGTCTGCCGCGCCACGGCTGGCGAGGTCTGCGTCATCTGCGTGCCACTTCAAGACCCGGATGCAGCGCCTCGGCCAGCGTGGCGACAGCCTCCGGCGTGCGGGGGCCGAAGCCAAGCAGGAGCAGACCGTCGATCGAGACGATGCGGCGACTGTCGGCAGCAGGTGTCCCGACAATGCCCGGCAGGGTGAGCAGCCCTTCGATGCCGCCCAGCAGGCGCATGGTTCGGTCGGTGACCAGGATGACGTCGGGAGAGGCTGCGACACCCGCCTCCGGCGACAGGGGGCGATAGTCCGGAAAGCCGGAGATGGCATTGCGTCCACCGGCCAGGCCGATGATGGCCTGCGCCGATGTTCCTTCCCCGGCTACCAGCGGTGCGCCGCGACCGGCAGACAGCACGAACATGACGCGCGGCTGAGACTGCACCGTCCCGATCTGGGCAATCACCAGGGCATGGTCTTCACCCACCTGCCGGGCCAGTTCCGCACCCTTGTCCGCCAGTCCCAGTGCGGCAGCGACCTTCCGGATCTTCGCCTGCACCCCGCCGATGTCTGGCTCATCGGGCATGCGCGCAACAGTGACGCCTGCACCTGCAAGCTGGGTCAGCACGTCGGGCGGCCCGGCGTCTGCCTCCACCAGCACCAGATCAGGCGCAAGCGACAGGATCGGTTCCGCTGAAAGGGCACGCAGATATCCCACATCAGGCAGGTCCTGCGCCTCCGGCGGATGCAGGCTTGTCTGGTCCACGGCGACCAGTCGCGATCCGGCCCCAAGGGCATAGACGATTTCGGTCACCGAACCGCCGATGGAGATGATTCTCCTTTTGTCGGCTGCTGCAGGCTGGATGACCCAGGCCAGCAGGCCAAGCCCGATGACGACACGTCCGAAAAATCTGCCCTGCTGCGGCATGCTCGCTCCTCTGCTCAATGGTGCCGACCGTTACCAGCGGCGGGTGAGAGTCAGCCGACCCTTGAAATTCCGCCCCGGTTCGAACGCGTCATTGAAGACCCGCGCGTAGGCCCGGTCGGTGACATTGTCGATGCCGAGATCGATGCGGATTTCAGTGGCATCGGCGATGGGCCGGACCATGGCGAAGTAGATGTCATGGACGACATAGCCGGGGCGTTCGTCGGCCGGATCGTTGACCTTGTCGAAATCCACGGCAGCGAGAGTGCGGATGCCGGTGACAATGCCCTGCTCCGGAAACTTCAGGGCCGCATCCAGCGTGAACTGGTCAGGAGTCAGGACGCCGAGCTTGCCGCCATTGGTCAGGTCTTCGCCGTCCAGGTTCGAATAGCCGAAGACGAAACGGGTGCGTCGGTTGTCATAGCTCGCCTCGATCTCGTTGCCGAACAGCACCGCCTCGGGGATGTTCACTGCCCGGGTGGTGCCGTCGCAGTCGCCTGGGATGAAGGGATTGCAGTCGACGAACAGGCTCGGCTGGTTGACCTCCAGATCAATGAAGTCCCTGGCGCGGGTGCGGAAATGGCTCGCCTTGAAGGCGACATGATCACCCTGCGTGGCGACATGATCGAAATTCAGGCCCAGACCGGCCTCGAAGGTGCGGGTGCGCTGCGACCGCAGGTCCGGATTGGCGACGAAGCGGTTGACCACGCCAGCCCCGACCGGGATCTCGAAATGAACGCCATCCAGGAATGCCTCGTCAAAGCTGGGTGCACGGAAGGCATGGGCATAGTTGCCGAACACCATCATCCAGGGCACGGGTGCCCATGACGCGGCGAGGCGGGGAGAAAGAGCGACATCGGTGACATCGCTGGCGATCTCGCTGGACGAGTTGAAGTAGTCGAACCGTACACCGGGCATCAGCGCCACTTCACCGCTGTTGGCACCGAAGGGATCGAACCACCTGAATTCCGCCTGCGCGAACACGCCACCGAAGAGGTTCGTCGAATCCGGAACACCGTCACGTGCGCCGCCGTTCAGGTCGCCGTCCTGAACATCGCGATAGCCTTCCAGACCGTAGACCAGCGTGACATCGCCGTTGCTCAGCCATGCCGGACGGGAGCGGTTGTCGGCGCGGAAGCCCAGCGTGTCGACATCGCGCTTCAGGACATCGCCCTGCGTTCCGGCACCATTGTTG
>Ga0070728_10002203_pt1 | contig 25102 bp, 24 predicted proteins | sample tdDd471_FD_66723 | JGI IMG/M metagenome (GOLD analysis project Ga0070728, IMG submission 66723) | Marine sediment microbial communities from the Atlantic coast under amendment with organic carbon and nitrate - tdDd47.1 | ecosystem: Environmental > Aquatic > Marine > Coastal > Sediment | place...
ACAGGGCGACATCCAGTTCATCGGGCGTAAGCACCGGGGCCGATGATCCGCCGGGAATCACCGCCTTGATGGGGATGAGTTCGCCGGTGACGGGGTCTGTGCGCCCGGGGCCTCCGGCAAAGTCGTACACCGCTTCCCGAACCGTGGTTTTCATGGGCAGTTCGTACACGCCGGGATGTTTCACATGTCCGGAAATGGTTACCAGTCTCGTGCCGCCGCTGTCTTCGGTGCCCATGGCCAAATAGCGTTCCGCCCCGATTTCCATGATGACCGGTACTGTGGCGATGGTTTCCACATTGTTGATAATGGTGGGCTTGTTGTGCAGGCCCACGATGGCAGGGAAGGGGGGCTTTAGTCGCGGTTCTCCCCGTTTACCTTCGATGGACTCCAGCATGGCGGATTCTTCGCCACAAATATACGCACCGGCGCCGGTGGTCACGGTAAAGTCCAGTTTGAAATCTTTGCCAAACAGCGGCGCACCAAGCAATCCAGCCTCATAGGCTTCGTCCACAGCTCGCTGCATAATGGCTTTTTGATGGTAAAATTCGCCCCGGATATAGATATAGGCTTTTGTTGCGCCGATGGCGTAACAGGTGATCATGGCCCCTTCAATAATCGCGTGGGGATCGTATTCAATAATGTAGCGGTCTTTAAAAGTGCCGGGTTCGCCTTCGTCCGCGTTGATGACCAGATAATGCTGTTGCCCGTCTTTGGGAACAAATCCCCATTTTACACCGGTGGCAAAGCCCGCACCGCCGCGCCCCCGGAGTTTTGAATCCCTGACTTCATCAATGATCTGCTGCGGGGTGAATTCGGCAAGGACTTTTTGAGCTGTTTCATAGCCGCCCTTGCGGCGATAGTTCTCCAAAAGAGCGTTTTGGGGATCAGACACTTCCATGCGGGCCTGACCCGGCTGCGAGAATCTGCGCAGTACCAGGTTTTCGACGGTCGTCATACTTTTCCCCCGTTTCGCGGATAGCCCTGTTCCGCCTGTGATCGCAGCTCTTTCAAAAGAGCTGTCAGTTTTTCCGGGGTCATGTTTTCGTGGTACTCCTCGTTAACCTGCAACACCGGTGCGGTGCCGCAACTGCCAAGGCATTCCACCCGGCTGAGGGTAAACATGCGGTCTTCAGTGGTTTCGCCTACCCGGATACCCAGCTCCTGCTCCAGCATGGCGATCATGTTGAATGCGCCTTTAAGATAGCAGGAGAGATTGCCGCAGACCTGAATGTGGTATGTGCCCACAGGCTCTGTGTTGTACATGGTATAGAAGGTGGCAACTTCATATATTTCCTGGATAGATATTCCAAGAGTGTCGCCCACAAGTTCCATTACCTCGTCGGTCAGATATCCGAATTCCTTTTGGGCCATCAGCAGCACCGGCATAATGCAGGATCGTGCTGTTTCATGACGCTTGCGGATTGCTTCGATTTCTCTTTGAGACTGGGCGGAAAATTGCAGTGACATGTTACACCCCTGTGATGCCGGTACGTTTTGCTACAGTGTTGCCGATCATAGGTTTTTCCTGTGCATCATCCACGGTATCCTGATGTGTTCGATTATCCGTTCCGCCACATACTACAACATATTTCCGGGCAAATAATGATACAGCATAGCAAGAATGATAACGATTCGCAAGACCGGGACGTGAAGGATTAGTCAAAACCGTATACATGCTCCATCTGAAATATTATGTGGTTGTTGGTTGGTGCAGGACAACATTGTCCAGGGTTTCAGCAAATTGCCAGCCAAAGGCTTTTGACGGCGTTTGCACCCCGGGGTCAATGTCGCCGGACAACACCCTTTGCACAGCCTCAAGAGAGGATTGCGCGGTAAGGGTATAGCCTTCGGGAGCGGTCATGGTTACGCTGATGGTTGTTCCTTCGGCGTTTTTCGCCTGTCCCCACAGTTGAGCCACACCCCGGGCCCGTTGTTCTTCATCCGGTCCCTTGACCCGCCATTCAACTATCTTTTTAAACAGCCTCTGGGCCGGACATATTTGCAGCAGCGGCCCTGCAAAGTCCGTGGCCTTCATAAATTTGACAGCCTTTTGGGGCATGGCCATGTAGACGGTGATATTGGGTATGGCTGTAGAGTGATACGCCGTGGAAACGTCTCCCCAGGGAATGGCGACGCCATGGCGCTCTTTGTCCGCAAAGGGGATTGTTTTAACGGTGGAGCCGGAGGGAATATGGGAAATAACGCCGTTAATTCGGGCGGCGCTGCCTGTTCCCAGGCCTTCCACCATGGTCTTCATGGTGCCGGGGCTTGCTGAGCCGGAACCGCCAAAGGCAAGCTCAAGATGAGTCGCGTCCGGCAGTTGTTCCTTGAGAAATGCGGCAATGCAGTCCGTGGGCACCACATCAAAGCCAACGCCGGGAATGGCGGTAATACCGGCTTTTACCGCATCAACGTTTCTTTGGAACAAGTTCTCAAAGACAGATATCTCGCCGGTGATGTCCAGATAATGGGTGCCGGTTTCAAGGCAGGCTTCAAACATGGGAGCACTGGTGGCGCTAAAAGGCCCCGCCATATGAAGAACCGCATCAATGTCCTGCAATGCCTCACGGGTGGCTTTTAGGTCTGTCAGGTCAAAGATCCGGTAGGGTAGATTCAGCTTTTCCGCAAGAGCTTTTATGGCCCCTTCGTTGCGACCTGCAATAACCGGTTTCAATCCCAGTTGAACGGCCCTGGCTGCGGTTAGGGATCCGGTGTATCCGTTCGCACCATATAGCATGAATTGAGCGCCCATCATGTGCCTCCTTTGCAGGAAGAAACTAAGGGGCGATTACCCGATGTCAATCGCCGTCAACAGGCGTTTTGGTATCTTTTGTTATTTCCTTAAGGCTGACATCCGGGTGATGATAACGGCGATACCAGCGGGTGAGGGTGGTATATGTAAACAGGGTGTTTATGACGGGTATGCGCATCAGAATATCAAACACGAGGTATGACACATACAGAGAGGGATATATCCAGGCAATATCCAGTAGCATGCGGGTCCATGATGAGTCCGCCGCCGCGATCATTGGAACATATTCGCTGGCATACTGAAACAGGTACATGGATACAGGAACAGCGGTTATCATATACAGGAGCACGCCCCAGCTGTGCCCGGCTTCAATGGCCTGTTGCGGACAGTAGCCCATGCAGCGCATGCAGCTTTCACAGTCAAAGGTCCAGTAAGGGCGGGGACGCTTCGTACCCTTCATGATAATCGCGTTTTGGGGGCAGTGGCGGGCGCATACCCCGCAGCCGTTGCAGTTGTTGTTGGCAAAAAAGAGTTTGGATAAATAGAAGCGTCCCACCAGCAGATACGCCAGGGAAACGGGAAACAGGACAATACCGGATATGAATTCCCGTAGATTGTCCAGGGTAAACAACCATGTGTTGCCTTTGGCGATTACAGCGGCAAAGCGTTTTGTCCGGGATTCGCTGCGCCGGGATATAAGGCGTCTGGTTTCCATGCGTTGACCGGAATGGAGGGACATCCAGTTGGACGGCATATCAACACCTAAAAGCCCCCGCATACGATACCCGCGAATCATTGCCAGAAGCGCTACAATAAACACTGCGCTGCAATAGGCCCCGGGCACAACAAGCGGCCCCAGTTTAACGCTGCCCCGGGTGCTGACCACAATGGCGTCGCAGTTGTCGGCCTTGGGCAGCGATGCCACGCATGTGAGCATACTCCAGGGAGCGGTGAAGCCATGGGCCGGAAAAACCAGTCCCAGCAGATCCGGGGCGTTGCCTGAATGATTGTGCCCGGTAGTGGCCTCAACGGGAACAATAGCGCTTTCAGTGCCGCTGAGTGATTCAGCTATCCACCGGGCGCACTGCAAAGAGTTGCCGGTCCCGCTGGAAACGTAAAACAAAGCGCGTGTATAGCTCACGACATGCTCCAAATAAGGTGTCTTAATGGTTCCGGGGAAATTCTAGCCCCAGACATGGAGGTTTGCCAAGTTTGTTTTGCATATCGCGTATCCGGCGGATATGTCATGAATGATTCATGAAACTCTCTCTCTCCGGGGTGGATAGCTTTACATATTTTGAAATTTGTGATACCTGTTTTTGCCTTAAGAATTGGAGGTTTCCCCATGCGCGTTCGTGATTTTGACCGCAGTGCAGATCAACTTAGACCCATTACCATCACCCCGGATTACATTCGTCACGCCGACGGCTCAGTGCTAATCGAAATGGGGAACACCAAAGTCATTTGTGCCGTGACCATGGAAGACAAGGTTCCCGGCTGGATGGCTGGCACCGGCAAGGGCTGGCTCACCGCAGAATACAGCCTGCTGCCCTTTAGCACCAACCGTCGCTCCAAACGTGAGGCGGTCCGGGGCAAGCAATCCGGCAGAACACTGGAAATCCAGCGGCTTATTGGCCGTGCCCTGCGGGCCTCCCTTGATATGAAAAATATCGGAGACCGCACCTTTACCGTGGATTGCGATGTGATTCAGGCCGATGGCGGAACCCGCACCGCTGCCATTACCGGCGGCTTTGTGGCGCTTTCGCTGGCCCTGCAAAAGCTTGTCAAGCTGGGATTGATCGCCGACCAGCCGTTGCTGCGGCAGGTATGTGCCGTTAGCTGTGGCATTGTGGACGGTATGCCCCTGCTGGATATCGATTACGAAGAAGATCACGACGCTTGGGTTGACATGAACTTTGTCATGACCGCTGATGGCGATTACATCGAATTGCAGGGCACTGCAGAAGACGGCGTGTTTTCGCAGGACGACCTGGAGACTCTCAAGGCGCTGGCAAAGACCGGCATAGAACAACTTGCCAGTGCTCAACGTGACGTTATAGGTGACGACTTTGAAACGCTTATTAATCGCAACGGGAAATAAAGGCAAAGTCAAAGAGATCCGGCAGATTCTGGCCGGGTCGGACATTGAGGTGCAGTCCCTGGCGGATTATCCCGATGTTCCTGAAGCCATTGAGGATGCTGACACCTTTTTGGGCAATGCCATCAAAAAGGCCTCCCATTATCAGGAGCATCTGAAGGTGCCCACCATTGCCGACGATTCCGGTTTGGTGGTGGACGCCCTTGATGGCGCTCCCGGCGTGTATTCTGCCCGCTATGCCGGAGAACCGGGCAACGACCGAAACAACAACGAAAAGCTCCTGAAAGAGCTGGCCACCGCCGGTGCATTGAGACCGGAACAGCGAAAGGCCAAATTTGTCTGCGCCATGGTATACCTTGACGGCGGCACCATGTATTCGGCTCAGGGCGAGGTACAAGGCCACATTGGCGACGAGTTCAAAGGCAGCAATGGCTTTGGCTACGATCCCCTGTTTATGGTAGAAGACACAGGTTTTACCGCCGCAGAATTGCCGCCGGAAAAGAAAAATGCTGTCAGTCACCGGGGCCGCGCCCTGCGGCTGTTAATCGAGAAATTGAGGATTAACGGTGTGCTATGACCTCGGATAATTTTGTACGCGCATCATCGATTCTCTACATGCTGATACCGGAGTCCTTCTGGTACAGAATTCAGCAAAGCGAAGGAGAATATCTTCCAATCGAGACGATTTCCCAGGGCAAAATACGCTGCTTTCGGGAGCGGCTGCGTATGCTGGAAACCGTAAACTCCATTACCTATGCAACCGATGAACCCATGTGGGTCATGTCTCTGGACGAGTACCGCCTTCCGGGGCTTGTCAAAATGGAGACTTCTCCCGATGGGGGCACAGACCCCTATGTATATGGAATGATTCCAAGAAGCGCTATCGTGGCAGTCACGGTTTTACAGGTGGAACCCTCAACGGGAACCTATCTGTGGCCCCGAAAACGGCGGCGTTAACGGTTTAAAAGGAAGGGAGCGTGCAGGGGTGAACTGCACGCTCGCAAGAGGAAGGAGGTTCTCGTTTAGAGATCCCAATTACACGCCATGCACGGGATATGGCGTGCGGTTCCTGTAGTCAGGAACCATCGTTGTGTCGGCGGAAGTGAAAAGAACGATGGAACGGCTTTTTCACTCGCCCATTAAATATGCAACTGGAGTGCCAGTTCTTCGTCTTATGTAAAACATAATGATAATACAGGGGAAATCAGCGAAGCTTTCGCAGGACTGTTGTGTTTGCAAAGCAAAACATGTCATGCAGGCATGTCATACCGGGGCATTTTTGCCCCTGTGTTAAGAAAACATTGCATAGCTGGGAGGTTTTGGAGCCGCTGAAGCCTATGATCTGACGCCTGACCGGAATATGGAAAGCATGGCCCGAAAGGGTATAACGCGGCGCGTTAAAAGGCTAAAAAATACCAGCAGATAATCACCAGAACATCGGAAATAGAAAATTTTCCTCGGGACGGAATTTGAAAAACTCGGGACGCGCACGGTCGCTCCACGGGCCCGCCTCGGGAAAATGACGCGCAAAAATGGGCTAAAATCAATATAAAAATGATATATAGCAAAAAAATCGGAATTTGGTCCCGTGTTTTTGACTTCGCGGCCCGTGAAACGCATACTCGTGTCCCGAGAGATTCCCGAGCGCATTTTATCTTATTGACCCTAAATTGGCGTTTTTCCCTGCACTCAGAGGCGTGGCGGTGAAAAGTATTGACCCCGGAACCATGAAGGCGTATGATACCTTCATATTTTTTGAAAAATATGAAACCTTTGCGAGAGCAAGCGGCATGACAAAATCGGATCAGAGGGACATCGCCATTGATTTGGCCTGTCAATCATTGGGTAGACTGATAAAGTTCTGGGGATTCAAAGAGGTTATCGGCAAGGTGTGGACCCTGCTGTATCTCAGCGAAGGCCCCCTGAGCGCCCCGGAAATATCCCAGCGCCTCAGCATTTCCTCCGGGGCCTGTTCCATGACCCTCAACGAGCTGGATCGCCTGGGCCTTATTGAGCGTGCCATGCCCGGTAAGGGCCGGAAAATACTATACGAACCGGTAACCAACATCTGGCGTATCGCCACCACCATTCTTTCGGAGCGGGAAGACAAGGAGCTGGGGCGTTCGTTGCGGAATATTCGCCGGGCTTTGTTGATGATAGAAGACCTGCGGGATGACGGACAACTGCGGCGCAAACTGCGTGAGCTGGCGGGTTTCATTCTCATAACACGGCTGGGATTGCGGCTCTTTACACGCACCGGCGTGTTGAATGTGCAGAATCTTCGCTATTCTCTGGGTGAAGGCAAATACTCCGAAAGTATGAAATCCGATCATGATTTACAGCAGTTGTGGGAGGAGGATGCCTGATGCGCATTGCCCATGGATGTGCATTGATTGTGGGATGTGTGCTGCTTCTGGCTGGCGGAATGCTCCATGCCGCCGAAGCTGAAGTGCCGGTCAAGGCTGATGCAAAGGGTAAGGTTCTGCAATTGTTGCAGGCAATCGGCTGGGAGGCTGACGAACAGCAATGGATACTGGCCGGTGGTGAAAAGACTGCGGATATCCTTAAAAGCTATCTACAGGATGAAAACCGGCCTGAGCATATTCGTCTGCGGGCCTTGCATGTGCTGAGACACTTTGCTCCAAAGGCATACATTTTGCAGTTTTCCCGCGCCCGGCATTCCCTTGGCCTGCGGCGGATGGCGGTAAAGACCATGGCTGAGCAATGGGGAGCAAAGGCCCTGAAAGAACTGAAAGATCTGGCGGTGGATGCGGAGCCGCTGGTACGGGACGCCGTGGCATCCTGTCTGGCTCTGATTGACGGACCCGCTACGGTTAACCTGTTAAAAACCATGGCATCAACAGAAAAACATCCCATTGTTTCAGATACCATTGGGCAGGCTTTGCGGCTTCGGAAAAAGCTGGAAAAATCGCGGCTTCCGGCCTATCGGTGAGGCCCCGGTTTTTTACCGGGCAAGCCCGGTGATTTTGTTGTCTTTTTGGCCATTATTTCCTTGCATATCAGGGGTATCCGTGGTACCTACTTCGTCTGACTTTGTGCAGTAATTACACACACCGCCCGACTAACCGGTTGTGTTGAGCCCGAGGATAGGCCGAGGGTTTAAGCCGGAAGGGATGACGGCGGTGGCGGAACAAACACGACAGGAGAAGAACATGTCAATTATTTCGATCCGTGAAATGCTTGAAGCCGGTTCCCATTTCGGTCATCAGACCCAGCGCTGGAACCCCAAAATGAAACCCTACATTTTTGAAGCCCGCAACGGCATTCATATCATCAACCTGAAGCTCACCGCTCAGATGTTCGATGACGCCTACAATGCTGTCCGCGACATCGTGGCCGATGGCGGCTCCGTGATTTTCGTCGGCACCAAGCTGCAGTCCCAGGAAGTGGTCAAGGAAGAAGCCGAACGCTGTGGTATGTTCTATGTGAACAGCCGCTGGTTGGGTGGTACCCTCACCAACTTCGCCACCATCAAAAAATCCATCGAAAAATACAATGACCTTCAGCGCATGAGCGAAGAAGGTTCCTATCAGACCACTACCAAAAAAGAAGCTCTGCTGCTGGAAAAGAAACGCATCCGCATGGCCAAGAACTTCGCTGGTATTTCCAAGATGAGCCGTATCCCCGGCGCTCTGTTCATCGTGGACCCGGTTCGCGATATGAATGCCGTTGACGAAGCTCACCGTCTGGGCCTGCCGGTTATCGCCCTTGCCGATACCAACTGCGACCCCAACGTTGTGGAATTTCCGATTCCGGCCAACGATGATGCCATGCGTTCCATCAAGCTGTTCACCCAGTACATTGCCAACGCCGCCATCGAAGGCAAGGGCCTGTACGATGCCAGCATCAAGGAAAGCGCCCAGCAGGCAGCCGCTCCCAGTGGCAACCGCGGTCCTTCCGGCGTAAAAGTGCAGAAAGCTCGTTTGGGCAAGCGCGATGAACGTCGTCAGGCCAATGAAGCCTATGCCGAGCCCGAGGCCCAGGCTGCCGCCGAAGCCAAAGAAGAAGCTGCCGAAGCTCCCAAGGCTGACAAAGAATAACGGATGACATCCCTGATTTTAGGGTAAAATATAGAACACTGTAAGGAGAAAACGACCATGGCTATCAGCGCAAAGGATGTAAAGAGACTTCGTGATATGACCGGTGCAGGTATGCTGGATTGCAAAAAAGCCCTCGAAGCCGTCGATGGCAATTTTGACGCCGCTGTGGATGATCTGCGTAAAAAAGGTATTGCCAAAGCCGCCAAACGTTCTGGTCGTGTTGCCGCCGACGGCACCGTCGCCACCCTGGTGAACGAAGAAGCCACCGTTGGCGTGATGGCAGAAGTCAACTGCGAAACCGACTTTGTCGCCCGTGGCGATGATTTCAATAATTTTGTTGCCTCCCTGCTGAATCACGTTCAGGCCAATCCGGTTGGGAACATGGAAGCCCTGCTTGCCCAGACCCTCGATGATCAGGGAACCGTGCAGGACGCCGTCACCGCCATGGTGGCCAAGACCGGTGAAAACATGGGCGTCCGTCGTTTCGCCCGTTGGGAACGCAGCAACCCCGGCGTTATCAAGACCTATATCCACATGGGTGGTAAAATTGGCGTTATGGCCGAAATCAGCTGTGGCAAGCAGGAAACCGTTGCCAAGCCCGAATTCGATGCCCTGACTCTGGATGTCTGCCTGCAGATTGCCGCCATGAATCCCCTGGCCGTCTCTGAAAACGAGCTGCCCGCCGATGTGGTTGAGCGCGAAATGAACATCTATAAAGAGCAGGCTGCTGAAAGTGGCAAGCCCGAGAACATCGCAGAGAAAATCTCCCAGGGTAAGCTGAACAAGTGGTTCAAGGAAGTTGTCCTGAACAAACAGGAATTCTTCAAGGACGCCGAACAGCACCGCACCATCGAAAAATACCTGCAGGATGCTGGTAAAGAACTGGACGACACCATTGCCGTAGCACGGTTCTCCCGCTTCCAGCTTGGTGAAGGCATTGAGAAGAAAGAAGATGATCTGGCCGCTGAAGTGGCTGAGATGATTAAATAATCAACTGCCCGTCAAGAGGCACCTCATTGAGGTGCCTCTTTTTTTTGCCCGGAGGTTGCCCATGAAACCGTTGTATCAGCGTATTCTGTTAAAATTGTCCGGTGAACTGCTAAAACAGGCAGACAATCCCCTGGAGCCGAATCGCATTGACGCCGTGGCCGAGGAAATCCGTAGTCTGCGGGCCTTGGGAACCGAGCTGGCGATTGTGGTTGGCGCGGGAAATATATTCCGTGGCGGACAGTCTGATGCAGCAAAGGCAGGACAGCAGTTTCGTGCAATGGCGGACCAGATCGGCATGACCGCAACCGTGGTCAACGCCATGAGCCTTGCCCTTTCACTGGAGCAAAAAGGTGTGTCGGCGCTGGTCTTGTCTTCTGTGGAACTTCCGGGATTTGTGGAGCTGTTTTCTTTGGAAAAAGCCCGCAAAGCAATGGACGAGGGCAGGGTAGTGCTCTTTGCCGCAGGTTTGGGACATCCGTATTTTACCACTGATACCGCTTCTGCGGTGCGGGCTCTGGAAATCAGCGCCGATGCCCTGGTCAAAGCCACCAAAGTTGATGGCGTGTATGACAAAGACCCCAATAAATTCTCTGACGCCAAACGCTTTGACACCCTGACCATGCAGCAGGCCATCGACCTCAATCTGGCCATCATGGATCAGACTGCATTTTCATTGTGCCGGTCAAACAACCTGCCTATCGTGGTGTGCAAAATGGATGGCCCCGGCAGTCTGGTTACGGCATTGGCCGATGGCGGGCTGGCAACCGTGGTAACTCCGGACTAAAGGGGAGATACAGATTATGCGTATGATTCGCTTGTATGTGCTGGTGGTGGTTCTGGTGGGAGTGCTGTGTGCCTGTAAAACTCCCCAAAGCGAAGTGAAGCCGGATGCTACACCGGTGGTGGAAGAAACGACCCCGGCGGTGGAACAGCAGTGCGAAACCGATGCTGACTGTGTGAAGGCCTCCTGCTGTCATGCAACCGCCTGCGTTCCCGTTGCGCAAAAGCCTGATTGCGAACGGGTTATGTGCACCATGTCCTGTACCGGTCCCATGGACTGCGGCAAAGGCCATTGCGCCTGCATCGACGGCATGTGCACCGTCAAAACCGCAGAAAAAATACTCCCCCCTGACATCGATAAGAAAAAAACTACTGAGTAATCAGACTGGATCTATTACCAGTTCATCCAGTCACGCTGCGCCAGGTTGGACGCAGTAATGATGGCTCCCAGCATTGAGCGGTAGTCGGCACGGTTCTGACCGGCGACATCAAATGCCGGGCCATGCACCGGTGCGGTACGCACAAAGGGAAGTCCCAGGGTTACTGTCAAGCCCATATCCAGGTGCAGCAGCTTAAAGGGGATAACGCCCTGATCGTGGTACATGGCCACAGCGGCGTTGAACTCGCCCCGTACCGCCCGCAGATACACTTCGGAGGTGGAAAGGGGACCGATAACGTTCATGCCTTCGGCCCGGGCCTGACTGACAGCAGGTTGGATGACCGCTTCTTCCTCGGCTCCCATAAGGCTGGCGTCGCCGCCGTGGGGATTGAGGCCGGTAACGGCAATGGAGGGTTCTGCAACATCGAAGCCCATTGTCAGGGCCTGATGGGTGTTGCGGATAACCGTGTACACCAGTTCCACAGAAAGCATATCCGATACGTTTTTCAGCGGTGTGTGACCGGTAACCATGGAGAGTTTCAGGGTGTCGCCCACCAGCATCCGGGATACATGACCGGTTTTGGTGATGCCCTGCAACAGTTCGCTTTGGCCCGGATAGATATATCCGGCTTCCACCAGTGCGGATTTGTAAATAGGCGCGGTGACCATGGCCTGGGCCAGATCGTCCCGGATAAAGTCAACGGCCTTAATCAGATAGTTTGTGGCCACAAGACCCTGGTCTGCCTTGGGAGAACCCCACGCAAAGTCGTCCATGGGGATTTCTGACATGGAAAGGACATAGGGGCCTGCGTTTTTGGGGTCAATCTCGGAAATATCCCGGATTGTGGTCCAGGAAATATCAATATCCAGTTTTGCACGGGTATAGTTCAGCACGCCTTCATCCGCCATGATCACCGGGGTCATACGCCAGTAAATATCCTCGGATTTAAGCGATTTGAGTATTACCTCCGGGCCGATACCCGCAGGGTCGCCCATGGTTATCAATACAACTGGTTTGGAATAAGACATCGATTGTCTCCGTATGTACTGCTATCGTGCAGATGCAAAGAAAATCTCTGCATCCTTTGTCATGATTCGGATATAGGCTTTTGCCCGAAGCCTGTCAATGAGATTACGGGTCAGCTTTTCCACCCGCTGGCCGAACAGTTTGTTATGGATTTCCCGGCGCATGTCATCGTAGGGAGCAATGCTGCCGGTGGTGCGGGCGTAAAGTTTTACCACCGCAAGACCACGGGAAAGCTCAACCACTTTGGGGTACACGGTATCCTGTGAGCCGTCCAGACAGGCAACCTGCAGGGGATGGGCCCATTCTTCCAGCCGGTATTCGTGACGGAAGCCGCCTTCTTCGGCAGAAGAACTTTGGTCGTGCTGTGTGCCAAGTGCAATAAAGTCGGTATCCGGCTGTTGGGCTGTAGCAAGGATTTCCCCGGCCTGGCTTTCCAGTGCGGCTTTTTCTACAGAGTCGTTTTTCAGAAGAATGAATCCCATGTCGCAGGAAATCTGTTTTTCCGCCTCTTTTTCCCGGCGGCGGTATTCCTGACGGATTTCTTCCTCGTCAACCTTTGCGGCCCGGCCAATACGATAACTGAGAAAACGCTTATGGCGAATCTGGGTGCGGATGCGTTCGCGGTAGGCGGTGTATTCGATGCCCTGAGCCGCAAGCGCCCGTTTGAAGATATCCTTGCTGGTGATACGGTTGGCGGCCATCAGGCCTTCAATGGCGGCGTCAACATCTTTATCCGCCACAGTGATTTTGGACTTGGAGATGGCTCCATCCAAAAGCGCTTCGTCGATCATGGCGTTAAGGATCTCGGTATACATTTCCTGACGGATTTTACCAGCCTCGGCCTGAGGGGCCTTTTGCCATTTTGCCCGCATAATCATCATCTGGCTGAGGACGTCCCGCACAGTGATGACCTTGTCTTCAACAACGGCTGCAATACGGTCATACAGAAGCATGGAACCGGCATTGCCCTGGGGAAGACCGGCAACGACGACAACGGCAAAAACGCAGGCCATGAGGGCCAGTTTGCGGATAGTATGGGATTTAGGGATTCGCACCATGACCTCCCTGGTCGCTTATGCGTGAGGCGACACCCAAAAGGTGGGTGCGCAGATAATCGCGTACTTCGTTGAAGCGCTCTTCCATAAGATATGACTTAAGGGCTTTTTCAAGCGCCTGCTGCTCAATTGCCTGCTTTTTCCGTTCAAACAGTTTGGCGTGGATTTCGGCTTTTGCCTCTTCCAGCGTGCGCTTTTTTGCAGTTTTCTTGTCCACCAGCATGAAAATATGGTAGCCGTATTCACTTGCCAGAGGCTTGCTTATCACACCCTTGTATAATTTGAAACACTGTTCCCCAAAAAACGGCGGCATTTCATCTTTGGAAAAATAACCAAGGTCTCCGCCACGGGTGGATTCCGGGGCAATGGAATATTTCCGGGCGGCATCGGCAAAGGTGATGGTCTTGCGCCACAGTTCGCGCCGGATTTTTTGTGCTTCTTCTTCCGTGCCCACAACAATCTGACGGACCCGCACCCGCTCCGGGCTGTCGGTCCATTCCGGGTGTTCGTTATACGCCTGTGCTATTTCCGTGTCATCCACCACAATGCGGTTATAGAGCTTTTCCTGCAGGTATTCGCTGACAAGAATGTTTTCCTGCACCGACTGCCGGAGTTTTTCTTCAGAGAGCTTGAGGGTTTCCATACGCTTGTCAAAGGCATCCTTGCCCTTGCTGTTTTTCAGGATATCCAGCTGGAGCTCTACCTGGGATTCCGGCACGATGACCAGGGCGTTTTTGGCAAGTTGCACCATGACCATATGGTTCAGCAGTTCTCTGGCCGTGGATTTGACAAGCACCGGTTCCAACAGTTGGGAGGGATTGATGTCTCCCTGCAATGCAATGCGTTTCAAGCGGTCCAGCAGAGTGTCCTGGCTGACCACATAGGGCCCGGCCCGCAACACCCAGTCTTCGCTTTTAGGGGCGATCTGCTGCTTTTGGCATGCAGCGCACAGGCTGACTACCGTCACCAGAACCGTGCCCCAAAAAAGGATGTTGCGTTTCACATGCATATGTATTCGATGTACGCCGTATTATTTCTGCAGGCTCTTTTTGCCAGCGGATTTTCCTGAACCGTAGCTTCCTTTGCCACCCGGCGCTTTAGGAGCATTGGGTGTGCCGGATTCATAGTTGGTTTTCTCTTTGTTGGGGGGCTGCTTGAAAACCGGTTTGTTTGGCTGGGTAATGGGCGGTGCCGGTGTAGCGTTAACGTCGATGGCCTTCAGTGCGCTTTCATGAATCGTGATGCCGTATTTTTCCTGCTGGGCTTCAACGAATTTGTCGAATGCCTCGGTGCGGGCCTGTTTGTGGAGAATATTGCGGATGTTGTTGCGAACTTCATCCAGGCTTTTTTCCGAACGCTGGGTTTTACCGGTGAGGCGGATAACGTGGTAGCCGTATTTGGTTTTTACCGGTTTTGAGATGTCGTTGATTTTTTTCAGGGCAAAGGCGGCGTCGGAAAATTCTTTCACCATGCGGCCATTGTCTTCTTTGCGGGCAATGTAGCCAAGGTCTCCGCCCAAGGCGGCGTTTGCCTTGTCATCGGAGTATTTTTTCGCAAAGGTCTTGAACTGGGAAGGATCTTTTGCACATGCGGCAACGGCTTCCTTGCGGATATCCGTGGCTTTAACAAGAGCAGCGCTCCATTCTTTGGGGTTGGATGTGTTATTCACCCGCACCAGGATATGGCTTACGCGGCGCTTTTCCGGCTGGAAATAGTCTTTTTTATGGGATGCGTAGTAGTCTTCGATTTCTTTGTCAGTGATATCTTCGGGTTTGGAAAGCGTTTCAAAGGTGGAGCGCATGAGTTTCTGGATCATCATCTGCTTGGCGGAGCGCAGAACGTCCGGGTCTTTGTCCAGTCCCTGATCAATGGCGGCCATGGCAAGCAACTCGAAGCGGACCATGTTTTCCACAAATTCTTTTTTGCGGCCGACATCATTGTAGCGGGCGCGCATGACCGGGCTTTGCTTTTCAATGCGGGCCATGAAGTCGCTTTTATAAATCTTTGCGTCGCCAACTTCAGCAATAACAGTATCTTTGGGGTTTTTCGGGCTGCTGGCAATGGCCCAGTGTCCGCCATCGGTTTTATGGCTGCTGTACGCCGTGGTGCTGGAGTTTTTCCCGCCACCACATGCAAAGGCTGCCACGAGTACGATTGCGGATGCTACTGCTATTACAAACTGAATACGACGTTTTTTCATGCTTTCCTCCTTGGGTATCGTCCACGCAGTCAATACCTTGATACCGCGTGCCGGTAACATGCCGGTTTCGATCTGCATCGTTGTACTATAATAAGCACTTCAACGCAACAGTTATAAGAAGCCTGTAGAATAATTTTCCATGAGCAAAATAAAGTGTTTGCATCTCTTCACAATTACAGCAATCGGGATTAACATTTTATTCACTGGTGTGTCATATTTACAGAAACAAGCATTCGGAGACACCATGTTTGAACTGCTGACCGGACAACCTAAACTGACGACGGAAGATTTTGCTGATCTTTTTAAGCAATACTCCGCCCAGTTGTTCCGTATCGCCTTTTCCTATGTACGGGATGAGGATACGGCCTATGATCTGGTGCAGGTCGCCTTTGAAAAAGCCATGAAGAATGCGGATTCATTCCGGGGTTCCGCCTCGGCCCGGTCATGGCTGACATCCATACTGGTGAACACTGTTAAGAATTATCTTCGTGATAACAAGAAGTTTGTTGACGACAGTTCTTTGGAATACCTACAGGAGCCCGCACCCACCATGGGGCGGCCGCCCGCAGATCCGCATACTTCAATCGCGGATGCGGAAGACATGGGCATTCTTGCGGATGCCTATAATCTGCTGTCAGCACGGCAACGGGAAGTTGTACGCCTGCGGGTGGAAACGGGTATGAGCTTTAAGGAAGTGTCATCTGCGCTGGATATCACCGCCAATGATGCACGAGTGACCTATCATCAGGCGGTGAAAAAACTGAAACGGGCAGTGCAGGAAAAACTGCTTGAGCCCGCTGTCCCGGATACCGGGATTCAGAAAGGAGGTTGACCATGAGATTTCTGTTTTCGTCAACCCTGAAAAAACTGTTTCGCAAGGATGCGCCAACGCCGGATCAGCAGCGTCTTGACCGCATGGCCATGAAACTTGGGCTGAGCGTTGAACAGGAAACCACCCAGCCCAAAGGTATTTCGCTTTCCTGGGCCGTCAGCACTGCTGCGGTGGCTGTGATAGCGTTGTCCGTTGTTATGTTTGACGGCTACAGCAATACCGGGGTTTCCGATAACGGCGGCGCTATAGTGCTACAGCATTCCAATGAGAGTGCGCTGAACAACGCCATTGATGGCTCTGCTGAAGGAGAATCCCTGCTGGCTTTGGTGGATGAGACTGATCTTGAGAATATTCTGGCAAATCTGACCGGTGACAGCGTGGCAAGCGCCGTGGATGAATGGGGCACAATTTTGCCAAAGCGGGATGAATAACTCTTAAAAGCCCTTTGCCAAATCGCCTGACCGGCAAAAAAAGATCAAAGCGCTGCATTTGCAGCGCTTTTTTTTTGTTTCGATTTTGTAAAACACTTGCCTGAGAGCCGGAAGTACTTATAGATATACATAGCAGGTAGATCGTCCATGTATGAGCCCATATGGTGGCAGACGACTGGTAACGTACAACAAAGAATCCGCATTCGAGGTATACGAGGAGCATGGATATGCTGAAATGGCAACGTTTGCGTGGGGCCTATCGCACCAAAGACGGCTGGACTTCTGAGAAGGAAATCGAGCGTTCAACTCCGGTTTTGCACAGGGCAAAAGTACCCGGCGGCTGGATGGTTATGATGCAGCAATACGATGCCCAGGCAACCACAAGCCATGCCTTTGGCTATGGATTTGGCGGTTTGACGTTTGTTCCTGACCCCAACCATGAATGGGATGGCACATCTCTGTAAAGGTGCGTTCTGAAGCCCTGAAAAGCCAGAAGTCAACTAAAGAAAATACTCGGAATAACTGAGCCAACAGGGAAGGGGACGCCTGTTTCGCTAGGTGCGCCGTGGTCCGTTTTTGCCCCGTCGTTCCCGCTCCTGAGCAATCTTTACCTTTAATGTTCGGCCATCAAGAACAGCACAGTCCATGGATAAGGCTTTTCCGGCGTCCTCAGCCTGTGCAAATGTCACAAAGCCAAAGCCCCGGCTTTTACCGGTTTCCCGGTCCATGATCACAATTGCTTCTTCAATGTCGCCAAAAGAACCAAAGGCCTTTTTTAGACCGGCTGTATCGATGTTCCAGGAGAGGCCTCCCACAAAAAGCTTGTTTTTCATGTAACAGATCCTTTTCGACAACACGTGTGCAAAAGCGGCGATTCCAATCACTACTCAGGGGACAGATAGACCATAATAATCCAAATCCGGATATGCAAGATAAAGTATTGGGGCATTTGGGGCATTTGAAAAGCCCGGGATATAAAAAACAGCGCTGGTTAATGAATAAATGTGCGGCCCAGGGGTCTTAATATTAGATGTGATACTATATGCGTTTAGCAATGTGAGGAAAGATTACCGGATATACATTTTAGCTTGTTTCGGTGTTGCAACAGGGCACTATTCCTGCTAAAAGACACGGTAATCAGGAAATAAAAGAAGTACCGCGCAGACAACTTTTGGAAGGATACGATTATGTATATCGTTCGCCCGGCTCTGATATTGATCTTTATCGCCCTGTATTCCCTGGCATGCAGCAATACCGAGGTTCAGGAACAGCCTGGTACCGATGGTGATCTGGATATTGATAATGTATCCGAGGTGGAAGAGGCTGTTGAGGACGGTGATCTTGAGATCGACGGTATTGAGGACGTGGACCTGATTGATAACAAAGATCAGGAAGATGATGCCGAAGTCGATGGCGATGGGATCGAAGATGTCGAGCTGGATGTCGTGGACCCCGAAGAAGAGCTTGAAGGTGACATTGTGGAGCAGGAAATCACGGATGGTGACCTGGAGGACGACGGCGTCGAAACTGAAGTTGTTGAAGATGACACCGAGACAACCGATACCGAAGTAATTGAAAGCGATACTGTCGATGGTGACATTGAGAACGTTGATATCATTGACGATGAAATTGTCGATGGTGACATAATCGAAGTCGATACCGAGATTGTTGACGGTGATGATGACGTAATCGAAGATGATACTGAAATTGTTGACGGTGATGATGACATGATCGAAGACGACACCGAGATCGTTGACGGCGATGTTGATACTGATCCGGAAATTGTCTGCACATGCTCTACCACAGATGCATGCTGCGACGGTTGCAATCCCATTAATCAGGGCGGGGAGTGCAATGACGGCAACCTCTGTACTTTGGAAGATTTCTGTTCAGACGGTGTGTGTATGCCGGGCAATGAACGTCCCTGTTTTGCTCTGGACCAGTGCCTGGATGCTGCCTGCAACCCCAATTCCGGAGCCTGCGAAACCTTTAACAAAGATGATGGCACCGCCTGCAACGATAGCGACATGTGTACACAGACAGATAGCTGCCAGTCCGGTGTCTGTACTGGTGCTGATCCGGTTCAGTGCCAGGCGTCGGATCAGTGCAAACAGTCGGCCTGCAACAGCGGCACCGGACAGTGTGAAGAATCCAATGTGGCGGACAATACTCCCTGCGATGATACCGATATGTGCACCCTGGTGGATGTATGCATGAGAGGCGTCTGCCAGGGAGGCGACCCGATAGAATGTACTGCTTTGGATCAATGCCATCAGGCTGGCGTGTGTGACGCACAAACCGGTCAGTGCAGCAATCCTGTGGTGCAGGATAATACCCCCTGCGACGACGGGAACGCGCAAACCGGGGCCGACGAGTGTATCGCCGGTGTCTGCACCGGTATCCCCTGCGACTGTTCCGCAGCAAATGAATGCTGCGATGGCTGCTTCATTGTTAATGAAGGCGGCATGTGCAGTGACGGCAATCTCTGTACTTTGGAAGATTACTGCTCCGCCGGTGCCTGCATTCCCGGTAACGACCGCCCCTGCTTTGCTCTTGACCAGTGTCAGGATGCCGCTTGTAATCCCAATACCGGAGCCTGCGAAACCTTTGACAGGGACAACGGTACGCCCTGCGATGACGGTAATCTCTGCACCCAGGCCGATGCCTGTGAATCCGGCGTGTGTCAGGGAAGCGATCCCGTGGAATGCCTGCCCTCTGACCAGTGCAAACAGGCGGCCTGCAATGCCAACACGGGCCAGTGTGAAGAGCGCAACCTGGTGGACAACACCCCCTGCAACGACCTTGATCTTTGCACCCAGGTTGATGTGTGCATAAGCGGTGCCTGTCAGGGTACCGATCCGGTGGCATGTACGGCTATGGATCAATGTCACCTTGCGGGTGTCTGCGATTCCCTGACAGGGCAGTGCAGCAATCCCGCGGTGCAGGATGACACCGTTTGTGACGACGGAAATCCGGCGACGGGCAACGACCGTTGCGTGGGCGGCGTATGTCTGGGAGACAATTGCGAATGTAGCGGCGTCAACAACTGTTGTGACGGATGTTTCATTCAGAATAACGGTGCGGCTTGTGCAGATGAAGGACTTGCCTGCACATCCGATACCTGTGCAGCTGGCGTGTGCGAGCATACTCTGGACGTTGGATTCTGCCTGATCGGCAATGCCTGCTACATGGACAGCGACGACAACCCCGACAATTACTGTCAGTACTGCGACACCGTGTATTCAACGGAGTTGTGGCGCAACAAGCAAAACGGCATCGAGTGTGACGACAGCAATCTTTGTTCCACCCGGGATCGTTGCAGCGGCGGGGTATGCACCGGCAATGATTGGGTATCATGTGCGCCCCCTGCAATGTGCTACGAGGACGGCGTGTGCCAGCCCGACACCGGTCTGTGCACCTATGAACCTCAGGCCGATGGCACTTCTTGCGATGATGGAAACCTGTGTACCCAAACCGATGAATGTTCCTTTGGCGCCTGCGTTGGTTTGGATGACGTGATCTGCGTTCCGGTTGGCCAATGTTACGGAGCCGGGTATTGCGATGCGGACACAGGTATTTGTTCTCAGCCGATGCTGACCGACACCACACCCTGCAATTACAACGAAACCGGGGACGACACCGGACGCTGCTTCGATGGTATCTGCGAGGAACTGGTTGTTCCTGATAACAATACCTGCGACGGTGCGGAAGAAATTTCCGGTGATCCGGGCACTTACTATATTGATGTGGATACCCGCTCTGCTGACAACAATTATGAGGCATCCTGTGGTAACAGCGCCCGGGGCCTTGAGGTCGTGTATACCTTTACTCTGACGCAGGACACCCACTACATTATCCAGACCGACGGCAATTTTGATTCCGTACTGTATCTGCGTGAAGCCCCCTGTGAAACCGGTACTGAGCTTGAATGCAACGATGATAAAGGATACCCCAACCTGGGGTCTCTCATCGAAGGCGACCTTCCTGCCGGAACCTATTATGTGTTTGTTGATGGCTACAGCTATTCCACGCCACGACCGGGAACCAGCGTACTTACAGTCGAGTTCAGTACTGTTGTGGTTGATGGTGATGTTGATGTGGACGAGGAAATTGATACGGACATTGAAGACGAAACAGAGACTGAGACTGACATCGAAGATACCTGCGCGGTATTGGCATGTCTTCCGGGATTGGGTGAAGATACCTGGTTAGCAACGGATACCCCGGTTTCCACGGCGGACAATACCACAGTCAGCAGTGTTATCGATGCCACGGGTTTTGGAAGCGGTGCAGGAACACTCATCGCCACGGTACATGTCCAGCACAGCTACTATACCTCCATCACCGTCGTGGTGCGGGCGCCCTGTGGCCGGGAGATGATTATTCATGATCAGGCCAATATTGCAATCAATGGCGACTATGTGCTGACAGACATGATGGATGTCCCCCTTGGCGGAGTCTGGGAATTGCTGGTTACGGATAACGACGGCTTTGGTGATACCGGTGAAATCGTTTCCTGGAGTCTGACCAACAGTTGCTCGGTTGTGGTTGATGGCGATGTTGATGTTGACACCGATGTTGTAGATACCGAAGAAAACCCGGTGTCGCCGGTGACCGTGTATGACATTCAGAACAACACCAGCGCTCAGCATCCGGCAGCCAATTCTGCGGTGCAGACAGTGCCGGTGGTGGTTATTTCTCCTCTGGTGAATTTGGGCGATACGGTCAACGGTTTCTTTGTGGGAGACACCACTGATTACGGTCCCTGGAAGGGAATTCAGGTGGTGGTTGATATAGCCCTCACGGTGCCAAACGTCCGGGCCGGCGATCTGGTGGTGGTGGATGGCACATATATCGAATATTACGGATTGAGCGAAATCAACGCCACTGCGGTATCCGTTGTTGGAACCGCCACGGTGCCGGACCCGATTTTTATTGCCGATCCTTCGATCTTTTCCACGGATGTGGATTTTGCCGAATCTTATGAAAGCGTGTTCATTGAGATTCAAAACGTGACGGTGCTGGCCAACGACCTTGGCTATGACGAATTTTCCGTGACCGGCGATTTCCGGGTGGACGATCATATCTACGATTATCCGTCAATGCCCGCAGTGGGGACCTTCTATAGTATCATTCGGGGTCCGGTGGGTTACAGCTATGGAACATATAAAATCTGGCCCCGCAGCGCCGACGACATGGTGGCAGGGCCATAGTAACGATATTCGGAAAACCGGCATGAGCGTGGGGCTTGCCGCCGGTTTCTATATGTGAGCACAAGCAGTACCAACCATACGGCGCAGATGTTTACGCCGGTATTAGAGGAGGATCCCATGGATTTGGGTATTAAAGGACGCGTAGCCGTGGTAACCGGTGCGGCCCGTGGTATAGGCAAGGCAGACGCCATGGCTTTGGCCGCCGAAGGCGCAAAAGTCGTACTGGTGGATATTCTATCCGATGAACTGCAAACCGCAGTGTCGGAAATCACCACAGCAGGCGGGCAGGCTTGGGGCAAGATTCTTGATATCACCGATCGCGAAGCGGTGAAGGGGACCATGGAGTCCATAAAAAATGAAATCGGCCCGGTGAGCATACTGGTGAACAACGCTGCCATTATCGGCACCGTGGGGCAGTTGAAAAACTACAAGGACACGGCCTGGGATACGGATATCAGCGTTAATCTCACCGGTTCCTACAACATGACCCGCTATGCCTTTCCCCAGATGCTGGAGCAAAACTGGGGCCGCATTATCTTTATGTCTTCCATTGCGGGCATCAATGGCGGTTTTGGCCAGACAAGCTATGCCACCACCAAAGCCGGGGTAATTGGCCTGGCAAAGAGCATTGCCCTGGAAGGTGCCCGCAAAGGCGTAACCGCCAACGTTGTGGCCCCGGGTATCATCGAAACCGAAGCCTTTAAAAACTATGATCCTGCCATGATCGAGCGCATGGTTTCCGCCACCGCCATGCGGAAGCTGGGAGCCCCGGAGGATATCGCCAATACCATCACTTTTATTTGTTCCGAGCAGGCCCGTTACACCACCGGCGCTGTTATTCCGGTAGCGGGAGGGCTTGACCTCTTTGTGTTCTAAGTACAGATTACTGCACTGCTGATGCAGTATGTAACGGCATACAGTGCCAGTGATCATGCAACGTTGCTGTATATTGTTGAAATGCTAAAATAAATTAAATATACAAAGCCTGTAGGCTTGCTTTAGCAAAATAAATGATTATAGTTTCGTTAATTTGAGCGTGATCTTTATCATATAGGGAGGCTTTCTCATGAAGCGAAGCGATAGGAGCGTGTGGTTTTCCAGAGTAACAGGTTTTGCCGCAGTGCTGGTTTTTATTACCGGCTGCGCAACAACCGGCACTATTATGAAGGCAGAGCCGGTAAATGACGTGTGGGGCGTTGGCTACAGCGAATCCACCAATGAAGATGCCGCCAAAGCCAATGCAGCGGCCCAGGCCCGGAACATGGCGGCTCTCCAGCTTGCCTACGACAACATCCCCTTTACCTTTGTTCGCTATGGCGATAACGCCAGTCTGACCATCAGCTTGCCCGATGGCGTTGAGGCCGGTCAGGTTGCAAAGGTGGAGAAACTCGATTCCCGCAAGGTGCGGGTCACAGCCCATGCCAAACGGGAAGCGAATGTGGTCAAAGTTCTTTCCAAACGGCAGGTTATCCAGGTGCGCGATCGTTGCGAAAAAGGCACCTATGACCGCCGTCTGAAAATGGCGCTGCACAAAACCCTCAACAGTGCCGCCGAAGCCTGGGTCGAGTCCAAGTACGGCCGTGCCGATGGCACCTACAAAGGCAAAATCTCCATTGTTGCCATGAAGGTCGAAGAAGTCGGTATCGGCGTAGAGGTGGAAGCCCAGGTCGGTTTTAGTGTTTCAAGCAAAAAGAAACTCAGCAATGCCGACAAGGGTGTGGCTCTGTTTGCCACCTGGCGCAAAGCCGCCATGCGCAAGGAAGGCCATATCGAAGATTTTGTAAAAATCTTTAAGGATGCCGGCAAGCTGGCAAAACAGGCGTCCATGTATTACGAATTTGGTCAGTACATGATTGCCCGCAACGATTTGAAACAGGCTCAGTGGGCATATGAGATTGCCATTCAGATTACACCGAGAAACGTGGAATATCTGGAAAGTCTGCGGCGGGTGTATATGGCGCAGAATATGGATGACAAGGCTGCGGAACTTGATGAGCGCATTGACGATATTTCCGCCACCGAAGGCGATGCGGAGGAATGGTCCTCTGACGAGACCGTCCGCTCAAGTAAAATAGTGCTTGAGAAAAAGAAGGGCGAAAACGACAAAGAGGAAAAGCCGGAAATGCTGCCGGACGAAGGTGCTGCCGCAACCTCAAAAGCCAGCAAGACTCAAGGCTATGAAGCCGAAACTGAAGAGTAAGCGCTTATACCTGTAAGTAATATACGCCCCGGCCTTAACAGCCGGGGCGTTTTTCGTTTACCATTCCGGTCGGGAGCAGCCCCAAAGGGGAATGCCGATTCCTATCTGGTAGCTGGGGCCGTATACGTCCGGTTTGAGCAGAATATCATCAATGGACATACAAAGGGTGCCGTCGCGGTACCACAACCGGTTATGTTCAAGGGTGTTGGCAATATCCGACTGCCAGATCACTGGTATGGCGGCAAGCCCTTCAATACTGAATTCGCCGGTGTTTGTGTCAAAGACAATGCTGTGAAGCATTCTCGGATCAGGGTGGGGGAGGGCATAATCGGGAAGCGTGACTTCCATGGTATCGTCGATACGCCACAGGGCGGCAATGGTTCCGCCTGCCCAGTCGATATCAATCTGAAAGTCCGTAAGACGCGGGTCAACTCTGTAACGGGCGTCAAAGTATTCAACAACCTCCTGTCCCGGAGTAAGCGTAAAGGCACTCAGATGGCATCCATCGGGGTTGGTGTCATCGGCGTTGCATATGACCGCCATACCTGCAATCTGTTCACCATTTGCAACAGGAACCCAGTCTGCAACGGAAACGTATGGGTCATAGCCCAACAGATCCGTTCCTGCCTCTTGCCAACTGTCTCCGTTGTCGTCGGAGGAAAAGGTGTACAGGTTGATGGGGCGGTTGGTATAGGGGTTATCCATTTGTATACAGGACATGCGCAACTGGTCCCCGGCGTAATACAGCTCCGGAGCATATTCAAGGTATTGGTTTTCAAAGGGAATGCTTATCTCAAAGGGTTCCTCGCAGCTCTCGTCGTCGCATCGCAGTATTTTATATTCCGGGAGGTCCGTGGAACCATTTCTGTCTTTGCAGCTAAGCAAGGAAATATTCTTTGCCGATGAAACCGCAATACACGGGCACATTAGCTCCCACCCACTGCCGAAGTACGGTCCCGGAGGAATGAGTTCGCGGGATTGCAGGCTTCGATCCTGCGGATCTATGGAAATGGAAACCACCTGTTCATATTGGGTTTCCAGGGCGCTGCTGCGGTCGAAAGCGGGCATGGGCTGTGCCCTTCCC
>Ga0070728_10002204_pt1 | contig 25100 bp, 19 predicted proteins | sample tdDd471_FD_66723 | JGI IMG/M metagenome (GOLD analysis project Ga0070728, IMG submission 66723) | Marine sediment microbial communities from the Atlantic coast under amendment with organic carbon and nitrate - tdDd47.1 | ecosystem: Environmental > Aquatic > Marine > Coastal > Sediment | place...
AATCATTCTAGCAGTTCCAGACCAGAATGGTGTTCTGTTTGGCAGCATACACTCAACAGGTGAAACAGCAGTTTTGGATTGCATTGTACATTTTGTTGAATTGAAATCCAATGCCGGACGATACATCAAAACATTAACCTTGGGATTTTTTACAGAAATTGTTTCGGTAAATTTGGCAGTAGAATAACCTTCCACGTCTTCAGTGGTGACCCAGGCATGTAGCCCTTCTTCGTCTCCTCGATAATGATAATCGTCTGTCAGGAAAAAGCTGTAAAAACTTAACTCCTCGTTTTGCATAAGATTGGAATGAACCCGTGTTTGATAGTCCGAGGCTGAAGTCAAACCATGTCGTTTCATTGCATCAACAATATTTTCCTGAGCATGTAAATCCACTTTGCCTTTGTATATCTGATTGATTTTAACTTCCCTGCTAATGTCAATAAGATTCAGCGAGAACAAAATCATGAAAAACACGACCACAAGGTTAGACAATCTTCTGGCAGGTTTAAAAGGTACAATGTTCAGCAGATCGCCAATAATGTAGGCCGCTGCGATGGAATACAAAGGAAAATATACTGCAAACACTTTATCCCTTAGTGAGTCGTAGGAGATAGTGAAAAGTATTGTAGCCAGCAAAAGACATACGCAAAGCACTTTACCAAGATTTTTGTTTAAACTTTTCTTCATGAAAGAGAGCGATAAAATTACCAGTGGTGCCAGCAAATACAACGTTGTTTTTGAATGAACCAATGCTGAATGGGAATTGACTGTACCAATAAGCCATTTTGAAAATGGTACGTTCCAGCCCTGATCCACTATGAAAAAACCTATAGTAAATACATTTGGTAAAACGAAAAATGCGATGGCTCTGGTAATGTTTTCCGTCTTAAACGAGATTTTACTAATTAGAGGAATAATAATCAGCACTGGCAGAAACACGGCATTCAACGCATAAACCTGACAGGCCACAGCCAGTGCCAATGCAGCCGGGGCAAGATATTCGGCATTCTTTGTAGCAAGCATGTGCCACAAAAATATTATCATCAAGGCGATAAATCCATGCGGTAAAAAGCCGTGAGCAAAGCTGTGGAAAAGATATAGATCAAACATGCTTTGAGATACAAAATATGAGGTTGTCCAGATCATGCAAAAAAGAACTGTTGTTGCAGTTCCGCAGCAGCGCGACAAGAAGATAGCCACCACAAGCATTGTGAAAATGAACAAAGGCAGATTGAGATAGGAAAAAGCCTGCAAGTTATCCGTAAAGATCGCCATGCAAGCGGTTATGATAGTGAACAATGGACCGTGATAGAACACGCCATCGTTGATCAACGCGCCTCTTAGTGGAAACTCGATACCACGCACCAGCATCAGAGCCTTGACAAAATTTCGGTCGGCATCATCGTTGAATATGGGAGAAAAACTCCACATATCCAAATGCAGAGTTATCATAAGCAGCGAACATATTGCCACAACCAACCAGACTATTTTGTCAATCGGCATTCCCTTCTGCACTCTGTTCCACTGAAGGAAATATTTGGCTAACAATATCAGCGGTAAAATTGCCAGGAGGAAAAACAACCAGTTTTCCGGTCGGGCGTTTGTGCTTTCAGGATTGATACTTGCACAAATCAGCAGCGGAAATATCAGGCTAACAGCAAGCAATATTAGTTGAGACACGTGCCCTGGTGCCCCCCGCAGGCCAATCTTTCTGCCATTGTGCAAAGCCAGCCATAAAAACACCAGCGATAGCAGCGCAGCAATGATACCGGCCCACCATACAGATGCGGTCTGACTATCGTCCGGCACCGCAACATTTTCAATATTCTTAAATTCCGACTCCGGGAAAATGCCACCGATAAAGCCATCGTCAGGTGGCTCACGAAACAGACTCTCAACCTTCTGTAAGACATTTTCAGGTGGCAAAGAAAATTCTGGATGAGGTTGAATACTGATTGCCCCATGCCTCCAGACAGATCCTGCATGAGGTTTTCTGTGATCTATCTCAAGACCATATTTTTTTGAATCATTGGTAAAGACGAGACGACAAAACTCGGAATGCTTTTGCACATCTGCAATAATCCAGTTTTCAGCTATTACCTGTCCTACTTCAAAATTTTGAGAATTTGGAGAGGAAAAATTAAAACACAAAACACACGCAAGTAACAATGCCATAATTAGCAAAGTTGATGGGATTACGCCCGAAAATGCCAAACCTTTTTCTTCTTTTCTACTGCTCACAACTGTACATCCAGACTACTGCTAAGAAGATTTCCGAAACTATTCAATTTTGAAACTTTATTTTTCTTTATAACTTTGAAGTACTAATAGCGAATTACAACTTTTGAAATACAACTTTTGACAAACTTACTTTATCTACATTTAGATAAAGTAAGCACGGTTGGGATACTACTACATATATTTTAAAAGAAACAGAAATTTTTCAAGAAATGTGCACCTGAGATAATTTAAATGGATATTTAACTTTTTTTATTTTCTGTTTAACAGCATCTTTTACAAGAAATCGACCCCGAAACAGCACACATCAATCATTTTCAACAGTTGGCTTGACATAACTGCATTCTATATGGTGTATTTACTTATATTGAAATATGTGCATCCTGGAAATCTACCGGACTTTTGAGTCATTGCAGTATTGCCAATGTTGGCAGGTGTGAACCGTTTATCTATGTACGTTTAAGCAACATGAGGAGACATAATGAGCAAAGTTGAGAACAAGATATCATCTTTTAAAACAATTCGTACATTTTTAAAGGTCGGAGCATGTTCAGAAGCAGTAATGAACGTACTTGATCGGGCTTATGAGCATCCATTGGAACTAGAGGAAAAGGCTAGCTCTATCTTTGCCGGTGGAATCATGCAACAAGGTTACCAGTGTGGAATGATCTGGGGAGCAGCACTTGCAGCAGGAGCTGAGTCATACAGACTATATGGAACAGGCCAGCAGGCTGAGGCCGAAGCAGTTATTGCAGCTCAAAGGTTGGTAGAATCTTTTAATAATCAAAACAAAAACATTAATTGTCTGGAAATTACAGACACCGACTGGACTTCTAAATTTGAAATGTTCAAATATATGATTACAGGTGGCCCCATTGGATGTTTTCGCATGTCAGGCAGATATGCGCAATTGGCCTATAGCGAACTAGACAGTAATTTTTCTAGCGAACACCCGGAGGTCTCTTCCGCATCTGTGAGTTGTGCTGCAATGTTGGCCAAGAAAATGGGAGCCTCTGAAATGCAAGTTGTAATGGCTTCCGGGCTGGCAGGTGGTATTGGACTTTGTGGCGGTGCGTGTGGTGCGCTTGGTGCAGCAGTTTGGATTATTGGAATTAAAGCCATAGAAGAAGGAGTAGCCGGCAACAATCTGTGGGATTCTAAAATTGTAAAATCAAGAGTCGACCAGGCAATCGACCTATTTTTACAACAATCAGACCATCAATTTGAGTGCGAGAAAATAGTCGGACACAAATTTGCCAGCGTTGCAGAGCACTCAAAATATGTTTGTGATGGTGGATGCTCTAAAATAATTGACATCCTCGCTAAACAATAGATCAGACCATCTTGCTGGTTATGTAGCAATCCCTGATTAAAGTTAGGTTTGCGACTAGAGGCAAAAAAATTCCAACCATAAAACCAAACAACGTTTTCAGTATGTTATCTGAAAACGTTGATATGAAAACTATGGCGACCCCAGCGGGAGTTGAACCCGCGCTACCGGCTTGAGAGGCCGGCGTCCTAACCACTAGACGATGGGGTCAGAAGCATAAAATAAAAATGGTTCGGAGACAAGGATTCGAACCTTGATTAACGGGGCCAGAACCCGTCGTCCTGCCATTGGACCATCCCCGAACACTTAATTGCTTTTTTCCTCTTCCTTGACAAAGCAAAAGAGATAAACCTTGCCTTTAATAAGACTAAGATTAGATCCTTCCCATTTCCCAGCTTTTGGTTGCAGATTCATATAATGAATAGCACGAACGCCAGGAAGAGTAACAGCGATGATTTTCTTTACTTTAGAATTACCGGCATAAGCTCTGCGGTAAAACTTCTGTGCCTGCGCGAATGACATATCCAACAAATACCTGTTAGTCTCAATTTGTTCTGCCTTTCTGGGCAGTTTGAAACCATGACAAGTACTATCGGCTAAAACCTGAACAGGAGAAAACCATGTAATTAATACGAAAAGTAAAAGAACTGTTATGGACTTGGTATGCATTGTTTACCTCACCCAATGTGCGGGCGGAAATTTATATGATAGCTGCCATCTTGTCAAGGATTTTTCACACAGTTTTTTTTACTTTGTTATTTTTTGTAAAAACACCAATAAAATCAACTCGACAACTCTTTTCTATATACACTTTATTTGTTATTTCCAAAAGCATTTTTGTTGTTTTCGATTAAATTTCCAACAACAGCAATTAGCAGAGACACAGTAATAGCAAATAGCAAGGTGAATTCCTGCTCATTAAACCTTCCTATCATTCCGATAGTTGAACCTGCGACAATAGTTACTATCATGGTGTATTTTGGCAATGCCTTCTTTAAAAACAAGGCAAATATCGCTGGAACTGCCAGACCGGATGTATAGATTGTATAGCTGATAAACAGTGCCTTTAAAACACCACCAAGCCACAAAGCAAGAATTGCAGAGATTATTGCCATCACAACCGACAAGAAAGCTATTGTTTTGGCATTGCTTTTACCAAGCAAATCTACCGATATAATAGTAGCCGAGGTAAAAAGACAGGTATCTGCTGAAGAAATTATTGCAGCCAGCAAGGCAACAGAAGCAACGGTCACCCCAATATTGCCCCAAAAAATCTCAGGCAGTTTTACCATCAATTGTTCTTTGGCCGAAAAATCCACAAACAATCCGGCAAATGTTCCTACAAAAATAACCATGGCCGATATAAACAAAAGACCAACTATAGTGTATAGCAGGGTTCTTTTTCTGAGTGAAGCGGTTTTGACTGTCAGCAATCTGGAGAAGATATCCGGCCCTATCAAGAACGGAAAAGCTACTGCAATTGCGATATCAACCATTTTCAGGGAACCCAATGGCTGATAGTTCAGTTTTTCTACATCCAAACCCGTAGCAAGCATCCAAACCACGAGGGTCAGTAGTAGAATGAAAATCAGTACGATCTGAAATTTGTCAGTCTTTAAAACGCCTCTTTGTCCGCTAAGGGCAACATATGCAGCGACACAGATAGCCACAACCACCACAACAGGCAAATATGACCCGGGTTGTACAGCTTCTGCAACCTTTCCTACCGCAGCAAACTGTGCTGCCACAATACCGATCCATGTTGGTATGATAACAAGCGCAGAGGCTATCCTGACCCCGGCACCTCCATGTTTTCCAAGCATGTCAGGCAGTGAGAGCGCTTTTCTAAAATCCACCCGATCTATCAGAAAAATCAGCACTGTCAGACCCAAAATACCAGCACCCAACCATACAAAAGCGGAAGGCCCATGTTTCTGAGCCAGCCCGGTAGTTCCCAAAATAGCACTTGCACCCATTATTGTTGCTACAAGAGAGGCTGCCGCAGAAAGCGGACTCACTTCTCTGCCCGCCAGCACAAAGCTTCGAATGTCTTCCGACTTTCGTCTGTTTATCCAACCTATTACCGGATGCAATATAATGAATAATATCAATACAATAAAAGCAATACTCAAAGTTTTCTCACCTGCTGGAATGTTTACGGTTATTTTTAACTATACGATATTACGTTTCCGAGAAACAATCCATAATTTTTTTCTGATAATGATTATACCTATTTAACATTACTGTCATTCTTTTATACAAACATATAGATTTATTTTACTATATTTTATATAATTTAATAATATTTTAAATATTGTTTGGATATTTTACATTTATTCACTATAATTAACACCTATTTTTTGCAAGCAATGGAGTTTTTGTGGTCGCAAGCAGAATAAAAAATAATATTTTCGAAGGAAGACGTTTTCTTATTTCAGCTGTATTAGCATCTGTTGTTCTTCTGTTTGCAGACCAGACATCCCTTGTTTTATGGTCGCCTATTTATTTTTATAATACCGGAGATTTTTTATGGAATCTATTTGTGTCCACCTCGTTCCTGAATGTTTTAGTAACCCTCTATGGCCTAACAGGTGGAATATGCCTTCAGGCTACGGCAGACCTCGTGGATCCATTCGGAGCGATAAGCCGGAAACTAAAAGAGGCCCGAGCAAATCCATTTTCCGATCAGCAAATATCCGCAAATCTTCTGGCAACACTGGTGGCAGCAGGCGCATATTGCCTCGCAACCATTCTGGTTCAAATACACGTCAGCACAGCGTACAACAACAAAATGTTGGCGGCCATACTTATGCTGGCTATTTTAATCTCACTTCTACCAGTCGCCCTCGCCGTTTATCAATTGGTCAGTCATCTGACAGAACACGTCGTTGGGCCCATAGAACGCATTTTTCCCAAACGCGTCTTACAGATTGAGATTGTTTCTGTATTTCTCTTTTTTATTTTACTGGTAATCTTATTTTTTGTTAAAAATCCATATATTCTTGAAGCAATTGATTTCCGCCCATTTGGTGGAATTGCCCTGTTCATAGTAGCACAGATTCTAATCTATATACTGCTACGTCACCCCGTTGTACTGCCGGCATTCAAATCTGCATTTTTCCATCTGGCTGTATTTACCTGGTTGATTCTGGCAAGCTTTATGACTGTTGCAACTATTAACAACTACTCTTCTTTCCCGCAAACGGCTACCGTGCTGGCAAACCACAGTATGTATGTGAAACATGTTATAAACGGTGTTCAAACGCTGGTAGACCGAGATAGTGATGGATTTTCCCCTTTATTAAACGGTGGCGACTGCAATGATTATGACAGTGGCATCAACCCTCTGGCCCGTGACATACCTGAAAACGGTATAGATGAAGATTGTCTGAATGGTGATCTAAAGCTTATTTCCAGCAAATATAAAAATCCCCCAAGTGAAACTTTGCAGCAGAAAATCGCTGAATTGCAAGGCGATTACAACATCATTCTTATTTCAATTGATGCTCTAAGGGTTGATCATCTTGGCTACATGGGCTATTCACGTGACACATCACCGGAAATTGATGCTATTGCAGAAGACAGTACGATATTCACCAGAGCATATTCTCAGGCACCAAACACGCCTCAATCCATTCCTTCTTTCATAACCGGGACGTATCCCAGCCAAATTAAATGGAACAAATATTCCAACTTCCCCAAAATACTTTCTGAAACAGAAACTTTGACAGAAAGGCTCAAAGGCCATGGATATCAGGTCGCTGGAATATTTTCCCATTGGTTTTTTGAAAAACGAAACCTCAAAAGAAGTTCTGATATCTGGGACAATCGGGCTTTTCGCACCCGGGGACATTCTGAAAGTAATTCCACCGACGATCTTGTAACCGACAACGCCATTGAGAATCTGAAGAAAATGAGCCGAAATGAAAAACCGATATTCATGTGGTTGCATTATTTCGACCCTCATTTCTTGTATAAACGCCACAAGGGAATCAACTTTGGCAAGAAGCAGATTGATCTTTATGATGGAGAAATACGATATAGCAGCAGTCAGGTTGGAAGGTTTATAGACTACTTCAAAACCACCCCATTGTATGACAACAGTGTTATTTTCATAATCGCCGATCACGGAGAAGAGTTTGGAGACCATGGTCGCAAGTGGCACGGAAGCCATATATATGAAGAGGCAATCAGGGTTCCACTGATCGTACATTCGCCCAAATTGCCCACCGGGAAATTCACCAAACCAGTTGGAATTATCAATGTTACTCCAACTATTTACGATCTTGTGGGAATTGATCCAAAAGAAACACAGGCACAGGGCGAATCGCTAATGCAGGCAATACTTGAGCCTGAAACCATTAGCAAAACTGTGGTCTACACTGAAAAGCTAAAGGTTCCCACCTTCCCCTGGTCTATGCAAGCCATAATAACTGAAGACTGGAAGTTGATATATCGCCCGAATGAACAATCCTTCGAACTTTTCAACTTGCTTGAAGACCCTCATGAAAACGAGAACCTGTATACCAAATCGCCCGATAAGGCAAAGGACATGGTAGACCTGTTCACACAAGTCAGAGCAACTCAGATTGACCGAGAAGACTAATCCCCCTTACCCAAATTTAACAAGAATGTTTAGCGACGGCGTTTTCTGTTATTTGGTTTAAACGGAGCACCACCACCTCTGGTGTCATCACGATGTCTGTGCAGAATTAAACCATGGCTTGGATCGTAAGGGGATACGCCAACTGTCACACGATCACCAAGAATTACTCTAATACGGAATTTTCTCAACTTTCCCGCCAGTCTGGCTAGCAAGTCCTGTCCTGTTTCAGTTTCGATTTTGAAATTTCCATCAGTTAAAACTTCCACTACAGTACCTTCAAGTTGAATTAGATCATCACGACTCATGAGCAAAAAATTCCTTTCGGCAATTACTGGTATCATTGGTTACGCACTTAAATATTAAACCGCTTTAATTCATAAATCAAAGCACATTTTCAATACATCATAGAGGCGTGTTTAGTCAAGTGATAATTAACATTCAGGAACTTATATCCCAAACTGGCCAACTGACTGCTGAAAATTCACATAAAACCTGTTCAGAATGTTTGAAATACTTGACAGTTTCAGCATGTTAGTGTTAGATCGTCTCTGTTTGGAAAGTACTTAATCTATTGATATTATTCAGTCAGAGGCATTATCTTATGAGTACACTGCGTCTATTCTCTATATTGACGATTTTTTTGGCTTTGGTAACGCTTTTACACAGTAGTGTAATCGCATCAGACCCATTTGTGGGAGCTGAAACCTGTGGACATTGTCACAAAGCACAATACGAAGCATGGAAAAATGGTCCACATTCAGGATCTTTGTTTACTCTAGATCTTGAACATCGCAAAGATCCCAGGTGTATCGGCTGCCATAGCGCGACTCACAGCGGTGCTGAGAGAACCGGCGTACAATGCGAATCATGTCATGGAAACGGAACACATTATTCCAAATCCTACATCATGAAGGATCGAAAACTCTCGGAGGCTCTTGGGCTGAAAGTTAAAGATTATGAGAAATGCTTACAATGCCATCAGGGAGATTTACCTTGCATAAAGGAATTTGATGCGAAAAAAGACTGGAAAAAGCTCCCGCACAGCAAGACCAGTGAAAAAAACGAGTAAAATATACAACATAACCTAAACATACCATCACAGAAAACAAAAGCATGAGCAACCAGCCAACAAACAATACATTTGCAGATAAAATCTGGCAGCTTTTCACTTCTGTCAAATTCACCATAGTACTTCTGACACTATGGCTTTTAGGCTCCGTAGCCGGAACCTTGATCCTGCAAAATGCAACACCGCCACAATATGTAAAACTGTACGGAACAACCTGGAGCAACGTTTTCTTTCGCTTTGGCTTTTTTGATGTCTACCACTCCACCTGGTACAGTCTGATTTTACTTTTGCTGATTTTGAACATAACCGCCTGCACCCTCAACACCTACAAGGCAAAATATGCTTTGGCTTTTACTCAACCTAAAAGACGCAGCGTAAAAGGCGTAGGGAAATTATTTTTAAATTATTCTTTTGAAACCGAAAATGTGAGTAAACATTTAGATAAATTATTTAAAATAATTTCTAAAAGATACGTACATACAGAATCTTTCGAGGAAGGTTCGGTAAAACGAATTTATGCGCAAAAACAACCTCTGGCTCATTTCATGGTTTACTTTGTTCACCTGAGTTTGATTCTCATTATACTTGGTGGAATGATAACCGGATTTTTCGGTTTTGAAGGCATCATGGAAATCCCGGAAAAAGGTGAAGTTGACTACGTTTTCAAAAAGACTGAACGTGGTTATGTAAGAGAATCAGTCCCCTTCTCGGTTCGCTGCGATGAATTCACTTTTCAAAAGTTTGAAAGCGGTATGCCAAAAGATTACGTTTCCAAACTGACAATTATTGAAAATGGTAAAGATGTATATTCCCAGAGGATTGAAGTTAACGATCCACTAGCATACAAAGCATATAATTTCTACCAGTCGACCTACAGAGAACTGGCCCCTCTCAGCATCTTTGACAAAAAAACCAATAAAACAACGAATGTGAATCTTCCCGTTGGCGAAAGACAGAGTCTAAGAGATCCTGCGATTACTCTGGCAGTTGAGGCATTGCAGTCCGGCAAATCCAACATGATGGCCTCGGTGGCATGGGCCGATATGTCAGGACAGGTCAACAGAGTTATGTTAAGTGGCAACAGCGAGCAAGACAAACAAATGCAAGCTAATAATCCCTATGTCATAACGTTTTCCAAACCGCAGCCAGCCTATATAACGGGACTTCTGATATCGTCTGACCCTGGTGTCTGGCTTGTTTGGCTTGGTAGTTTCCTTATGGTGGTTGGTCTATATCTGACTTTCTATTCATCGCACCGAAGAATTTCCATAACTGCATCTGGAACCAATATTTCCATAGCTGCTTTGACTTCGAAAAACCCGATTGCTTTCAAAAGAGAACTTGAAAAGTTCATTAAGGAAGCAGAACTTGAATCATCAACACCTGTAGCAGAGGAATCCAAATGATTAGCACAACCGTATTCGGAATATGCTTCCTCTTTTATGTTATTGCACTTATAGCCAGTATCACCGCTTTGGCCAACAAAAGAGAAGTGTTCCATAAATCCGCCTTCTGGCTTTTCAGTATAGGCTTTCTATTGCACACTGTTGCTCTTCTTATTCGCTGGGCAGAAGCCGGTGAAGTCGAAGTTGCAGCTTTTCAGGTGGCAGAAAACAGGATAATTGAAGGCTGGGAATGGTTTGCCGTCTGGATCAGTCATCCGCCCTGGAGCAACCTCTACGAGTCTCTGGTTTGCTTTGGCTGGGGCATGTCAATGGTTTCCCTGTACGGCATGAAGAAGTTCAACATTCCTGTATTACCGGTTTTCGCAATTACGCTCTCGCTGGTTGTAATGGGCGCAGCATCTTTGCTGGTAGACCAAACCATCAGCCCTCTTATCCCTGCCTTGCAAAGCAAGTGGATCCACCTTCATGTGACAATGGCAACCATAAGCTACCCGGCATTTGGCCTTGCTGCAATTATCGGCCTGTTCTATCTGGTTAAGGTTGGGGTTAAAAACGAAACCTTTGGACTTTCCATCGCCATAACTACGATAATCATCTTGCTTATTGCAGGCGGTGGTTCCATGTTTACCAGTGGCGATTACGAGATAAGCATTTTAACCACACACGGTGAGAAAAGTTTCCCGTTAACATACGCTGCACAGGATGCAGCAGGACAATCATTAACTAAATCGGCACGTTTCAAGCTGGCAATTCCCGGTGCAGGAATCGCAATGATTTTCTCGCTGGCACTTTTGTTAATGGCATCTGTAGCTGCTGCATTCAAATCTGCACTAGCTAAAGAAAAATTTGAAAACATCTTCAAGCTTCTGGTTGGTGCCGGCTTTATCGGTTTGTCAGTTTCCCTTGCCCTGATAATCTATACCACAGCTTTTACGCCACCATTTGAGATGTCACAAGAGCAGATTCAGTCTGTAATTGCAGCAAATCACACAGGTGCCAACGGCGCATCACTGGTGGCAAACTACGAGTTACACGGCAAGGCACCATTCAACTTCTCGCTCTCCGGAAATCCATTTGAATTCATGCTGCTGGTGGTTTCATGGCTCTCTCTGCTGTTTTATTTTCTGGTTGTAACCAAAAGAGAATGGCTTACCGAGCAATTGCCATCTGAAGACATTCTGGATGATCTTTCCTACAAAATCATCTTGTTCGCCTACCCTTTCCTTACCCTGCTTATCATAACGGGCGCAGTTTGGGCCTATTATGCCTGGGGCAGATACTGGGGCTGGGATCCAAAAGAAACCTGGTCGCTGATAACTTGGATCGTCTATAGTATTTATCTGCATGTAAGAATCACCCACGGCTGGGAAGGAAAAATTCCTGCTGCTATTGCACTTGCAGGCTTCGGCATTGTAATATTCACCTATCTTGGTGTAAACATACTATTATCCGGTTTGCATTCATATGCAACCGGCTAGAAAGGATATTAAGTGATACTTAAAAGTGCGAAATTTGTTACCAGCGCAGCTAAAGTAAAACAATGCCCGGAAATAGACATGGCAGAGGTTGCCTTTGCGGGGCGTTCAAACGTTGGTAAGTCTTCTTTAATGAATATGCTTTTAAGGCGAAAGCGTCTGGTAAAGGTGTCAAACACACCCGGTCGCACACAGCTATTAAACTATTTTCTGATAAACAATGAATTTCATCTGGTAGATTTGCCCGGATATGGTTTTGCAAAAGCTCCAAAGTCCGTCAGAAGAAACTGGGAAGATGTCATATCGGAATATCTTGCCACAAGAGCACAGCTTGCTGCTGTTGTTTTACTTTTGGATATTCGCCGAAAGCCCAATGCAGATGACATCGGAGTTATTCAAATGTTTCAGGAACAGGGACTTCCCTGCATACTGGCCATTACCAAGGCCGACAAACTGCCTTTGCAGAAAAGAAAAAAACAGATTTTCGCAATTGCCAAATCATTGGGTCTGGAGGCAGGTGACTGCATTATGACATCTGCTCTTAAAAGTTGGGGACGTGACGAATTATGGAGTTCTATCGAATGTTTTCTGGAAGCTCCACAAGAAGAATACGAAGAAGAAGCAGAAGAAGAATAACGAGTTTTATTGCATTCTTCCTAGTTACTTTGACGATGCTTCTATCCACACTGCTATTTGCAACAGAAGTCTTTGTGGATGAAATCGTTGCGTCTGTCAACAACTATGCCATAACCAGAAGCGAAGTAATACAGGAAACCCGCTTTATTCTAGTAGAAAAAAAACAGGGATGGTTCGGTAGGCTACCACACGACCTGCTTGATAAGGTTTTAAAAAGACTTATAAGTAAACAGTTGATATATCAAGAACTTGAACGTATAGAACCAAATCGGGCAACTTACGAACAGGATGCTTCTTTAGACAGAACAACCTTGTTGGAAAATTTCAAAGCAAATTTTCAGAGCGAAGTTTATTATGATGCATTTCTACGATCAACCAGACTGACAAAAGAATCCCTTACGGCTCTGCTGATAAAAAACAAGCGTATTGAAAACTTTATGAAAAGACGCCTTGAACTTTTATCCAGAGTTAGTAACGAAGAAATAAACAAAGAGGTTGATAAGAGACTGGCTGCCTCGAAAAAAGATAAAACCAAAAGAAAAGAATTGTTCGATTTCGTAAAACAGGAGCTTGAAAGAAACAAGTATAATCTGGCTCTTGAAAACTGGCTGGAAAGCCTTCAAAACAGAAACAGAGTGCTACAGCTGATTGAATTCACAAAGGATGAACCTGCTGTATCACCCCTTGGAAAAACAGATAAAAAATAACAAAATGGAACAGGAACAACAATTAATATACATGCCAATGCAATTGGATGATCTGGATGAGGTCTTGGACGTGGAAAGAAAATCATTCCTTTCTCCATGGACACCGGATCTGTTTATTAATGAGTTTTCTAATCCTCGCTCGATAAAAAGAATACTTCGTTCACCTCTTGACAATCACTTAATCGGCTACATTATCTGGTGGGTCGTGCTGGATGAGGGCCATCTTATGAGCATTGCAATAAATGAAGAAGACCAAAGATCTGGAGCGGGCAGATTTCTTGTTGAGAAAATGATTGCAGAATGCAGAGATAATAATGTAGAAACTATCAGCCTTGAAGTTCGGGAAAAGAATTACGAAGCTATTGGGCTATATCAATCTTTCGAGTTCAAGGCTATTGGCCGTCGTAAAAAATACTATGTTGACGAAAATGAAGATGCGATATTAATGGAGTTGAAGCTCACATGATGGAAAAACAAATTACCAGGATTCTTGATAGAATCAACACTGGTGGCGATTATTATGTCCTTATTCTGGAAAACCCTTTCGATACGGAGATTGAGCCAGGTCAATTCGTTATGATATCTTTGGCTGGTATAAGTGATCCGTTTTTAAAACGCCCCTATTCCATTTATCGTTCTTTCCTTAAAAGCGATGAGAAGCCAGCAGGCGAAATACATTTACTGATTAAAAAAGTTGGTGTGGGTTCTCGTCAGATGGGAGAGGTTTCTATTGGTTCCAAATTAGATATTATTGGCCCCCTTGGAAAACCTTTTACCGTTAAACAAGAAACCAAACACGTAATTTTTGTTGCCGGTGGTGTGGGCATTGCTCCATTTATTGAATTTGCTGCATCCAAGATTGTTGAAGGCAAAAAGAAAACAATGTTGATGGGCAGCAGATCAGAAGCAGACATACAGGCCGTTGAAGAGCTTGAGTCACTAGGGGTTGAAGTAAGAATAGCTACCGAAGATGGTTCGGTTGGTACCAAAGGCAGAGTCACTGTTTTACTGGATAATATCATTGAAGACGGACTTGATCCGGCAACAGAGATATACTCATGTGGCCCGGAACCAATGATGAAGGCGGTCGGTAAAATCACCAACAAAAACAACCTTCCCTGCCAATTAAGCTTAGAGGCATATATGGGATGCGGTTTTGGCGTGTGCCTTGGCTGTGTAGTAAAAGACAAAGACGGCCATTACATTCGTGTGTGTAAAGAAGGCCCGGTAATAAATGCCAACGAACTTGCAGACTTTGGTGCGGGAGAGGAAAACTGATGAGCAACGTAGATTTAAGCACAGAGTTAAAATTCGAACACTACCCCACTATCAAACTGAAAAATCCCATAATGGCAGCCTCAGGTACATTTGGTTACGGACAGGACATGACCGATTTTTTCGACCCTGCCCTACTTGGTGGAATTGCAACCAAGGGAATAAGCCTGGAACCTCGCGAAGGAAATCCTCCGATACGAATCTGTGAGACTGCTTCCGGAATGCTGAACGCCATTGGTCTTAACAATGTCGGACTGGAAGCATTTATTGAACACAAAATGCCATTTATCCGCAAGATGGACAAAACAGCCTGTCTGGTAAACTTCTACGGCAATTGCATTGAAGACTACGTAACACTGGCCGGCAAACTTTCGGAAGTAGACGGAGTCGATGCTCTGGAAATGAACATCTCCTGCCCTAACGTAAAAGAAGGCGGAATAGTCTTTGGTTCTGATCCTGTAATTATGAAGGAAGTCGTCAGCGCCACAAGAGCCAACTGTAAAAAACCGTTAATTGTCAAGTTATCACCCAACGTGACCAACATTGCCCAAATGGCAAACGTGGCCGTAGATGCCGGTGCAGATGGGCTGAGCCTTATCAACACGCTTACAGGCATGGCCATAGACATCAACACCAAACGCCCGGTACTTGCCAACGTTATTGGCGGTCTCTCTGGCCCGGCAATTAAGCCCATAGCTCTTAGAATGACCCACGAAGTATGCAAGAGCGTAGACGTCCCGGTTATAGCAATGGGAGGAATATCCACCCCTACAGACGCATTGGAGTTTATGCTGGCGGGAGCTGTGGCTTTGCAAGTGGGAACGGCGAGTTTCACAAACCCCAACGCAATGACTGAAATGATAACAGGCATTGAAAACATATTGGAAGAAAAGAATATTGCTACCTTGAAAGAATGGATTGGTACACTTGATGTTTAGACTTCATCGTCACCCATTATTTTCTTGATCATCACATTAAGGCTTCTGGCTGAATATGGTTTAGGGATGTAAACAACATCTTCCGTCAGTATTCCATTTCGCATGATTGCGTTTGTTGTATAGCCGGAGGTGTAAATAACCTTAAGATTTGGATATTCGTTCAACAGAGTATCTGCCAGTTGCTTACCATTCATTTCAGGCATTACCACATCAGTGAGCAGGATATCAATTTCGCCATTGATTCTTTCCATTACATCAATTGCTTCATTTCCACAGGAAGCATCAAGGGCTTCATAGCCAAGTTTTTTAATTAGCTTTACGGTCATTGAGCGGACAATCTCTTCATCATCAACCACCAGAACTTTTGTTTTAGTTTTCTCTGTAACTGGTTCCTTGTCGTTTATCTGATCCAAATCATTCGTCATAATTGCGGGAAAATAAATTTTGAAAGTGGTACCCATTCCCACTTCTGAAAACATATCAATGATGCCTTTATTCTGTTTGACAATTCCATAGACGGTCGAAAGACCCAAGCCGGTGCCTTTGTCCTTTGTTTTAGTTGTAAAAAACGGTTCGAATATTTTTTCCTGTATTTCAGGATCTATGCCACTTCCATTGTCACTTACAGCTACCATCACATATTCACCAGATTCCATATCCGGGATATGACGACAATAGTCTTCATCTAAGTGAACTTTTGAAGTTTCAATAGTTAACTTGCCGTCATTTTCCATTGCATCTCGCGCATTTACGGCAAGGTTCATCATTACCTGAGTAAGGTGACCCGGATCAACTTTGATTTTTGGAAGCATTTCAGCGAAATCTGTTTTCAGCTTTACTCCACGACCAATCAGCCTTTCAAGCAGAGTGCATGTTTCCAGCATGAATTCAGTGGTATCAATTTCCTGTAATACTATAATTTGCTTACGGCTAAAGGCCAATAATTTCTTAGTAAGATCAGATCCACGCTTGGTAATTGACACTATTTCGTCAAGCAACTCCTGCTCTTCAATACCTGCTTCATCCATGGCAAGATACGCACAACCAGAAATACCGGCTAAAAGATTGTTAAAATCATGTGCTATACCGCCTGCCAAATTGCCGATGGCCTCCATTTTTTGAGACTGCAATAGCTGTTCTCTTAAATCCTGACGCTCTTTTTCCGATTGCTTCTGCTCGGTTATATCCTGCAATAGAGAAAAATATCCTCTAACGAGTCCATCCTTATCGATATCGGGTGTAAGTATTATAGATAAAACATAGCTATTTCCAGATTTGTCCACCGTATGTTTTTCGTAGGTAACAGTTTCACCAGACAACACTTTTTGTATAGAAAGCAATGCATCCTGATATGCTCGTTTGCCGATCACCTCTTCTACACTCATACCGGTAATTCCATATGGAGATTGACCATAAAACCTGGCATATGCATTATTGGTAAAGAGATATTTTAAATCCGTACTTGTATGAGCAATCATTGCTGGCAATTGATTGGTAATCAGTGAAAGATGCTCTTTACTCTCTTTCAGTTGCGACTCAGCTTTTTTTCGCTCGGTGATATCATTGAACATCAAAGCAATGTTTCTTGGTGAAGTCTGGAAGATATCAATTTCAAGAGTTCTTTCTTCTCCACCCCTGATATTGAAAACCTCTTCTATCTGTATTGCTTTGCCACGTTTTCCAACTATTTGAATTTTCTTCTTTAATTTTTTTTCCACAATGTCAGGGAGTAGTTCGTCGATTGTTGTTCCGATAAGTTCCTCATGCTTGACAGCAAATAAATCATCAGCCGATGCATTTGCTTTAACCAGTTTCAGCTCCCACATACTGTCAAGAACATACAAGTGTATGGCCATTGGAGAAGAATGAACAACATTATAGAATCTCCTTTTGGATTCCTCTGCATCAGCTTCCGCCTTTACATGGCCTATCTTTTCCATTGTCAATTCGACAGTTGTAGCATTAAGAGACTCTGTTTTTGAGTGCAACTTACCAGCCAGCTGCCTGTTCAAATCCCTGAAAGCTCTTTCAAACAGCCACTTGGCACTTAAAGATGCAGAGAACTGTCGAATTTCATGTATATGCATAGGCTTTTGTACATATAGCAGGTTCTCGGCGGGAGGCACACGCCGGTTGATCTCTTCCGGTGAAATATCGGAATAAGCTGTTACAAAAACGATATTAATATATGGATCTATTGCTCGAATTTGCTCTGCTGTTTGAACACCATCAATTCCCGGTGGCATGCGAATATCAAGAAATGCCATCGCAAACGGATTATTCTCTGCAATAGATTTCTTTACTTCCTCTACAGCTTCGTGACCTTGTTTGCAGTAAGTCACATCAAATCTTTTGTCATGAACAAGTTCCTGCTTCTCACCACCAAATAATTCATTTTCAAGGCTGGAAATTTTAGCAAGACTTTTATCCGGCTCATTTATATTTCTAAAGCATCTTTCATACACTTTTAAAATAATGTTTTCATCGTCAGTCACAAGAATTCTGACCGCACCTTGAGATTGCATAATATGACTCATTTACCTACCTCATACACCATATTGTCCAAAGGCAAGACCAGCGAAACAATAATTCCTTTTTCTGCTTCAATTCTGGCAATTTCTAGCTTCCCACCCATAGAATTGACTGTATTTCCAATCCAGTGAAGATTTGGCAGTTTTTCTCCTTCATACTCGATATGACTTGTATCAGAATAAAATTGAGCCAAATTTTCAATATCATAACTTGAATTAGAATCAATAAACTGGAGTTTTACAGATTCCATTTTCTCCTCAAAAAATAGCTTTCCATAAACATCAATCCTCTCAACAGAATCTGCATCAGGTAACACAAAAGACATGTAGTAAAAGATGCTCTTGAGTATTTGCACAATCCTGAGTTTATCACTCCGTATAGTGGCAACAGCCTCTATATCTGCCGAGATTCTAATTTCAATATTGTTTTTAAGAAAAACATTTGATTGCTGGATGTTCTTTAAAATTTTATATAGGTCCACTTCCTGATAAACCCTTTCAAACATACTAATATGCTCTTGACTAATTAGAATATCGTCAATTTTCTGCAAGTTTGCAGTCAATGACACCTGCTCTTCTTTCCATACAACCTTGAAATTCCTGAACAACTTCATATTTTCAGATAAATACTCCAAGAGTTTAGTTCGCCTTTTATCGGATAGCTCATTTTGTTCCAATTCGCCCAGGGCTTTGGCAATACTGCTCACGTGTATGGTTTTAAGAAAGTCTTCGATATTATAAACACTTGCATTCATTGGAAATAAAATGTTTCGGATGACATGTAAACCATTTATAATAGTTTCCGCCATTCCAGATTTATATGACTGCTCCATAAGTTTTTCCTGAGCATCAGACAATTTGTCGATCATAATTTTAAATTCTCTGGACAACTGGCCAATCTCATCATTTTTTTCGCTCGGAACAAATGACGAAAAATCTTCTGTTTTACCTATTCGGCTTAATTGTCCAGTTAGTTTCTTGGTTGGATTATCAACAAGAAGTCTTAGCAGAATTAAAATTGACAGAAGCATAATCAAACCCACAAAACTAACCGAAGCCATTACGTAGCGCCTTGTTTTATGGCTGTTAAGTGTTATTTCCCTGTGTACGGTCGCCTGAAGCACTATACTTTGAATCATATCAATATCAAATAGTTTACGGGACACCTTTAGCCAGTTTTCGTCTAGCTCTTCAATCTCAGCATTGATACTATTTTCTAAATAATAATCACCTTCTATATTTTCCAAAAGCTCCACATTTTTATCTGTGGCTAAAATATGGCAGTCCACATTGATATGATTTGAAATACTTTTCAGTTGTTTTTCTTTCAGTAAGCGACCCAAAATGACAGTGCCAACTATTGATTCGTATGGTCTGTTGCTGACAATGGGATGTGATGCAACCACCATTGGTCCATGTTCTGTCATTCTCAAACCACTAATACTGCTGTGATTTCTATTGTGTTTTAATAGGATATGCTGAGTAGGCAGGTAATTGCCTTGAAATTCAGTAATTGACATTTCCACTTGCTTATCAAAATCATACAATCTGCCCCAAATTTTTTTGCCATGCAGATTATAAACATAGGCCATATCGATATTGTAGCCAGCAAGTGATTCTTGTTCCAGCTTGGAATTTACCCACTCAAATTCATTATATTCGATTAAGTCCAGAATGTCTTTTGATAGAGCCCATTGTAAAGCGTGAGCCCCTAATTGATGCATTTCCTTATTAATTTCGGTTTTGCACCGATCAAGATCATTTATCGCCTTTTCTCGCTCCATAGCCTCAAAACTATCTGAAACAAAAACGTTAAAAACTGCAAAATTTAGCAGTATTGATAATATTACCAAGGTAAATATTATCACAAAGGTTTTCGTTCTGAGGTTCATTTGGATGTGTCCCAGGTTATATCTTTACAAAATTTTTCTTCACTTCCCAAACGCATACAATACTGTTATTACACCTTTATATTCATAAGTAGTTCGGCCATTACTCTTTTAGTTTTAGTAATTCCCTTAAGCTAATACTAATATATTGATCTAATAGCCACAACTACCTTCTGTTTCTTGTTTTTTTTAGTTATTTTCTACTACTGTTTCTATAAGAGATTTTTATTAACCTCAAAAAAGCGAATAAAAATAGGTTCCTAAAAACAGCATTTTGTACTTAGAACCATCGCCATAAGCAATCAGCTACGAAATGTTATTTACCTTCAGCAAAACAACTCGAGATATTTACTTTACCGATTGGTACGTCAAAGATCCAAATTTTCATTATATCTTGACACAAATGTTTTTGTTGTGTTGTACTTCAATAAGTGTTTGGTATCTAAAAAATACGGGTAAGTGCCCACACTACTAAACTAACGGAACTATCTCAGGAGGCCCACCATCAAACAGCTTATTCTAATACTTTTTATAACAATGGTTATAGGCTTTGTAACCGCCTGTGAACAAGATGACACTAACCAAGAGGATGGTGATACTCAAATTGACGGCGATAATAGCATTGATGGCGATGACGATCCAGACCCTGATGCATTTGAAATGGAAGATCTTACCCCGCACGGCGATGATAGCGTTGACGGTGATGACGATCCAGACACAGCAGAGCTGGAAGAGATAACTCCAGATGGAGATATGGATATCGAAAGTGATGATGCAGAATTATTGCCTGAAGAAATTTTGGCAATGACCTTCAATTTACGCACTGGTCTTGGACTGGACGGTGACAACGCCTGGAATTTCAGGCGGGCAATGGTTGCCGAAGTAATCGAGCTTCAAGCTCCTGCTTTTTTGGGGGTGCAAGAGGCATGGGACTTTCAGATCGAATATATTATGGAAAATGTTACAAACTACAGCTGGGTAGGTGTTTCACGCTCGGAAATAGATTCGTTTGATGAATATTGTGCAGTCTTTTTCAACACCGGATTATTCAGTCTCGTTGACTCTGACACCTTCTGGCTATCTGACACACCAGATGTACCTGCTACAACATTTTCTTCCAACCAGCTCGTTGCACGCATCGTCACCTGGGCAGCACTAAAAAGTCGTGCAAGTGGCAGAATCCTTTATGTTTTCAACACTCATTTTGACACCAGCAACGATGATCAAATCCCGGAAAAATCAGCGTCTCTTCTAACACAAAAAATTGATGAGATAGCAGGAAGTAATGCAGTAATAGTCATGGGTGACTTCAACGAGGAAGTTGATTCCGATGCTTATCGTATCTTGACTGGAGATATGGAATTTGAAGGCGTGAGCGGTAATTTAATAGATCCATGGAAATCTCTGGAACTGACCGAAGAGGGAACCTTCCATAATTTCACTGGCACTGCACTACACGAAAGCCGCATAGACTGGATTCTCGGTACAGAAAATCTGTTGCCACTTTCAGGAGAAGTGCTGCATATTGAAAAAGACGGTATGTTCCCATCGGATCATTTCCCTGTTACATGCACATATTCCTGGTAGAGTAGTAAATTACCACCAAATTCTATTGTATTGAAAAACTGCTTCTCTCTAGGATAGAGGCCTTGCTGACCTGCCTTATCAGCTCTATTTTATTTAATCTTGACACAAATGGGCCACATGTGTTGTAATTCGTGCATCAATTTAGAATGTGTCGGGTAAAGAATTTGTCTGACTTGCGGGACAAGTTTTTCAGGTCATACACGCATAATAACAAATATTTATTTTACTAAACAACTAAAATGCAACACCATTTTTGCTTTGACACATGAAAACAATATGTTTTTTATTTTGATGACAACATTTAAATGAGTTGTTGGGTAAATAATCTCTGCTAATGCCATAAACGGCAATTGTTTTGCCACCCTTCTACACTGGCAGACATAACTCAAATTACACTCAAATTAATGGGGTTATTTAATTTTTAGAATGAATATCCAAAGAAAGGATCAGCAATGAAAATAATCTCTTCGTTTTTCCAGATTGTGGACAAACAAACAATCATCATTTCAATTCTATCCATGATTTCAACATATCTATGTCTTTATTTCGGTGTTCATGCAAGTATTCCTGCCGGTCTAATCGGAATAGCCGTCATCTTCCCGATTGTATTCTCCATTAACGCTGCTTATCGTCGTAGAGAAGATGCCTTAAAATCTTTCGCTTCCTTCAGAGGGCATGCTATTTCTATTTTTTATGCACACCGCGATTGGCATTCAGATACAGGCGAGCATGTTAAAAGGATTAAAAACATCACGGAGTCATTGCTGGATAGCACACGAGAATATTTTATCAGTCCTGAAGAAAATACCGCTATATTGGATAAAATATACCAACAGTTTTCCTTAATATCAGAATCACATGAAAAGCTGAGAGCATCTGGTGTACCCACTGGCGAAATATCCAGACTAAACCAATACCTGAAATCAATTGTAATAGATTTTGAAAAGATGAGAAATATCTACACATATCGTACCCCAATTTCACTTCGCGCCTACAGTCAAGTGTTTCTGAATATCTTCCCCATAATTTTCGGACCCTATTTTGCTCATTTGGCATTAGAGGCATTTCCAGCTGTTGGATACGGTGTGGCATTGCTTTACAGTGTTGTTCTGGTAAGCCTGGACAACATACAGGAAGACCTCGAAAATCCATACGATGGTATTGGAGAAGATGATATTGATTTTGATGTAACAGACGAATTTATGAGAGTTATAGAACAGATCAGACAGACACCACTTGAGAACAATTAATCCAGTTCAACAGTTTACCAGCCTTGTATGTCGGACAATTAATTTGTCCGACATACTCATTTTTACGGTTAAAACAATGGTAGCTTCTACTGTATATTTAGGCAGGGAATAAATATGACCTGCCTTTAAACTTTACCTCTTTTTAACCGCTGGATTTGCAATATGACAGATTGTACACAGTTCTTGCTCTGGCAAACGCAAATTATAGCTATTGCTGGACCCATGAACCATGTGGCAGATTGAACATTCCATATATCCATTAAACAGCAGTTTTTTTTGAAATAGTGCCTCCCTCATACACCGTCGTTGCAGGATCTTTCAGATTATCATCTGTTGTTGAAAGAGCAGTATCATACAAAACACTTACCGGATGGTGATTGCTAAGGTCAGTTCCCAGCAAAGCACTGCCATAAATATAATCATCCCCCATTTCACTTCCAAAACTATCAATAGCTAACTCCCTGACCAATATCTCAGGATGCACAAGTTCGAGTCTCGCCTTCGGCACCATTTGGAATATTAAGGACTTACAAGAAATTGTGAGTCCTTTTTTACGTTTGTGGCAAAAAGATGAAAAGGAAAATTGCCCAATCTACCCATCAAATTCTAAAAATGTAAATTGATTGTTGTTCATAGAAAATGAAAAAAAGAAATAATTGAAATATTTCAGTGTGGTAGTAAATTCAACATAAAAATAACTCTAAGTAAAGAATGGATTCGACCGATTTGACAAGGTGTTGATAGACTTGTTTTGTTCGAATAGTTAGCAAAACATTAAATTTCCTAAATATATCGGAGGGTGAATAATGAAAAATCTAGTTGTGTGTTTGTGTGTGCTGTTCATGCTTGTTTTGGGATTGCAATCCTGTGGAGGAGAGGATAGTCCGGGACCTGGATTAGGTCCGCAATCATCTGGTGGAGCAAATGTACAAAGTTTTTCTGCCTCAACTGGCCAGATGACCTCAGCTAGCTACAAGATGAATTTTAGTTTTGGTTCCGTGACGCAGAAAAAAAACGGGGCAATGTAATTCAACAAAAGATACGCAAAGACACGCAAAGACACTAACAACAGGAGAAGCAAATGCGTAAAATATTTACTACTATTTGTACTATGGCTTTGTTGATAATATCTTCAACTTGTTGGGCAGATATTCCCAACACAATGCAGTTTTCTGGTTACTTGACAGGCGGAGGGCAACCTTTGCAAGGAAATCATCCAATAGTATTCACCATTTATGGTTCTTCAGATGGTTCTGACTTTCTCTGGGAACAAGAAATACTTGCAGAACTGGACATGGGGTCTTTCAATGTCATATTGGGTGGTGATGATAATCCTCTGGATGCCAATGTTTTTGGTGATCAACCTTTATGGCTTGGATTGAATGTGTCCGGTGAGGAAATGAGCCCTCGCTCCCCAATTACATCAGTCCCATATGCTGTTCGTGCAGCTATTGCGGATAATGCACTAAGCGAACAAGAAATTCTTAATTTGATAGAGGATGGTAATTATCTTCAGGATGAAGCAGATCCTACTGTCAATTCGCTTGCTAAAGCTACACTGTCATGTACTTTAGGACAGATCCCTAAATGGAGCGGTTCTTTATGGGAATGTTCAGATGACGATGACACGCAACTGGAAAATACTGATAAGCTTGCCGAGCTTGTATGCGGAGATGGCGAAATTGCGAAATTCAGTGAAACTGAAAGCAACTGGATTTGTACTGTGGATGCTGGATTAACAACTGAAAATGATCCAACCGTAAATGTGCTTGCCAAGGCAAATCTTGAGTGCACAGAAAATCAGACTGTTAAATGGAACGGAACAGGATGGATTTGTGCTGATGATGAGGATACTCTCTTGATCAACACTGATAAGCTTGTTGAGCTTGGATGTGAAGATGGAGAAATTGCACGGTTTAGTGAGGATGAAGATGACTGGATTTGCTCACCAGCACTATTAATGGAAACCGACCCGGTCTTTGATGCTTCTGCTGCTAAGGGAATTGCTTCAAACGATGTAAATAACTGGAATGCAGCACATGGCTGGGGTGATCATGCTGCTGAAAATTATCTGAAGAGCTACAATGAAACCGACCCGGTCTTTGATGCTTCTGCTGCGAAGGGAATTGCTTCAAGCGATGTAAGCAACTGGAATGCAGCACA
>Ga0070728_10002208_pt1 | contig 25071 bp, 22 predicted proteins | sample tdDd471_FD_66723 | JGI IMG/M metagenome (GOLD analysis project Ga0070728, IMG submission 66723) | Marine sediment microbial communities from the Atlantic coast under amendment with organic carbon and nitrate - tdDd47.1 | ecosystem: Environmental > Aquatic > Marine > Coastal > Sediment | place...
CAGCGTTTCGCCGACACCGTCCGGTATGGCGACGTAGTGGCGGGACTGCCTGAGCCCGACGGCAGCGCCGACGGCGTCTACTGCTCGCACGTCCTGGAGCATCTGGCGCTTGAAGACCTGCGCGTCGCGCTTGCCAACACAATCCGGTTGCTGAAGCCTGGTGGCGTGTTCCGGCTGGTCGTTCCCGATATGGAGTTCGAGGCCAGGCGGTATCTGGACAACCCCGACCCTGATGCCGTGAGCCGGTTCATGGAAGCGACCTATCTGGGGTCACGTCGCAGGGCCCGTACCCTGAGGCAGAAACTGACCAGCCAGTTGGGGAACAGCAGCCATTTGTGGATGTGGGACTACAAGGGGCTCGCGCAGGAACTGACAAGGGCGGGTTTCGAAGATATCCGACGTGCCAGCTTCGGTGACGCCACAATTGCCGCCTTCGCAGACGTCGAGGATGAGGGGCGTTGGGCGAACAGCCTGGGAATTGAATGCAAGAAGCCGGGTTGAACACGACGGTGCCGAACCGGCGGCTGGCAATCCTTACCAGCCATCCAATCCAGTACAATGCTCCCCTCTTCCGGGAACTGGCTGCTCAGGAAGGTCTGACACTTCGGGTCTTCTACTGCTGGGAAGGCACGGCGAACGCCTTCGATCACGAGTTCAATCGCGCGGTCACGCTCGATATCCCCATGCTGGAGGGATACGACTGGGAGATGGTGCCCAATATTGCCAGGGATCCGGGCACGCATCATTTCGGGGGCCTGCGTAACCCCGAAATGAACGCCAGGATTGCCGAGTTCGCGCCCGACACCCTGCTCGTCTTCGGTTGGGCATGGCGTACGAACCTGAGCGCCTTGCGCCACTTCCATGGTCGCATACCCATCCTCTTTCGCGGCGATTCTACCCTGGATTCGACCCATCATGCGCGCTGGAAGTCCCTGCTGCGCAAGCTCCTGCTGACCTGGGTCTACAGACATGTGGACCTGGCGCTCTCACCGGGACAGGAGAACCGGAAATACCTGAAGGCGATGGGTCTGCCAGCGAATCGCATACGACACATGCCTCATGCGATCGATACCCGGCGGTTCTCCGCCACAGACCCGGAAACCACGCGTCGCGCAGCCGAAATGCGCGCGAACCTGGGCATCAGATCCACGGCACTGGTCTTTCTCTTCGCCGGAAAGTTCGTTCACCGCAAACAGGTTCACATTCTGCTGGCCGCCTTTCAGGCATTGCACAAGAGACTTCCCGATGAAGACATGCACCTGGTGCTTGTGGGCGACGGACCGGATGAGCCCGCCCTCCGGGAACAGGCATCGGGACTGTCGTTCGTGCATTTCGCCGGATTCAGAAACCAGAGTGAAATGCCGGAAACCTACCGAATGGCAGACGTCTATGTCCTGCCCTCGGTACGCGACACATGGGGTCTGGGCCTGAACGAGGCCTTGACGGCTGGCTGCGTTGCAATTGCAAGTGACCGTGTGGGTGCGGCACCTGATCTGTTGCAAGACAAGCCCTACGGTCGGATCTTCGCCTGTGGCGATGCCATGGCGCTGTGTGCAACGATGCAGGAACTGGCTGAAATCCATGCCGATCTGCGGGAACTTGGACGTCAGGCTGCGGCAGAGAGCGTCGGCTGGTCCATCAGTTCGGCGGCGCAGGCTGTCATGGCGGTATTGCGTGACAATACTTCAACGAGGCGGGGCTGAAGCCGTTCCCATGATGAAGACCATTTGCCTGCAATGTTCTGAAGTGGCGCATCCGGATCTCCGGCTTCATCGGCATGGCTGATCGCAACTGATGCGCATCTTCATGTCATCGGGCAGCTTCGACCGCAGCTATGGCGGTCCGGCCTACTCGGTTTCCAGGCTCGGTCGGGCACTGGCCGATGCGGGTGCCGAAGTCGGTCTGTGGGCACCGGATGGCAGCGCTGTTCGCTCCGACGTCATCCGTGCCGCCGAAGGTCGGGGTGAGGACCGGCTTTCCCGGCTGGATGGCCCCCTGCAAACGGCGCTGGAAACATTTGGCGAGGTCGATGTGTTTCATGACAGCGGCCTGTGGTGGTCCCACAATCATGCCATCAGCCGTCAAGCGCGGCAGGCCGGGAAACCGGTCGTGGTCAGCACCCGTGGCATGCTCGCCCCCTGGGCAATGCGCCACAAGCACTGGCGCAAGATGGTCGCCTGGCAACTCTACCAGCGCCGGGACCTGATGCGCGCCACCGCCATTCACGCGACATCGCCGGAGGAGGCAGGCCACGTGGCCGCCCTGAGGCTCGGGCATACCGCCACGCTGATCCCCAACGGTGCCGACCTGCCAACCGACGCGTCGTTACCTGAAACAGCAACCCGGTCAGGACCGCGGAAGGCTGTCTTCCTGGGGCGTCTGCACCCGGTCAAGGGTCTGCCGCTGGCGCTGGAGGCATGGAAAGCTGTTCGCCCTGATGGCTGGGTGTTCGAGATTGCCGGACCGGACGAGGACAGCTATCGCGCGGTGTTGCAGGACCAGATCACGATGCTCGCCCTGCAGGATTGCGTCAGGCTGATCGGCACAGTCGATGGTGAGGCCAAGACCGAATTGCTGCACGCTGCGGACCTCTTCGTGCTGCCAAGCCACTCGGAGAGCTTCGGAATGGTGGTGGCAGAGGCCCTTGCCCACAGCCTGCCGGTGTTGACGACCCACGCCGTACCCTGGCCCGACCTTGAACGGATCGACTGCGGCTGGCGGGTGCCTGTCAGTGTGCCGGGATTGGCCGACGGTATTTCCGCAGCCACTGCCCTGTCCGATGAGGCAAGGGTTGCCATGGGTGTCCGGGGGCATGATCTGGTTCGCACGCAGTACAGTTGGGAATCAGTGGCACAGCGCTTTCTTGATCTCTATGCCTCCGTTCAGTCCGGTTTCAAAACAGGGAAAGTTGCATGATCATCCTTGGCGTGAATGCCTTTCACGGGGACAGCTCCGCCTGTCTGATCCGTGACGGCAAGCTGGTCGCCGCGCTGGAGGAAGAACGCCTCCGCCGGATCAAGCACTGGGCGGGATTCCCCTCCGAATCCATCCGCTATTGTCTCGACGAAGCGGGCCTGGGACTTGGCGATGTCGATGTGCTGGCCGTCAATCAGGACAGCAGGGCCAGCCTGCCGCGCAAGATCGGCTATGTGCTGCGCAAGCGCCCCGATCTGAGCCTGGTGCTCGACCGTATCCGCAACCGCCATGCCCGACGCAGCCTGCCAGAACTGATCGGTGAAGCCTTTCCGGGAGAGACCTTCACCGGCGAGATCCGCAATATCGAACACCACCGCGCGCACCTGTCCTCGGCCTTCCACGTCTCCCCGTTTGACGAAGCGACGGTCATCTCCGTGGACGGGTTCGGCGATTTCTCCAGCGGCGCATGGGGGATCGGGCGCGGCACGGAGATCAGCATCGAGGGGAAGGTCTATTTCCCCCATTCGCTGGGCATCTTCTACCAGGCACTGACACAGTATCTCGGCTTCCGGCACTATGGCGACGAGTACAAGGTCATGGGCCTGGCCCCCTACGGCAAACCGGACCTGATGAGCGAAATGCGCCAGATCGTGAAGCTGCAGCCCGATGGCGGCTACCAGCTCGACCTGCGCTACTTCCGCCACCACAAGGAAGGCGTGCAGTACGAGTGGAAATCCGGCATTCCGGAAGTCGGCACCCTGTTCTCCAACGCTCTGGAAGAACTGCTGGGCCCGGCGCGGGAACCGAAGGCGGAGATCGGCCAGCGGCACTATGACATCGCCCGATCGGTGCAGGCGATGTACGAGGAAGCCTTCTTCAACATGCTCAACACGCTGCAACCGCGCCACGGTCTGAAGACCCTGTGCCTGGCCGGTGGCTGTGCCATGAACTCCGTCGCCAACGGCAAGGTCTGCCGCCAGACAGCTTACGAGAAGGTCTATATCCAGTCCGCAGCGGGCGATGCGGGCGGTGCCATCGGCGCCGCCTATGCCGCCTGGCACGACACCGGGGCGCCGCGCAGCTTCGTCATGGATCATGCCTACTGGGGCCCGGCCTATGATTCGGAGACCGTGCAGGGCGTTCTGGACGACAACAGGGACGCCATCACTGCCGCCGGTTGCACCGTCACGACGCATGACCGGGAAAGCGACCTCTGCACCCTGACCGCAAAGGCCATCGCCGATGGCAAGGTCATCGGCTGGTTCCAGGGTCGGCTGGAATGGGGTCCGCGTGCGCTGGGCAACCGTTCCATCCTCTGCGACCCGCGCCGTGGCGACATGAAGGCGGTGCTGAACGCCAAGATCAAGAAGCGGGAAAGCTTCCGCCCCTTCGCGCCCTCGATCCTGTCAGAGCATGTCTCGGACTGGTTCGAGGAGGACGACAACGTCCCCTTCATGATGCAGGTCTTCCAGATCCGCGAACCGAAGCGCGGCGAAATCCCGGCGGTGACCCATGTCGATGGCTCCGGAAGGCTGCAGACCGTGCACCGGTCGGCCAATCCGCGCTATCACGCGCTGATCTCCGCCTTCGGCGACCTGACAGGTGTCCCGATCCTGCTGAATACCTCGTTCAACGAGAACGAGCCGGTGGTCTGCCGCCCGCAGGAGGCGCTGGACTGCTTCCTGCGCACGGACATGGATGTCCTGATACTGGGCGACACCATCGTCGAACGCCAGCGGGACGCCTGACCCAACTGCCTGCCGGGCGATCTCTGCTGGACCATATTCCCTCCTCCCACTGACGCGATTACTGTCGAAGACCGCACCTTCGCGCGGCTTCTTTCATGGCTGCAAGGCGATGGCGCCGGCCCCCGGCAACCGGGCCGGAATTAGCCATTTGTTCACCACCGCCTGCGATGCTGCAGGGTATGCGCATTCCCTTGCCACCCCTGTCCCTCGCCGCTCTGCGCGCCCGCCGTCGCCAGGGCGGATTCACATTGGTCGAACTGATGGTCAGCGTATCGATCATCGGCATCCTGATGGCTATCGGTATCCCGCATTTCCGCCTCTACATCCTGGAATCACGTCTGGAGGGTGCGATCCCCTACCTGACCCAGATCCAGGCCCGGCAGCGCATCCACAAGCTGAGCAACGGCAAGTACTGCTGCGGCACCGGCGGCCTGGGCGAGAAGAACCTGGACGATAATCTGGGGCTGAGCATCGAGGAGACGGGCGACTTCTGCTTTGTCTTCGTCTGCACCGATGGAAACCTTTGCGGCGCGACCAGCACCACAGGCTTCATCTCCGCCGCCGAGACGGGCGATCCCACCCCCGAATTCGAGGTCTGGGCGGTCCTGCGACAATCCAGCGCCGGTGCCGTCACCGGTCCCGAGTCCGCCACCTGTACCCCGCACAACGACAAGCGGGGACCGGAAGGCTGGGTCGCCGCCAGCACATCGTCGGAAGAGGGTCGGCAGGGCCAGGCCGTCGTGCTGCGCTATCCTGCACCGGTCAACGGGCCGGACACGGTGACCAGCGCGCGCGGCATTCGCCATGTCTGGAACGGGGGCTTGAGTCTGACCGATGCCATGCGCCCCTGATTCTGAAAAGCCGAAGGACGCCACCGCAGCCCGCCAGGCTGGTTTCACCCTTGTGGAGGTGATGGCGGCCGGGGTGATCCTTTCCGTTCTGGCCATTGGTCTGGCCCACATGTGGGCTGCCGCGGGCGCGCAATCGATCGACCTGACCATTCGCCAGAAGGCTGTGCTGGTCCTGAATGGGGAGATGGAGCGGCTCAGCAGCCTGTATTTCTTCACCGGCTTCGGTGCAGTCACGGCGACCGATACCAGCGGCTACGACACGCCGACCGGTTTCGTCGATGACCGTGTCATCTACCGCGATGCAACAAATGGCTTCATGGCCACGGGCGGCGACGCCTTCGTGGTCGATCAGGCAACCTTCCTGGCCGGGGCCGACCCGCTGGTCCTGCTGCAGGACGCGACCGGCACCGCCAATGACCGCAACTTCGTCTGGATCGACCGCGACCGTGACATTGTCGGTCGCCTGAGCTGGATCGAGGCGACGGTTGCGAAACAGAAGACCTGCAACGGGGTCGACTGTCTTTGCTTCGACTGGGCCGGGGGGGCCGGTGGCACCGAATGCCGGGAAGTCACGCTCTATCTGGAGTTTCCGTTCCGCATGACGGCAACGGGACCGACGGAGATGGGTCAGCCGATCCTGATCATGCCGCTGAAGACCGTCGTGGGGCGCTGGCGATGAGACCTGACCGGAACGATGCCCGAAGACGCCGGGACAGCGGCTTCACCCTGCCGGAGATGGCCGTCGCCGGGGCGGTCAGCGCCTTCCTGATGCTGGCGGCCTACGAGCTGCTGCTCACCGGCGCGGAATTCCAGGCGGAGGCCGAGAGCCGGATCAGGCTGAACCAGCAGGCACGTACCAACTTCGAGACACTGATGAACGGCACCGTCGTGAACGGCAGCACCGGGACCGACCTGACGGATCAGATTCAGGGCGTGCGCGGGCAGACAACCCTGCCGCTGACCGCCCTGCGAAATGACTACCGGTTGCGCCTGACCGACAATGGTCTGCAGCACGACGGTGATCAGGTGCCCAGCTTCACCATCCAGTGTACCGGTGCGGGAACGCCCCTGCCGGACTGCGCCGACGCCAACGACACGCAGACGGTGACCGGCTGGATCGCGACAGACCCGGGCCTATCCGACACCACACGCAGCGTGGACGGTCGCACGGTCGAAACCGGTATCACCATCGTCGATCCCTGGCAGGTGCAGCGCCCGCGCGGTCGCCCGGGGGAAGCCATCGAGACCTATCGCACCATCATCACCCGCCGGTCGGAGGGCGAGTCCTGATGATCCCGGGATCCCGCACCCGACAGCGCCAGTCCGGCTATGCCATCGCCGCCGTCAGCTTCATCGGCATGATCGCGATGGCCGGTGCCGCATCGATGCTTTCAACGGCACCTGTCGCGGAAGTGGCGGAGATCGAGGAGAACCTGCTGCAGATCCGTGGTCACTGGGCATCGGTCGGCATGGTCACCTATGCCATCAGCCGGGGCCGACAGGATGGCGCCTGTGCTGCCGACTGCGTCCTGGGTGATGCCACCCGCGTGGGCAGTTATCAGGCCTATGTCGAGGAAATCTACAACGCCAGGAACAAGAACCTGACGACGAACAATCCCTCCTCGATGCGGTGGGCCTACGATGAGGTCAATGCTGACTACCACGTCCAGCTGACCTCCACCGTGAGCGACCTGGACCTGGCGGTGCTGGACGGCAAGCTGCTGTTCGAGACCGAACTCGACGACTTCGGGGACTTCTTCGATGCCAAGAGAGCCGGCATCACGTCAGCACAGACCCGTGCCGAATTCTGTACCGGGCTGGCGACCGCCGGGGACGCCTGCCTGACAACGATTGCGGATCCGAACAACAGCGGCATCGCCCGCGTTCAGGACTTCAGGATACTTCGCCCATGACGGAGAACGGCTTCGCAACCACCTGGGTTGCCGCGCAATCAGCCGTCGTGGAGACGGAACCGCCGCGTGGAGCGGAGAAGCGGAAAACACGCCGCTACGCCGTTGACGATCCGGCCCTCGTGATCATCGGCACGCGCGCCCTGTCCTGCAGGCTTTGCGATATCTCGTTCGGCGGCGCGATGCTGGAAGGGGAACTGCCCCTGCTGATGGAAGAACAGTTTCGTCTCATGCTTCTCGACCTGCCGGAGTTGCTTTGCCGGGTGGCGCATGTCGGTAACGGCTATATCGGCGTCAGCTTCCTGAATGGCAACAAACTGCATCACGATCTGGGCGAATGGATCCGAAACCGGTGCATGACCCAATGACCGCACTTGGCCAGTTGCTGACCCAGGAACCCTGGCTGGCCACGGGTCTCGCGGTTGTCCTGGGACTGCTGCTGGGCAGCTTTCTGAACGTCGTCGTCGGTCGCCTGCCCGCCGTGGCGCTTGATCCCGACCGGGCGGATGAGTGGCCGGGCCTGCTGGTCCGGCCCGGATCCCACTGCCCGCACTGCCGCAGTCCGATCCGCTGGTACCACAACCTGCCCCTGCTGGGCTGGGTGCTGCTGCGCGGTCGCTGTCACGACTGCGATGCACCGATACCGCTGCGTTATCCGCTGCTGGAACTGGCCGGTGGCGTGTTGCTGGGGTTGAGTGTCTTCTGGCATGGCCCGGACCTGGCGGCGCTGGCCATCGGCCTGTTCCTGCTGGCACTGCTGGCGCTCGCCGTGATTGATCTGGAGCATCAGATCCTGCCCGATCAGCTTGTCCTGCCCCTGCTCTGGTCCGGACTTGTCGTCAATGCGTTCGGTGTCCTGACATCACCACAGGATGCAATCCTGGGTGCCGCCGCGGGTTTCCTGTTGCTGACCGGCCTGCGTCTCGCCTATCGCGCCCTGCGTGGCATCGACGGCATGGGACAGGGCGATGCGAAGCTGATCGCCGCGATTGGTGCCTGGCTGGGGCTCCAGCCGACGATGACCACACTGCTGATCGCCTTCGTGAGTGGCAGTGTGGTGGCGCTAATGCTGCGTCTGATGCACCGGCTGGAACATCGGCAGTGCCTGCCCTTTGGCCCCGGAATCGCTCTTGGGGCGCTGGCCGCCAGCCTGGGCGTCAGCCTGTTCTGAAACGGAAACGTTCTATTCGGCAGGGGAAAGACTGGCCTGGCGCGCGGCGCCCGGACTGAAGTCCATCAGCACCCGTGAACTGACCGGGTGCTTGCCGTAGCGATACTCCAACCGCACGTAGTGGCGAACTTCCGGGCTGTACCACCAGCGCTCGAAGCCCGTCCAGTTGGTCGCGGCATTGCGCGAGCGCATGACGATCACCCAGGTATCGAACGTGCCGGCGGGCACGGTGATGGTTTCCCGCCCCTCCAGAATCCACGACGTGCGATGCACGCGCGGTTGCTGGTTGGAGGTGTATTCACGCGTGAAGACCACCGGTCGGCGCATCCGCAACGTCTGCGCTTCCGCTGCGTCGATGGAGCGAAACACCACCCGGCGATGTGCCGTTGCGGATTGCGCCTCCTGCCGCAGGAATCCATGGCGCGTGAACCATTGACCCGGATCGTCCAGCCGCCGGAACCGGGTGATATCACCATCGACGCCGATGACCTGCAGGCCATATCCGTCGCTGTACATCCAGCGATCACCGCGCACCCAGCGCGGGGCGGCAACAGCGGGGCCCGAGAAGTCCCCGACATCCGGCGTCGTCGCCGGTTCCGGGGTTTCCGCGACCCTGGCGGCATCGACCGCAGCGACGCTGGTGGCCGGTTGCCCGGCCTCGGCATAGCGGCCTTCCTGACAGGCAGAGAGAACGAGACAGGCAATCAGCCCGACAGGCGCGAGCAGCAATTTCCGTTTCATTGTGTTTCCACCCATGCCTGTCGCACCGTCCGCCCCCGCGCATCCAGTTCATGCTCCAGCAACAGCGCAGGCAGCCATGCGTGCTGCATGGCAGAGGGGCGGGTCATGCCGCGGATGATGAAGTTGCCATTGTCGGCCTGCCATCCGGCCAGCAGCATGCGGCGATCCCTGTAGGTCTGCGGCGCAATCACGCTGACGTTGGCAAAGTCGGGGATACGGTTCACCCGGTTGTCGAAGGACAGAAAGGCCTCGCGCAGCACCAGTTCATCACGCTGCCCCGAAGCCAGTGCCTCCACCGCCGACGAGAGTTCACTGCGGAACCCCGCCACATGGATCAGGCTGTAGTACAGCGGTCCGACCAGCGCACCCGCCAGCAGCAGGACCGCCAGCAAACGCGACGAGGCAACCACCAGCGCCCGCGATGCACGGTAACGGCCTGCCATTACTCATCTTCCTCCAGGCTGCGCATGACGTTCGGAAAGGCACGTCCCTTGCCACCCATCAGCGCATCCGCTGCGGACGAGAGGCGACCGCGCTGCTTGCTGACATAGGCTGTCGTGCCCGAGCGCTGTGCAATGTCCTGGGCGAAGGGCGCGCCCTCGTGCACCACCTTCGGTGTGATGAAGAAGATCGTTTCCGACAGGTTGTTGGTGGACGATTCATTGCCGAACATCCAGCCGAGAAGCGGCATGTCCTTCAGTCCCGGTACGCCGCTCTTCTGTTCACGCCGGTCATCATCGAACAATCCACCGATCACATAGGTCGCGCCATTGGGAACCAGTACCTCTGTCTGCACTTCCTGGCTGCGTACGTCGATCTGGCCAAAGACACCTGCGCCGGGTGCCGAGTTGACCGCATTGATGCTCAGGCGTACCAGGCTGTCATCGCTCTCCACGGTGGAGGGAACGATCGATGGCGTGATCTCCAGTGTCAGACCGGTCTGGATCTCCGCCAGACTCTGCCCATTGTCACCACCGGTATCGACCTGGACGAACAGATCCTGCGCCCGTGTGATCCGTGCCGTGACATTGTCCAGGGTCACCAGCCGCGGTGCGGACAGTACCTGTGCCTTGTTCTCTTCCTCCAGCAGGTTCAGTTGCGCCTGCAGGATGTTTCCGGCGCTGCCGATCACGAAGGAGGCCAGCGTCGCATTCGGGGCGGCAACGACGGGCAGCAGCGAAAGCGCGTTCAATCCATCCGAGTCGAACAGGGTTCCGTTGCCGTTGCCGACCTGCGTACCGCTGGAGCCGCTGTCAAAGGCCCCGCTGCGGTTGGCACCGGCCTCAGCGGAGACGGAACCCCGCAGCGCAACACCCAGTTCCTCCGCGACACCGACTTCAGCGGTGGCGATGATGACCTCGATCTCGACCATGCGCAGCGGCTGGTCGAGTTGCAGGACGACCTTCTCCACGGCGATGATGCCGTTGTCCGTGCCCCGGACAATGACGGAGTTGGTACGCTGGTCGACCGATACCACTGGGCGGGCGATCTGCTGCAGGCGGCGGAAGAACTGATCCTCGGTTTCCTCTCCGTCCGCAGCATCTCCGCGACGGGCGACGTTGGAGTCGATGCTGAGCTGTCCCAGCATGGCCGTCAGTGTCTGCTCGATTCCCGGCACCGTGACGGTCGTGCCGTGAAAGCGGCGCGTGGTCTGACCAACGGATGCGAAGCGGAGCGGAATGACCTTCACGTCGGCCTCCAGCATCTGCTGATACATGCTCTGTTCCAGCTCCGCGCGTCTGCGCTTGCGGTCCAGTGCGACCTGCTCCAGCTCCAGCTCCTGGCGGGTCCGCTCGGATTCCTCGACCCGCGCGATGAGGTCCGTCACTTCCGTGAGATATTCGGTGCGACCCTGGATCAGCAGGGTGTTCGTTGCCGGATCATGCGCCACGCCCTCGGTCGCAATGCCGAAACGCGTCAGCATGGACCGGATGGCATCGAAGCGCGCATGGGTCAGGGTCACGAATTCGCGGCGGACGACCTGGTCCGCCTCCGCACTGTCCATGAAGATCGTCACGGTGCGGGTCTGTGCATTGTACTCGTAGCCCAGACCCTGCTCGATCAGCAGTTGCTCGAAGGCATGACGCGGCAGCACGTCGTCGAACCGCAGGGAAACTTCGGCCTGCACGCCGGGACGAAATATCGCCGAGATTCCGGCAGTCCGAAGGATGCTGCGCAGCACGCTGCGAATGTCGTCATCGACCGATGTGCGGCTGTAGCGCAGGTCGTCACGCCACGGAATATCGGACCTGGCCTGCGTCTGCGATACCGCTGGCGAGGCCAACAGCACGATCAGGACCAGCATCACGATGCCGGACAGCCAACCTGCCGTCGAGATACCGGCCGACCTTTGGCCGGCCATGCCGCGGGATCGTCCCATTGTTCAACCCTTGTGTTCGGTCAGAACGCGTTTCCGGCGAAGGGATGCCGGACTGATTAACGATTATGCAGGGGCAGGGTTAATTCCGGCTTAAGGCATCGCGGGGAATGCAGCGGGCGGATCGCACTGGCACTCAGTTTCCCTCGTCCAGGACAGCCTCGATCATGACCGCAGTCGAATCATCATGCAGCGGACCGGCAGTCACCGCCGTCGCGAGGTCGCGAATGCTTTCGTCAAGCGTTCGGCCAGCGTCCGGATCCGGCGCAGGAACACCGGAACCGGAAAGATGCTGAAGGTCACATCCATCAGACGTGATCATCAGCCTTTCCATCGAGCTGATCGGATAGGTCGCGAAATCGATCTTCGGCATCGGCGCCAGCCCCATCGCCTGTCTGATCCGGGGCTTGCGGGACGGTCGCACGGCGGTGCCCGGCCGCGCCGCCGGTTCCAGATGATCCGACGTCAGCTTGTGCCATCTTGCGTTCGACTGGAGATAGACCGCCGAGTCGCCGACATGAAAGGTGGTGAACTCCGCGTTCTCCGCATCCAGCAGGACACCAGCCAAACAACAGCCACCGGGATTTCGCTCCGAACCGCCGGGCTGCCACGCCTGGGCAAGCATGCGCCCGTTGGTCCAGAAAATCGCTTCGCGCAGGGCCTGCATCCGGTCAACGTCCCGTCCCCGGCCAGACAGGTATTCCTGCATCAGGTCGACGCAGTCCTGTGCGGACTGTCCACCGCTGGCAGAGCCGCCGACACCATCGGCAACGGCGATCACACCAAATTCCTCCGCCACATACAGACGGTCGTCATTGGAATGGCGGTTCGTACCGCGCATGCTGAAACCCGCATGGCCAACACGCATTCGACCCAGACGGAACTCTCCGGCCATGATCGGGCCTTCATACGGGAACAGAACTGTCCCGTCCTCGGTTGCAGTGAAATGGTTCACTCAGATTACCTTGCGCTGCTGGTTCACGTCTTCTTCCCGAAGAACGAAACTGATGACCGTGGGGTCGTCATCATCCGGTGTCGCCCCCAGACAAATTCGGCCGGCACCTTCCAGTGCGGTACTGACGTTCTGATGCACATGCTCGACGCGCCCCGCACCCCGGTCCAGCCAGGTTCCGCGGCGGCTCTGATCCACCAGGAAGAACTGTCCCTGCGATCCGATGATGCGGGCATGGGGCCGGGAGACCCGCGGATCCGTCAACGAGATGTCGCAGATCATTTCCGGCTGGCGCGGGTTCGGACGCCCGATAAGGAACTCGCCGGAGCCCTGATGAACCGCGTGGAACCTGCCCTGATGCTCCAGGGCCAGCCACTCCGCATCCATCCCTTCCAGATGGGTTTCGTCCGCGAACTCGGTCACATCCGCCTCGAGATCCGTATGGATGATACGTGTCGGCGGGAAACAGATCGACACGGTCGTACCGACGTCGAGAACGCTCTCGATGCTGATCCGGCCGTCATGGAACTCGACCAGAGACTTGGCGATTGCCAGACCAAGGCCCGTGCCTTCATGCGCCTTGCTGTAGTCGTCGCTGCCCTGCACGAAGGCGTCGAAGACACGCTCCAGCTTTTCCGCTGCAATGCCGATGCCCGTGTCCACCACGGTGATGACGAGCGCGCCGGAGGCATTCTCCCTTGCGCTGATCGTGACATGGCCGGCGTCCTTGGAGTAGCGGACAGCATTGCCCAGAATGTTGGTCAGCACCTGGCGGATGGCGCGCAGATCTCCCCAGAGCCGACCGATGTTGGGCGACAGGCGCATGTCCAGCCGGACCCTTGCATTGCGCGATTCCGGACCCAGCAGGTTGACCACGCTGCCGATGATCTCGGCGACGTCGATCTCCACTTCCTCGAACGTCGCCTTGCCGACCTGAAGTCGGGACATGTCGAGAATATCGTCAACCAGCGACAGCAAATGACGCCCGCTTTCCAGAACATCGCCGATGTAGCCCTTGTAGCGATCATTGCCGATCGGCCCCATCTGCTCCAGATGCATGATCTCGCTGAAGCCGATGATCGCGTTCAGCGGGGTGCGCAGTTCGTGGCTCATGGTCGCCAGGAACTTCGACTTGGCCTCGTCGGCGGCTGCAGCCTTGTCGCGTTCCCCTTCCAGCTCCATCGTGCGTGTCTGGAAGTCCTGCCTGGCGCTCTCGAGTTCCTGATGCAGGGCCAGGAGCTGGTCGGCAAGATCGGCGGCGTTCCCGTCTGAAACATCCGCCGCCGGTTCGGCTGCGGGCACGTCAGTCGCAGGTGCCCTCCGGGGAGCGTTCCGCCGTCCGAGAACCAGAAGGCCGATGACCGTCAGCGTCATGCCCCCGAGCAGGAGCGCTTCGGTACCCGTGAGCCAACCCGCCGAATAGCTCCAGCGCGCGGCCCTGTTGGGTGCGGCCATGCCGATGACGGTCACATTGACGCCGCCCAGGCCAAAGCTGGTGTCATGGATCAGGGCACCGTCAGCCGCATCGATCCGGGACTGGAGTACCAGGTCACGACCGATGGGAATGATCTCCAGGGAGGTTGCCCGCACGTCTGCGTCAGCGAGAGCCGCAGTGCGCCGGTCCAGGGCGCTCGCAATACTGCCCCTGTCGGAGGCAAAGACACCGTTCGCCGACGAGCCGGCGGACAGCGCCGCGACCCGGACATCACCGACACGGTGCATGGCGATCAGGGCGACACCAACGACCGCCAGCACAAGGACCAGAAATTGCTGCACCAATCGCAGCCGCATCACAATGCTCCTTCCGCCTTCACCCGTATCCAACGCCCCGATTCCAACGATCAGTTTGCAGGGAAAGGCTTAACAAACGCCGAATTCCGGTCCAGAGCGCTCTCTTCCGGAGAAACGGTCCGGACATTGGCGACAAAGGCCGAAACCTCGTCGGTGCGCTCGGAATCGGTCACGGTCGGGAACCGCAGGACAAATCGTTCCAGTCGGTTCAGCCCCTGACGCTGCAACAGCACCCGGTCGTCGAGAATGCTCGTGATCTCCCGATTGCCGAGCCTGTCGCCAACCACGTAGTCATGACCATTGATTGTCACCAGGCTGTAGTCGCCGATCCGCGAAATGCCGGTCAGACTGAAGAACTCGGTAAGGTCGATCCGGTTGCCTTCCAGACTGCCACCACCATCCAGTCGCTGGAACGGGTTGCGTCGCTCTTCCGCTTCAAGTTTCGCTCTCAGCGCCCGCAGTCGCGGTATCTGCAGTTGCCGTGCATCATTGTTGGGCAGCAATTGCAGCTCGAATGTTGCCTTGGGATCATCGCCGGACTGATTGTCCACCTTTGCCGAGAACGAGAGGATGTCCACGTCCAGCTCTTCCAGAGAGGCAATGAAACGCTCGAACGCCAGATAGTCCGCCTCCAGGCTGACGACGAAGAGTTCCGGATTCTCGGCGTCGGGGCGAATTCCGTGGATCGGCACCTGCTCTTCCGCTGCCAGAGCTCCGATACGCTCGATGAAGACCGGGGTCGACGTCAGACGGGGCGCGTCCTTCTGGGCGTTGATGATCGTCTTCAGACGCCCGACCTGCTCGGTCAGGCGGTTGGCGTCACGTTCCAGGTATACCGAGACCAGCCGCGCCGATTCAGCCTGCCAGCCGTTGATGAAATAGATATTGGTGCCCAGAAAGACGGTCGCGGCGATGATCAGGAATGTCAGGGCGCGCGCCAGCGGTCCGATCTTCGCCAGTTGCGCGCGGATGCCTGGCTTGCTCACTGCGCGATCTCACGCGCGGAACTGCCGAGACGCAGGACATTGTTCTGCAGTTTCTCACGCTCATCCGTCTTCTGGCGCAGTCCTTCGAGAGGGCCGGCGTTCTCCTCGGTTCCCGCGCCGGAACCTTCCTTGCGCTTGTTCCTGTCGTACCAGGCGTGCAGTTCGAAACTGACCTCACCATCCCCGAACCGGTCGAGGCCTTCGAACGTCACGCGCCGGAAGTCGCTCATGAAGTCGGGATTGCCTTCCAGATGACGGATGAAGTCCGCGATCTCGCCCAGGTGACGCCGATCATCCAGCGTGGTCTGACCATGCAGCACCAGCTTCGTGGTGATCACGTCGGTCTGGCCGACGCTCCGCTCATCCTGAATGATGGCGACATCGCTGAGCCAGATACTTGCCGGGATGGCCCGTGACACAGCGAAGAACTTTTCCGTCCAGAGGATCTTCGTGGACTTCTCCTCTTCCGCACCCGGCTGAACCGCGGCGGCTGTGGACATGTCGACGGCCTGGCGCCGAAGCGCGGCCACCTTCTCCTCGGACTGGGCAAGGATGTCGAGCTTGCGCTGGACCGACTGCTGAAACGGGACAACGAAACTGTCAAAGACGACAACGGGCAATGCCAGCAGTGCCAGACACGCCAGCACCAGAACCCGCTTCTGACGCTTCTCGACCTTTTCAATTTCCCTTTGCGCCTTGCGGCTGGCCGGATTGGACTTGTTGCGACCGACACCCGTCCGGACGTCGACCCTTGGTGCCTGTGCCGGCCCGGTCGGGTCTGCAACGAACCGGCCATCGCGGAAACGGTACCAGGTCTTGCCCTTGACGATCAGCGGATCCTGGGTTCCCCGCAACAGATTGAGCGGAAGGTCATCTTCCGGCTTCTCGGCCAGGCTCCTGTCCGGCGCTTCCAGGGGAATGCCGACCTGCTCGCTCATCCATTCGCAGAACCCACGGATCGCGTCTGCGCCACTGCCGACGAGAATGCGCTCAGGCGGCGCAGCAAGCCGGTTCTCGGAGAAATCGTCCAGTGTCCGCTGGAACTCCTTGAGCAACGGCTCGGCGACTGCTGCGATGGCCCGATCCGCAGCCCCGGCCTGAACATCCTTGTCATCACCCGGTCCCGCATCCCTCAGGCGGGCCAGCATGTCCCGCTCCTCCAGCATCCGCACGGTCTGGACAGTCGGCAGGGAGAGCGCCTCGGACAGGCTCTCCGCGAAGTGCCTGACCCCTATCGGAATGACGCGCTTGGCAATCGACCCGCTGTCGCTTTCGGCGAGGAACAATTGTGTCTGTGCGGCACCAAGCTCCATGACCGCGAACGACTTTCCGGAGGTCGCTGCGGCATTCTTCTGGAACGCAATGGAGGACGGGCTGATTGCCTTCACCCGGGTCGCAAGATCCCCGCATGCGGAGAGATATTCGCGCACCCGTTCAAGCGATACTGCGGCGATCACCTTGCGACCGATGTCGTCATCGGATTGCGGCCCGAAGTTGCAGACGTCAAAAGCCGCATCATCGCGCCCGACCACCTGACGGGCCAGCCTCGCGACATTGTCGCGATCATTCATTGCCGACCGGATCAACCGGTTGTCGAGAATGTCCATCTCCGGATCGGTGACCCGCAGTTCGAGCCAGTCGAGCGACCGGACCTCGTCCGATCCAAGCCCCTCGACCGCCGCCTTGATGCTGCGAATGATGTCGCGTCTGTCCCGCTCCATGACCGGCGTCGCCGAGCGACTGGTCTGGGATCGCAGAAGCGAATTGTCCGCAGTGGAATAGAGGTTGAGCGTCCATCCCGATGCATTGACGGAGACGATTGCGCCGACATCACGGCTTCCGTCTTGCCCCCCTGGCCCGGAAACAGCCGAATCGGCCAGCTTCCCGGTTCGCAGGCGCCGGAATACAGGCCTAAGGTCGGCCTTCAATATGCGGGACAGTCTGTTCACGCGCAAAGATAGTCAGGGTAAGGTTAATTTGCCTTAAACGCTGCCGGACAATTCAAAGACCGGCAGGAAGGCGGCGATCATCATTCCCGCGATCGCGATACCGACGACTGCGGTCAGCAGCGGATTGATCATTGACGTGATGCTGCGCAGTTCCTGGATCAGCATCGTGTCGAAATAGTCGGCGGCTGAGATCATCAGTTCGTCCAGGGTTCCGGCCTGTTCGCCCGTCGCAATCATCTGCACGACGACATCGCCGAATGTCTCCGCCCCCTCGAAGGCATCCACCAGTGTGCTGCCATTCTCGACACGGTCGGCGATTCCATGAACGCTCGTTTGCAGAAAGGCATTGCCGGAAGCTTCAGCCGAATGGCGCAAGGCTTCGACGGCGGGGATGTAGTAGCGCAGCTGCACACCGAATGTACGGCAGAAGCGCGCATAGGACGCCAGACGCCAGATCGTGCCGAACTTGGGAACCCGCAGTTTCCATTCATCCAGCAGCGTCCGCCCCTCGTCAGACGAAATCCACACAACAAGGCTCACGACGGTGATCGCCAGCGCGGCGGCTATGAATGGCCAGTTCGCGATATAGGCGTCGCCGAGGTCCATCATGAACTGGGTTGGCGCAGGCAGATCCTTGTTCAGTGTGCCGAAGATGGAGGCGAAGCGTGGCAGGATGACAAAAGTCATCATGTGGAAGACACCGATGAACACGACGGTGACGAAGATCGGATAGGTCATCGCCGTACGGACATTCCGTGTCACCGTATCGCGCTGTTCCATGTAATTCGAAAGCTGGTTCAGCGCATCGGCCAGACGACCGGAGGTCAGGCCCGAACGCACGACGCTGACATACAGGCGACTGAAAATCTTGGGATGCTCGGCAAGCGCATCCGCGAGGTCGGACCCGGCCCTCACGTCCTCAGTGATGTCCTGCAGCACCTCTTGCAACTGGCCTTTCGGCGTCTGCTTGACAAGATTGGCAAGTGCCACGACGAGGTTCAGTCGGCCACTGATCATCGCCGAGAACTGGCGGGTCAGGATATACAGGCTGCTGGCGCTGACAGCTCCGAACATCAGACGTCACCCAGAACCCGGATCACCTCCGAGAAGGAGGTTCGACCTTCTTCGACGAGGTAGGTGGCGTTGTCGAGCATGGAGAGCATCCCTTCCTCCCGCGCCGCCTTCCGGAACCGGGCAACCTGAAAGCCGGGCTCCATGACCAGCGCCCGCAGGTCCTCGGTCATCGAGAAGAGCTCATAGACCGCCTGACGACCGAAGTAACCCGTGTGTCGGCAATGGTTGCATCCGACAGTGGAAGCATAGGGCATCTCCGGATCGATCTCGATCCCGAGCCGGGCCAGGCGAGCGGTCGAGACGCCCTCGGCGCGAAGGTTGCTGAGAATTTCCCGCCCCTCCACCGTCACGGCGCAATGCTCGCAAAGCACCCGGACAAGGCGCTGCGCGATCACCAGCGACAGGGCGTTCGCGATCAGGAACGGCTCGACCTTCATGTCAAGCAGGCGGTTGACCACGCCGGCAGCGTCGTTCGCATGAATGGTCGAGAACACCAGGTGACCGGTCAGTGATGCCTGGACCGCCATCTGCGCCGTATCCTGATCCCGGCATTCGCCGACCATGATCACGTCCGGATCCTGCCGCAGGATGGTTCTGAGACTGTTGGCGAAGGTCATGCCCAGGCTCTCGTTGACCTGGGTCTGATGCACACCGCTCAGGCGATACTCCACCGGATCCTCGACGGTCACGACATTGCGGGCAACCCGGTCGATGGATGACAGGCAGGAGTAGAGCGTCGTGGTCTTCCCGGAACCTGTCGGCCCGCTGAGCATGATCATGCCGTAGGGCGCGCTGACCTTGTCCAGCAGCAGTGACAGGTCATGGTCGCTGAGACCGAGGCTTTCCGGGCGCGGGCGCAGCGCCGACTCGTCAAGCAGCCGCATCACGATCTTCTCGCCCGTCACGGTCGGCAGGGTCGAGACACGGATGTCGATCGGATGATTGCGGATCGTCACGCTGATCCGGCCATCCTGCGGCAGCCGTCGCTCCGCCACGTCCAGGTTCGACAGGACCTTGATGCGACTGATCACGGGCGCCTGCATGGCGGCGGGCAGCCGGAATTCCTCGTGCAGCACACCATCCACCCGGTTGCGGACCACCACGCTGTCACCGGTTGGCTCGATGTGAATGTCGGAGGCCGAGAGTTCGTGGGATCGGTGCAGGATGTAGTCGACAACCACCGGCACATCCCACTCCGCCAGATCCGGTGCGCCGTTCCTGTCGCTGCCCCAGTTGATCTCGATCGGCACGAACATGCTGCTGTCGTTGCCGTCGCTGTCCGCACTCAGCAACCGGTATCGGTCCAGACCCTCGATCAGCAGTTCGGGCACCAGGGCAACAGGCTGCAGCACCTGCCCCTGGGACCGCCGCTGGATCCAGTCGGAGACAGCCGCATCGAAGGGGTCCACCGTTGCGAACCGGAACTCCCCGGGGGTCTCCGGCTTCAGAGGAATGACCTCGAAACGCTCCGCCAGTTCAGGTGTCAGCCAGTCCACGTGCTGCATCCGCGACAACAGTCCGGACTTGTCCTGGATCAGGCTTGTTCCTGCCCACTCCGCCACGAGATCGTATATGGCGCGGACATCGGTAACCTGCCGGTCCCGGGCGAGCATCCTGAGAAAACTCACGCCCGCTTCCCGCGCCTTGAGCGATATGGAGACCGCGCGCCGTTCCTGAAGCACCTCATGCTCGACAAGTTTCAGCGCCATGCTGCGCAGAATTCCACGACCGGTCGCGGTTGTCTTCGGCTCAGCCTCTACTGGCGGCTCAGCCTGCGGGCCGATCGAGTCCTCGGACTCATCGCGAACGAACTCGTCGACGGTGACAAAGGAGATCGCATCCCGACCATATCGCGCCGCCGCCTGCTCGAGCAGACGGTTCACCACCGGATTGCCCGAACCGGTGTCCGTCTGGACCGGCGCGTCCCTGTGCCGGGCAACTTCCACGGGTCTCGTCGCCGGTGTGAGGCGGGTTCGATTGTCCGTCGCCATATCGGTCTCGTCACCGCCGGGGAGTGTCCGATGGTCAGACATGCCGACCGTCATCTCCGTCTGCTGATCGTGCGGTGCCGTGGTCTCCGTGGCCTGCGTGACGTTTTCAGTCCGGTGACGCTCCACATTTCGCCATTCAGACATCATGGAACACCACCCTGAAACCAATATCCGCCCGCGCCTGTGTCTCCTCCGCCTGATGGCGGAAGGCAATGCGGCAGGCTGAGATCACACTCTCGTAGCTGCCACCGCGCACGACCCGCATCGGACAGCCTTCAATGACTGTGATCGGCTCCACCGCGCCATCGCGAAGCTGTCGGTATGGCTGTTCGGAGAAGCTGTCCCGGCACCATTCCCAGACATTCCCGGACATGTCCCACAGACCGAGCGGATTACGGCCCGCCGGAAAGGCACGGACGGCGGTTGTTGCACCAGACATCATGTCGAGATTGGCGTGGTCGGTTGTCGGGCTTTCGTCACCCCACGGATACTCGCAGACCACCCGTCCGGCGCGTGCCGCTGCTTCCCACTGCACTTCGGTGGGCAGGTCGCCCCCGGCCCAGTGCGCGAAGGCCCGCGCCTCCGCCCAGGTCAGCATGACAACCGGATGATCGGGTCGGCCGAACACGGGGTGATCGAGCAAGGGCTGAGGGCGGGTTCCTGTCGCCCGGACGTATGTCAGATACTCGGCGTTGGTGACGGGCGTCTCCGTGATGCGGAAGGTGCCGAGGCTGACCTTGCGCATCGGCTTCTCCGTACGAAACGGTGCCGACGGCGGAGATCCGACAACGTGAACGCCTGCTGCCACGGTCACGGCCTGCAACCCATCGTCCTGCGGGGCATCGGCACTGCCGGAAGAAGTGCCCGCATCTGCGCGGGCCTTGGCAATGGTGCGCAGCGAATCCGCAACCTGCTTCGCGGTGGCGGGACGGTGATCGGGATTGAGGCGCAGCAACTGCAGGATCAGGCGATCCAGCGCGGTGGGAATCGCCGGATAGTGCGTACTCGGTGGTTGTGGCGAGGCTTCCTGCCAATCGGACAGACCCGGTCGCCGCGGTGCCTGCAGCCCCAGCGGATGGACGCCACCGGTCAGCATCTCGTAGGCCATGACACCCAGGGAGAAGAGATCGCTGCGAACCTCCGGCCGACCCTCGATCTGCTCCGGCGCCATGTAGCGCGGCGTGCCGCCCTGTGTCGTCTGACCGCGGTCCTCGTCGAGCAGGGAGAGCCCGAAGTCCAGGATCAGGGGCCGCTCGATGTCGCCTTCCGTGAGAAAGATGTTGGAGGGTTTCATGTCCCGGTGAACGATCCGGGTGTGAGCAACAGCCAGAGCGTCGGCAAGTTTCTCGACCAGCCCCAGCCGCTGGTTGAATGTTTCCTGCACGCGGTCGGCATTCCGTTTCAGCCAGGTGCTCAGGTCGATGCCCTGCAGCAGATCCATGATGACGCCGAAACCTTCCGGCCCGTCGTGGACATCATGCACCGGGCAGATCGCCTGATGCCGAATGGCGCGGGAGACAAGGACCTCCCGCCGCATCAGCTCCCGATTGCGCTCGGTCTGCGGCACGTCACGCCGCAGGACCTTGATGGCGAGGTGAATCCGAAGCTGGGTATCCCAGACCCTGAATACATTGGCGGATCCGCCGCGACCGATACGCTGCCAGTCGGTATAGCGCTGTCCGCCGTCAGCGGCGGTTGCCCGGCCAGGGCGCTCCGACTGGCCCGGAATCGCGGATCGCGCCGACGTCACGGCCTTGTCGGCCGCGACGTGACGCGTCTCGAAACCCATCTCCGTCAGTACGCCGCCAGGGTCTGGCACCATCGAACCGACATCCTTTCGATCAGGAAATGACTGGCCCGGGTACACCCGGACCAGCAGGTGGGATCAGCAGGAGGTACAGGTCGCCTGAACCGCACCGGTTGCGGCGCAATAGCCACCGGCAGACAGATTGGTGAAGTCGGTCTCACCAGCAACATAGGGCGTGCGGTTGATGTTGTTGTCCCAACCGGTAGCTGACGTGAACACGTTGGTGTAGGCGATCTTGCCACCCGTTACACCGGCCTCTGTCCGGCCATTGGCGGTGATGCAGAGCGCCACTTCACCTTCCAGCGGCGTACTGGCACCGCCGACCACTGCATTGATCGTGTAATCGTAGTGACCGTCCGAGTTCAGAACCAGGAACGGGATGATCGTGCTGATCTCGGTCGTGCCGGAACCATCAGGCGTCAGCTCCGTCCCGTTGATATCCGCGACGACGGCAGCGGCTGTCTTGAGCTGCGAATCCTCATAGGCCTTGATGCCGGCGGCGATACGACCCGCGGCCTGACTGACTTCCGCCGTCTCGCTGGCACGGACATACGCGAAGACGCGCGGGATTCCGATCGCGGCGAGGATGCCGATGATGGAGACCACCACCATCAGTTCGACGAGTGTGAAACCGGCCTGCTTCTGCCGGCGAGAGGTTCCAGATTGCATGGGTTCTTCCTTCCAGTACGCGGGAGCCTGATGGTCTCCGACTGCTGGTACGGGCCATCACCTGATACGCATCATGAACAGCATTCGTAAATGAACTGCTAATGTCGCCGAGGAAATTCCGCCGTTAACTTCTAACAATTTTGTGTAAAATATGTACTAACGCCCTTATTGAGTATTTTTTCAAAAATCATCATCCATTTCGAAAGAAATATAAATATTAAAATCGTCAATAACCCAAAATTTCTTGTTGTTTTGACTTCATAATCTCTGGTTTTTCTTTATTTTTACATAATTTATCATATGAACTCCAGATATTGCAATGATCTCGCTCAGTAATTCTTGTGCGATCTGAACTTGATCGAAGTCAGGGTCACCTTGCGTCCCGAAGTCCGCCGCCAACGCCGCACGCACCTGGCATACAGGATCCTGATTGTTTCTTATTGCAACTGACTCTCAATAGCATATAAATGAGGAAGTTCCTTCCACTGGCACTTCGAGCCAGAGGGGGGCCCGGAAGGTTCCATCGCACGGCGGCGGGCCGAAGCAACAGTGAGGTTGGGATGTATATCGCTATGAACAGGTTCCGGATCGTGCCGGGCCAGGAAGATGCCTTCGAACAGGTCTGGGAAGAAAGGGATTCCCGGCTTACCGAAGTACCGGGTTTCATGGCCTTTCATCTGCTGAAAGGACCGAAGGCGGACGACCACACCCTCTATTCGTCCCATACCATCTGGACGAACGAGGCCGCGTTCGAGGCCTGGACCAGGTCGGAGGCATTTCGCCAGGCGCATCAGGGTGCCGGCGACCGAAAGCACATCTACAAGGGACACCCCGTCTTCGAGGGGTTCGAGGTCGTGCAGCAGATCTGAACCATGTCCTGTGAGTCCACCGTGCCGAAATCAGCGGAGAATGTCCCCGTCACTGTCAGTACAGGCGGGCGCTATGTGGATAGCGCCGCACTGCTGGATGACCAGCGGGAGTTGCTGATCCGGCATCGTGGCGACACGTACCGACTACGCCTGACCGGCGCGGGAAAGCTGATACTCATCAAGTAGCGGCTCGGGCAGGGACGCCCCCTCCCGATCCGTCAGACACCAACAGATACAATGATCCAAGCCCGCCACCCGCGGCCACCGAAGGCACGCACGGCAGCCAGCCAGGATTCTTGCACCTCGTGAGAAGAACGGATGGCACCAATGTACAGACGCTGGAACCGCGTTGTCATGACAACGGCCCTGATGACGGTCGCTGCCGCATCAGGCAGCAGGGCACAAGGCAACAATACGGAGGCGCAGGAGGAAGTGACTCGCCTGCCCCAGATCTCCGTGACCGCCGGTCGGGCACCGATCGAGGTGGAAGAATATCCCGGCATGGTCACGGTGGTGCCGCAGGAAGACATTGACCTGCGGCAGGCCTCCTCGCCGGACGACCTGCTGAACTTCATTCCGAACGTGGAATTCACTGGTGGCCCCCGCCGCACTGGCGAGACCCCCAGCATTCGTGGCTTCTCCGGCAGCGACCTCGTGATCCTGATCGACGGGGCACGCCAGAACGTGAACGCGGCGCACGACGGTCGCCTCTTCATTGATCCGACGATGCTGAAGGAGGTCGAGGTGCTGCGCGGTCCGGCCTCGGCGCTGTTCGGCTCTGGCGGAACGGGCGGCGTCATCGCATTCCGCACGCTGGATGCGGCGGATGTGCTGGAGGGGGACGAGACACTGGCTGTACGTCTGGCCGCAGGTTACCAGACCGTCGACCGGGAGGAACTGGTCGGCCTGTCGGTATTCTCGAAGCCCACCGATGCTCTCGACGTGACTGCCAGTTTCACTTTCCGCGACCCCGGCTCCATCAAGCTGGGTGACGGCAGCGAACTGACGCGCGCCGACGACGACATCCTGACCGGGCTGCTGAAGGGCACCTATGACGTCGGCAACGGCCACACCGCCGAAGTGTCCCTGCTGTCCTTCCGCAACGACGCCACGGAACCGAACGTCGGTCAGGGCCGGACGGGCAACGACGTCGTCGACAAGAAGATCGAGAGCGATACCGCACGCTTGAGCTGGCGCTACGATGCGCCGGCCAACGAGATGATCGACCTCGACACGCAGGTCTACTATTCACGCAACCGCATCGACGAG
>Ga0070728_10002210_pt1 | contig 25058 bp, 21 predicted proteins | sample tdDd471_FD_66723 | JGI IMG/M metagenome (GOLD analysis project Ga0070728, IMG submission 66723) | Marine sediment microbial communities from the Atlantic coast under amendment with organic carbon and nitrate - tdDd47.1 | ecosystem: Environmental > Aquatic > Marine > Coastal > Sediment | place...
CGCCGGCATCCGCCTGACCGAAAGCTTCGCCATGCTGCCGACGGCGTCGGTCAGCGGCTATTATTTCTGGAATCCGGAAGCCCGCTATTTCGGGATCGGCCGGATCGGCGAGGACCAGCTCGCCGACTACGCGGCGCGCAAGGGCATCCCGGTGGAGCGGGCGCGGACCCTGCTCGGGCCGCAGCTCGCATGACCGGGCAGAACGCCGCGCGCGCGCTCTTGCGCGCAAACCTCAATCCGCTATTCTCCCGGCGCCATGACTGACATACAGCCCCTTTCCCTGCACACCGAAACCGTTCGCGAGGCGTGGATCGATTACAACGGCCACATGAACGTGGCCTATTACGTCCTCACCTTCGACAACGCCACCGACGCGTTCTTCGATCATATCGGCCTCGACGCCGGCTATCGTGCGCGCACCAACTGCACCACTTTCGCCGTCGAGGGACACATCACCTACGACCGCGAGGTCAAGCTGGGCGATCCCCTGCGCTTCACGACCCAGCTTCTGGGCTTCGACCAGAAGCGGATCCACTTTTTCCACTGCATGTACCATGCGGACGAGGGCTATCTGGCCTCGACCACCGAGCTGATGTCGCTCCATGTCGATGCCGTCGCCCGCAAGACCACGCCCCTGCATGCCGACATCATGGAGAATCTGGCCGCGCTCTGGGAGACCCACAAGCAGATCCCCCGGCCGCCGCAGGTGGGCCGCAGCCTGAGCCTGACCGGCAAGCGGGCGAGCTGACCTCGCCATGGGCGGGCGTATCGACGCGCCGTTGCGCAGCTACGAGGGCCGGGTCGCGCCCGACTGGCTGGACGCGCGCGGGCGGTTCCGGCCGATCTTCGCCCTCCTGCCCATCCAGGACGCCAACGCCGCCTGGTTCGACCATCTCGGCGTCGGCCCCGACTACACGCGGCGCGAGGCCCACGCCCTGTTCGCCCTGGAATCGCACATGCTGCTCGCGCCCGAGATCTTGCTCGGCGCCGGCGAGCCCCTGACCATCGCCAGCCAGCTGCTCGGCTTCCGGTCCAACCGGCTGCATGCGATCCATTCGGTCTATGGCGGCGCCGACCGGCGCCCGGTCGCCAGCCTCGAATCGGTCTCGATCCATGTCGACAGCCGCCGGCGCCGCGCGGCGCCGATGCGCCCGGGGCCGCGCGCCCGGATCGAGGCGGTGTGGCGTCGCCATCGCGACCTGCCGGCGCCGGCCGCCCTCGGCCGGGCGATCCGCCCGATCGCCGGGCGAGCCTGAGCGATGATCGATTACGGCCTGACGAACGAGATCACGCCCGGCGACTGGCTGGTCGAGGAGGGCTGCCCGCGCACCTTCCAGGGCCGGGTCCCCGACGCCTGGGCCGATGCCAAGGGCCGGGTGCGGCTGGGCCGCGGCTATTTCGCGATCAGCGCCGCGTCCGCTCATTGGTTCGAATATATCGGGGTCGGCGCCGATTTCCGCGCCCGGACCAAGGGCGCGATGTTCGCGGTGCATTCGCGCATGGATGTCGATTGGCGCGCCGATCTGCGGCCGGGCGAGCCGATCCGGGTCAATTCGCGCCTCGCCGCCTGGGACCCCAAGCGGTTCATCCATATGCAGATCCTGACCCGCCAGGACGATCCGGCGCCGGTGATGATCATGCAGATCCTGGCCCTGCATTTCGACACGGTGGCGCGCAAGACCTCGCCCTTTCCGGCGGATGTCGCCGCCCGGCTGACCGAGGTCTGGTCGGTGCATGGGAGCCTGCCCCGTCCGCCGCTGGCCGGGACCGAGATCGCACCCTTGGCGATGGAGGGGCGCTAGGTTATGGCGGTCCCGGAGGTCGCCGACGCGGGGTCGGTCTGGCGCGGCCTGGCCCACCGGGCGGGGCGCACGGTCACTCTGACCGATACCGTTCCCGCCGACTGGTTCGACGCCAACGAAGACGTCCGCCTGACCCGTACCGTCGCGACCTTCACCGAGGTCGTCGCCTGGCCCTGGCTGCGCTATCTGGGCGCCGGGCCGCTGTTCCATCCCGATGCCGTTCATGGCAGCTTCGGCCTCGACACCCATCTCACCTTCGCCGTCGCCCCTGAATTGACCGCCGGCGAGCCCTTCTGGGTCGAGAGCCAGCTTCTGGGCTTCGACGCCAAGCGCCTGCATTTCATGCATCTGTTGCGCCGCGCCGCCGACGCCTCGGTAATTGCGACCTTCGAGATGTTCTCGATCTGCGTCCATAAGGGCCGCCGCAAGGTCGTGCCGATGCCCGACGCGGTGATCGCCGATGTCGAGGAGGTCTGGGCCCGCCACCGCGACCTGCCGCGTCCCGAACAGGTCGGCGCCGCCATCGCGCCCCTGCCGATGGCGCGCTCGGCGGCGTGAGTCCCGCGCGCTCCGCCGGATTTGTCCTTTTCCTGGTCCGGACGCCGGGATACATCTAACGCATGACTTGGCGCGGCCTTTCCAAGGGAATCGCGACGGCGCTGCTGGGCGCCGTCGTCGCCACGGCGCTGTCCCCGGCGCCGGCCCGCGCCGCCTGCACCGACCAGCCGGCGCCGGGCGTCGAATGGCGCCGCTGCGTCCTGGACGGCCAGGACCTGCGCGGGGTCGAGCTGACGGGGGCGACCCTGCATGACTCCTCCTTCGTCCGCGCCGATCTGCGCGGCGCCGATCTGAGCCGGGCGCGCGGCTTTCGCACCAAGTTCATCACCGCCGACCTGCGCGGCGCCAAGTTCGACGGCGCGCGGCTGGAACAGGCGGACTTCACCAAGGCGGAGCTGGATGGCGCCAGCTTTCGCGATGCCGATCTGCGGCGGGTGCGCTTCTTTCGCGCCAATCTGCGCGGCGCCGACCTGACCGGGGCGCGCATGCGCGAAGCGGATTTCCTGAATGCCGAGCTGAGCGGCGCGACCTGGACCGACGGCCAGCGTATCTGCGCCGAAGGTTCCGTCGGGCGCTGCAACTGACGCGATGGCGCGGCGCCGGGGCGCGGCCATGCGATTGCGTCTGGCGCTGCGCCGCGTCCGCCGCAACGACCGCGCGGTCCTGTCCGCGCTCGCCGTCGCGGTCGGCGCCGGGGCGGCGGGCGGCGCCATCCTGTTCCGCGAGGCGATCGGCTGGATCCAGTGGCTGGGCTACGGCTTCTCGTCGGAGCGGGTCCACAGCCTGGCGGCGGCGCTGCCCTGGTGGCAGCTGCTGCTGGTCCCGACCCTGGGCGGGCTGCTGATCGGCCTGTTCGTCCGCTTCGTCATGCCCCAGGGCCGCAACCAGGGGGTCGCCGACGTGGCCGAGGCGATGGCCTTTCAAGGCGGGCGCATGTCTGCCCGCGCCGGGATCGGCGCCGCGCTCTCCGGTGCCGCCTCCATCGGTGTCGGCGCCTCGGTAGGGCGCGAGGGGCCGGTCGTCCATCTGGGCGCCAGCCTCGCCGCCTGGGTCGCGGCAAAGCTCAACCTGACCCCGTCCCTGACCCGGACCCTGCTCGGCTGCGGCGTCGCTTCCGCGGTGGCGGCGTCGTTCAACGCCCCCATCGCCGGCGTGTTCTTCGCCCTGGAGGTGGTGATCGGCCATTACGCGCTGGGCGCCTTCGCGCCCATCGTCATCGCCTCGGTCACCGGAACCATCCTGTCGCGCGGCCATTTCGGCGATTTCCCGGCCTTCATCGTGCCGGGGCGCGAGATCGTCTCTTTCCTGGAATTTCCCGCCTACGCCCTGCTGGGCGTGGTCTGCGCCGTCGCCGCGATCCTGTTCATGCGCTCGATCTTCCTGGCCGAGGACGTGGCCAAGCGGATGCCGGTCCCGGCCTGGAGCCGGCCCGCCTTCGCCGGCCTCGCCATCGGCGCCATCGCCCTGGCCTTCCCCGAGGTGCTGGGGGTCGGCTACGAGGCGACCGACGCGGCGCTGAAGGAGCTGTTCCCGCTGTGGATGCTGCTCCTGCTGATCGTGATCAAGACGGCGGCGACCGCGATCTGCCTGGGATCCGGGTTCGGCGGCGGGGTGTTCAGCCCGTCGCTGTTTGTCGGCGCGATGGTCGGAGGCGCCTTCGGGATCGTCGCGGCAAGCGCCTTTCCCGGCTACGCGTCGGGGCACGGCGCCTATGCGATGATCGGCATGGGGGCGGTCGCCGGCGCCGTCCTCGGGGCGCCGATCTCGACCATCCTGATCATCTTCGAGATCACCGGCGACTATCAGATGACCATCGCGGTCATGGTCGCGGTGGTGATCGCCTCGCTGCTGACCCAGCAGTTCGCCGGCCGGTCCTTCTTCGCGCTGCAGCTCGCGCGGCGGGGGATCGACCTGAAGGGCGGGCGCGAGGTCGGGCTGCTGCGCGGCATCCGCGTGCGCCAGGTGATGCGCCGCGCCTTCGCCTCGGTGTCCCTGGGCGCCGACGCCGCCGAGATTCGTGGCGCGCTGCAGGCGGCGCCCCAGGGCATGCTGTTCGTCCTCGACGAAGACGGGCGGCTCCACGGGGTCATCACCCTCGCCGATCTGGGCGCCGCCGCGTTCGACCCGACCCTGGACCCGCTGGTCCGCGCCGCCGACGCCGCGCGCCCGCCACGGGACCTGCTGACGCCGGCCGACGACCTGGAGACCGCCCTCAAGGCCCTGGAGACGACCGACGAGGGCCGGCTGCCGGTGGTCCGCGACCTGGACGATCCCGAGCCCCTCGGATTCGTCACCGAGCAGGACGCCCAGGCCGCCTATACGCGGGCGCTGCTGCGGCTGCGCGCCGAGGAGCGCGGCGAGGATTGATTTCCGGCCCGGCGGGCGTGATCCGTCCCCGCCGGCGGTGATATAGTCGCGCTTTCGAGGACGGCGGAAGAACGATGGACGACCCCCTGAACATGATCGATGCGCCGAGCGGCGCGCCCGGCGGGCTGGCTGCGGCGGCGATGCCCGAGGCCCCCTACCTGGAAGGGCTGAACCCGGCCCAGCGCGAGGCGGTGGAGATCCTGGACGGGCCGCTGCTGGTCCTTTCCGGCGCCGGCACCGGCAAGACCCGGGTGCTGACGACCCGCTTCGCCCATATCCTGGCCCAGGGCCGGGCGCGCCCCTGGGAGGTGCTGGGGGTGACCTTCACCAACAAGGCCGCCCACCAGATGCGCGAGCGGATCGCGCGGCTGCTGGGCCATCCGGCGGACGAGCTGTGGCTCGGCACCTTCCACGCCTTGTGCGTGCGCATCCTGCGCCCCCATGTGGAGCTGATCGGCCTCGAATCGAATTTCACCATCCTCGACACCGACGACCAGCTCCGGCTGCTGAAGCAGATCCTTCAAGCCGCCGACATCGATACCAAGCGCTGGCCGGCGCGCGGCCTGGCCGCGGTGATCGGCCGCTGGAAGGACCGGGGCCTGACCCCCGACAAGGTGACGCCGGCCGAGGATTCGGACTATGCCGACGGCCGCGCCCTGGAATTCTACCGCCAGTATCAGGCGCGCCTGCGGACGGTGAACGCGGCGGATTTCGGCGATCTGCTGCTCCATTGCCTAACCCTCTTCACCGATCATCCCGAGATCGCCGAACGCTACCAGCAACGCTTCCGCTACATCCTGGTGGACGAGTATCAGGACACCAACGTCGCCCAGTATCTGTGGCTGCGGCTTTTGGCCCAGGGCCATCGCAACATCTGCTGCGTCGGCGACGACGACCAGTCGATCTATGGCTGGCGCGGCGCCGAGATCGACAACATCCTTCGCTTCGACAAGGATTTCCCCGGCGCCCGCATCGTGCGGCTGGAACAGAATTACCGCTCCACCGGCCATATTTTGGGCGCCGCGTCGCACCTGATCGCCCACAATGCGGGGCGGCTGGGCAAGACCTTGTGGACCGACGGCGCCGACGGCGACAAGCTGACCCTGCAAGGCGTGTGGGACGGCGAGGAAGAGGCGCGGCTGGTCGCCGGCCATGTGGAGACCCTGCATCGCGCCGGCACCCCCTTCGCCGAGATGGCGGTCCTCGTCCGCGCCGGCTTCCAGACCCGCGAATTCGAAGAACGGCTGATGACCCTGGGCATTCCCTACAAGGTGATCGGCGGGCCGCGCTTCTACGAGCGGTTGGAGATCCGCGACGCTCTGGCCTATCTGCGGGTCGTCGTCCAGCCCAACGACGATTTGGCCTTCGAGCGGATCGTCAACACCCCGAAGCGGGGCATCGGCGCCGCCACCTTGCAGGCCCTGCATCTGCATGCCCGGGCCGAGGGCGTGTCGCTGACCCGCGCCGCCCGTCAGTTGCTCGAGACCGACGAGCTGCGCCCGGCCGTGCGCGGCACGCTGGGCGGCCTGCTGGACGATTTCGAGCGCTGGCGCGCCCGGATGACCGAGATGCCCCATCCCGAGCTGGTCGAGACGGTCCTCGACGAATCCGGCTATGCGAAGCGCTGGCAGGAGGACAAATCGCCCGACGCGCCGGGCCGGCTGGAGAATCTGAAGGAACTGGTGGTCGCGGTCGCCGAATTCGAGACTCTGGGCGGGTTTCTGGAGCATGTGACGCTCGTCACCGAGCAGCTCGATGCCGAGGGCGGCGACATGGTCGGCCTGATGACCCTGCACGGGGCCAAGGGGCTGGAGTTCGATATCGTCTTCCTGCCCGGCTGGGAGGAGGAGCTGTTCCCCCACGCCCGCGCCCTGGAGGAAGGCGGCGGCGCGGCGCTGGAGGAAGAACGCCGCCTCGCCTATGTCGGCCTGACCCGGGCGCGCAAGCGCGTCTTTCTCAGCTTCGCCGCCAACCGGCGGGTCCATAACCAGTGGCGCAACGCCTTGCCGTCCCGGTTCATCGACGAACTGCCGCCCGAACGAGTCGACGTGGTGACCGGCCAGGGGCTCTATGGCGGTCGCCGCGCCGGCGGCGGCCTGGCGGAAGGCGGCGATCCCTGGGGCCCGCCGCGCCGCGCCCGGCGCGCCTGGCGCGGCGGCGCGGCGGAGGGCGCCGCCCTCGCGGATGCGACCGACCGGGTCGCGCCGTCCGGCGGCCATGCGGTCGGCGACCGGGTTTTCCACCAGAAGTTCGGCTACGGGCGAGTGGCCGCCGTCGACGGCAACAAGCTGGAAGTCGCCTTCGACAAGGCGGGCACCAAGAAGGTGGTGGACAGTTTCGTCCAACCGGCGTGAGGCCCCGTCCCGTGACCGATACGAGTTGGGTTCTGCGATTACGCCTGTCGGCCCCGGCGGTCTCGGCCTTCGACCGGGCGCTGGCGCCGTTCGGCGCCGTTACCGCCTTCGCCGAGAGCGAGGACGATGCCGGTCCCTGGCATGTCGATCTTCATTGCCCGGCGCTTCCCGAGCCGGACGCGCTGGCCGAGCGCTTGCGGCGGGCGGCGCGGGAGGCGGGCGTGGAAACGCCGGACGCCCGTCTGGTGGCTGTGCCGCCGCGCGACTGGGTCACTGAAAGCCGCGCCGGGGTCGAACCGATCGTGGCGGGCCGGTTCTTCGTCCATGAAAGCGATTTTGCGGGACCGGTCCCGCCGGGCCGGATTCGCTTGCGGATCGATGCCGGCCGGGCCTTCGGGACCGGCGCCCATGCGACGACCGAGGGTTGTCTGCTGGCCTTGGATCGTCTGGGCAAGGGACGCCGGTTTCGCCGACCGCTGGACCTCGGCTGCGGGTCCGGCGTGTTGGGGCTGGCGATGGCCCGAATGTGGGGCGTGACGGTCACGGCGTCCGATATCGACCCGGTCGCCGTCGCCGTCGCCCGGACCAACGCGGTGCGCAACGGCGTCGGCCGCGCGGGGCCGGGACCGGCCTTGCGCGCCGTTCCCGGCGACGGGCCGGCCGTGCCGTCCGTGCGCGCCGGGGCGCCCTATGACGTGATCGTCGCGAATATTCTCGCCCGGCCGCTGCGGGCCATGGCAACAGACTTGGCCGCCGCCCTCGCGCCCGGGGGCCGGGCGGTGCTGTCCGGGTTCCATGCCCGCGACGAGGCGGCGTTGATCGCCGCCTATCGCGCGCGCGGCCTGGCGCTGGATCGCCGGCTGCGCCGGCGGGACTGGTCGGTGCTGACGCTCCGCCGGCCCTAAAACCGGCGGGCGTCAGGCCGCCCGGTTGGATTCGTCGCTGTTGGCCGCCTTGGCGTCCCGGACCTTGTCCAGCTGATGGGCGAACTTGTCCAGGACCGAGCGGATCACCGGCGCGTACCAATCGTCGCGAACCCGGACCTCGACGGCCTTCGGGGCCGTGGTCTTGACGCGCATGCCGCGAAGGGCGCGGCGCAGGGCGGCGCCGACGGTGGCGGCGCGCAGGTGCTCGGCCTCGGCCTTCAGCGCAACGATTGCCGCGGGGCCCGGAATCGCCGGGGTGGCGGCCTGGGTCCGGACGCGCGGTTGTCCGATGGCCCGCCGGATGGCGCCGCCGATGGTCGCGGCCCGCAGGCGTTGGGCCTCGATCCTCAGCGCGGCGACCGCCTCGGGGGTCGGGATCGCAGCGGCCTCGATCGGCCGGTTCTGATGCTGCTTGGTCATCTCGTCTCTCCTTTACGGCGCCGCGGACGTAATTTGTGCGGCGCACAATCAATATGCGCCTGTTTTCCTTTATTTCGACCTGCAATTTCTGCAACGCAGCAATGCCCGAGATGCACAGTCGGATCAGGAGCGCCGCCGCCGGCGCGCGCTCGACATGGCGGATTTTTGCCTTAAATTCAGGGTCATGACGGCGGCGCATGAACAGGAACGGGCGGCCGGGGCTTCGGACGCGCTTTCGACGGCACTGGCGGCGGCGGGGTTGGACCTCGCGCCGGCGCGGCTGGCCGATTTCCTGGCCGGCGTCGCAGCCGCGCCCCGCCCGGAGGACCCGGCGGCCTGGCTGCCGTTGGTCTACGGGCTTGCCGGGGCGCCCGCGGAAACGCCCGATCCGGCGCTGGCCGAGGCGTTGATCGCGGCCCGCGACGCCCTGGCCGCCAATTTGTGGGATCCGCTGACCGACCGGTCGGACCGCGCGCCGCGCCTTGCCGCCCTGCGCGCGGAACTCGCGGCGCGGGGGCTGGCGGGCTTTCTGGTCCCGCTGGCCGACGCCCATCAGGGCGAGTATCTGCCGGCGCGCGACCAGCGCCTCGCCTGGCTCACCGGCTTCACCGGGTCGGCGGGAATCGCGGTGGTGCTGGCCGAGGAAGCCGCGGTCTTCGTCGACGGCCGCTATGTGTTGCAGGCCCGCGACCAGGTGGACCCGGACCTGTTCGATTTCGGGCATTTGACCGACTCGCCCCCCAAGGACTGGATCGCCGCGCATCTGCCGGCTGGCGGCGCGCTGGGCTTCGATCCCTGGCTGCATACGCCGAAGGCGGTGGAAACCCTGCGCGCCGCCTGCGAGAAGGCCGGCGGGTCCCTGGTCGCCTGCGAGACCAACCCGGTCGACGCGGTCTGGCCCGACCAGCCGCCGGCGCCGCTGGCGCCGGTCGTTGCCCATGGGGACGCCGTCGCCGGGGAAGGCGCGGCGGCCAAGCGCGCCCGGATCGCCGCCGATCTGGCCGAGGCCGGGGCCGACGCGGCGGTCCTGACGGCGCCCGATTCGATCGCTTGGCTGCTCAATGTGCGCGGCGGCGACCTGCCGCACAATCCGGTGCCCCTGTCCTTCGCGATCCTGCATGCCGACGCGGGCGGGCCGGTGGACTGGTTTATCGATTCCCGGAAGCTGATGCCGGGGCTGGAGACGCATCTGGGCGCGGGGGTGCGCGTTCAGGCGCCCGATAAGCTGGGTCCCGCCCTCGACAAGCTGGGGCAAGCGGGGCGCCAAATCCGCCTCGACACCGGCGGCGCCGCCGCTTGGCTGCGGGAGCGGCTTCTGGCCGCCGGGGCCGGCGTGATGGCCGGGGCGGACCCCTGCGCCCTGCCCAAGGCCCGCAAGAACGCGGCCGAGCTCGCCGGCGCCCGCGCCGCCCACCGCCGCGACGGCGCCGCGCTCTGCCGCTTCCTCGCCTGGTTGGCGCGGGAGGCGCCCGGCGGCGCGGTGACCGAAATCGCCGCCGCCGACCGGCTGTACGCCTTTCGCCGCGAAAGCCCGGCATTCCGCGATCTCAGCTTCCCGACCATCTCCGGGGCGGGGCCCAACGGGGCCATCGTCCATTACCGGGTGACGCCCGAGACCGACCGGGCGCTCGCGCCGGGGGCGCTGTATCTGGTCGATTCCGGCGCCCAATATCCGGACGGGACCACCGACGTGACCCGGACCGTCTTCGTCGCCGGGGCCGGGGCGCCCGACGAGGACGCGGTCGCCGCCTTCACCGCCGTCCTGCGCGGCCATATCGCGCTGGCCCGGCTGCGGTTCCCCAAGGGCACCGCCGGCGCCCAGATCGACGCCCTGGCGCGGGCGCCCCTATGGGCGCTGGGGCGCGATTTCGATCACGGCACCGGCCACGGGGTGGGCAGCTATCTGAGCGTCCATGAAGGCCCCCAGCGCATCTCCAAGCGCGGCGGCGACGTGGCGCTCGAACCCGGCATGATCCTGTCCAACGAGCCCGGCTACTACGAAACCGGCGCCTTCGGGATTCGGATCGAAAATCTGCTCGCCGTCCATGCCGAGGACCGGCCCGACGGGGCCGAGGGGCCGGCCATGCTGGCGTTCGAGACCCTGACCCTGGCCCCCGTCGACCGGGCGTTGATCGATCCGGCCCAGATGACGGCGGCGGAGACCGCCTGGCTGGACGCCTACCATGCCCGCGTCCTGGCCGAAATCGGGCCGCTGGTCGACCCCGACACCGCCGCCTGGCTGGCGGCGGCCTGCGCGCCGCTTTAGAGCCAGCGGCGCACCCGCGCCCGATAGGCCGCGTAGTCGGCGCCGAACTTGGCCGCCAGATAGCGCTCCTCGCGCAGGACGACGCCCCCATGCAGGACGGCGAGGGCGGGGACGGTCATCGCCAGGATCCAGGCGCTGTCGGCGGCGACGGCGATTCCCGCCTGCAACAGGACGAGCGCCACATAGATCGGGTTGCGGGTGAAGCGGTAGGGGCCGCCCCGCAACAGGGTCGTCGCCGGACGGTAGGGATCGACATGGGTCTTGTGGCGGCGGAACTGGATCAGGCTGGCGCCCGCCAGCGCCAGGGCGCCGATACAAAGCACCGCCGCGACCGCCCAGCGGGCGGTCCCGTCCAGCAGGCCGGCCGGCCACAATTGATGCAGGCCGACCCCGATCAGGATCGCGGCGAGGGCGATCACGGGCGGCGGGGCGATCACGCCGGGGCGGTCGGGGGCGGCGGTCTCGGGCCGGGTCATGCGCCGATCAGCTCCAGCCATTCCGCTTCGGTCAGGATCTCGATGCCCAGCTCTTGGGCCTTCTTGGCCTTGGAGCCCGGATCGGCGCCGACGACGACGATGTCGGTCTTCTTCGACACCGACCCGGTGACCTTGGCCCCCAGCGCGTCGGCGCGGGCCTTGGCCTCGTCGCGGCTCATCCGCTCCAGACTGCCGGTGAAGACGACGGTCTTTCCGGCGATGGGCGAGGCGTCGGCGCCGGCCGGCGCGGCGAGGGGGGCGACCGTCACTTCCCTCGCCAGATCGTCCAGCGCCTCGCGGTTATGCGCCTCGGCGAAGAACTCGATCAGCTCCTCGGCGACGCCGGGACCGATGCCGTCGATATCGATCAGCTCGCGATAGGCGTCGGACTCCCGGTCCCCGGCCGCTTCCATGGCCTGACGCCAGGCCGCCAGATCGCCATAGCGCCGGGCCAGCAGGCGCGCCGTCGTCCGCCCCACCTGGCGGATGCCGAGGGCATAGATGAAGCGGCCGAAGGCGATCTCGCGCCGGGCCTCGATGGCGGCGATCAGGTTGCGCGCCGATTGGGCGCCCCAGCCCTCGCGGGCGGCGATCTCGTCTTCGCGGTCGCGCAGGCGGAAGATATCCGCCGGGGTCTCGATCAGCCCGTCGCGGCGGAAGGCCACCACATGCTTGGCGCCCAGCCCCTCGATATCGAAGGCGTCGCGGCCGACGAAATGGCGCAGCCGCTCCACCGCCTGGGCCGGGCAGACCAGCCCGCCGGTGCAGCGGCGCACCGCCTCGCCCTCGGGGCGGACCGCCAGGCTGTCGCATTCCGGGCAGCGGTCGGGGAAGACGAAGGGCGCGGCGTCGGCCCGCCGCTTGTCCGCCACCATCTCGACGATCTGCGGGATCACGTCGCCGGCCCGCTGGATCACCACCGTATCGCCGACCCGCACATCCTTGCGCTTGATCTCGTCCTCGTTGTGCAGGGTCGCGCGGGAGACGACGACGCCGCCGACGGTGATCGGGTCCAGATGGGCGACCGGGGTCAGCGCCCCGGTGCGCCCGACCTGGATGTCGATCTCCCGGACGACGGTGCGCGCCCGCTCGGCGGGGAATTTATGGGCGATGGCCCAGCGCGGGGCGCGGCTGACCGTGCCCAGGCGCTCCTGCCAGTCCAGCCGGTCGACCTTGTAGACCGTGCCGTCGATGTCGTGGTCCATCTCCGGCCGGGCCGCCAGGATCGCGTCGTAATAGGCGAGCAGCGCCTCCGCCGAGGCGCACAGCTCGGTCGGGCCGTTCAAGGTGAAGCCCCAGGATTCGAGGCGGTCGCGCGCCTCGGTCAGGGTCGCGCCCAGCGGCGCCGAGACCTCGCCCCAGGCATAGGCGTGGAAGCGCAGCGGCCGGCCCTCGGTGACGGACGGGTCCAACTGGCGGACGGAGCCGGCGGCGGCGTTGCGCGGGTTGGCGAAGACCGGTTTGCCCGCGGCCGCCTGGCGTTCGTTCAGAGCCGCGAAGTCCCGGTGGGTCATGAAGATCTCGCCCCGCACCTCCAGCCGGTCGGGATAGCCCGTGCCTTTCAGCGCGTGGGGGATATCGGCGATGGTGCGGACGTTGGCGGTGATGTCCTCGCCGGTGGTGCCGTCGCCCCGCGTGGCGCCGCGCGCCAGCGCGCCCTTCTCGTAGAGCAGCGCGCAGGAGAGGCCGTCGATCTTGGGCTCCGCCGTCAGCTCCAGGCGCGCGTCGTCGTCCAGGCGCAGGAAACGGCGGATGCGGGCCAGGAATTCCTCGATGTCGGCCGCGTCGAAGGCGTTGGCCAGCGACAGCATCGGCACCGCATGGGCGACCTTGGCGAAGCCGGCCGCCGGCGCCGCGCCGACCCGCGTCGACGGGCTGTCGGGCCGGACCAGATCGGGGAAGCGGGCCTCGATCTCGGCGTTGCGCCGGCGCAGCGCGTCGTAGGCGGCGTCCGAGACGGTGGGGGCATCGTCCTGGTAGTAGCGCCGGTCATGCGCGGCGATCTCCGCCGCCAGGCGGGCGAGCGCGTCGCGGGCCTCGGCCTCGCTCAACGCCTCGACCGGGGTCTCGGGGGTTTCTCCGGTCATTTGGCGCTGCCGGCGATCAGGCTCGCCGCCGCCGCGCGGGCCTCCTCGGTGATCGTTCTTCCGGCCAGCATGCGGGCGACTTCCTCGCGCCTGTCCGCGCCGGTCAGGGCCTCGACCCGGGTGCGCGGCGTCGCCGCCCCGGATTTCGCCGCGTCCTTGACGATCCGCCAGTGATGGCCGCCGCGCGCCGCGACCTGGGGCGAATGGGTGACCACCAGAAGCTGGACCTCCTCGGCCAGCCGGGCGAGGCGCTCGCCGACCGCCGCGGCGGTGGCGCCGCCGATCCCGGCGTCGAGCTCGTCGAAGACCAGGGTCGGAACCGCGCTGGCCGCGCGCAGCACAACCTTCAGCGCCAGGGTGAAGCGGGCCAGCTCGCCGCCGGACGCGATGCGCGCCAGCGGGCCGGGCGCGGCGCCGGGATTGGTGGCCACCTGAAAGGCGACCCGATCCATACCCTGGGCCGACCATTGGTCGGGCGGCAGGGCCTCGATCCGGGTCTCGAAGCGGGCCTTGTCCAGCTTCAGCGGCGGCAGTTCCTTGGCGATCGCCCGGTCCAGCCGCCTGGCGGCCTTGGCGCGCCCGGCGCTCAGGATCCGGGCCGCCTCCTCGAACCCGCCGCGCGCCGTTTCCGCCTCTCGGGCCAACCGGTCGAGGGCGGCGTCGCCCTCGTCGACGGCGCCCAGACGGGCGCGCAGCTCTTCCGCCAAGTCCGGCAGGGCGTCGGGCTCGACGCCATGCTTGCGGGCCATGGCGCGGATATCGAACAGCCGCGCCTCGACCGTCTCCAGCCGGCCCGGCTCGGCGTCCAGATCCGCCGCCACGGCCTCGATCCCGGCGCCGGCCTCGGCGGCCTCCAGGGCGGCGCGGGACAGGGCCTCGGCGGCCGCGTCCAGCCGCTCGCCGGCCAGGGCGCGGACCCGCTCGACCTCGCGGGCGGCGCCGTGCAGCGCGGCTTCGGCACCGTCGTCGCCGGCCAGCGCCGCGCGGGCGGCGGTCAGCGCCTCGGCGATCCGCGCGCCGTTGCGCAGCAGGGCGCGGCTGTCCTCCAGCGCCGCCGCCTCGCCCGTCTCGGGCGCCAGCTCGTCCAGCTCGGCGACGGCATGGCGCAGGAATTCGGCCTCGCGCGCGGCCTGGGCAATCTCGCGGCGGGCGGTGTCCAGCAATTCCTCGGCGCGACGCCAGCGCCGCCAGGCGGCGCTCGTCTCGGTCGCCGCCTTGGCCAGGCCGCCGAAGGCGTCCAGCGCTTCGCGGTGGGTGGCGGGGTCGAGCAGGCCGCGATTGTCGTACTGGCCCTCGATCTCGACCAGGTCGGTCCCCAGATCGCGGAGGAAGCCGATGCTGACCGGCTGGTCGTTGACGAAGGCGCGGCTGCGCCCGTCGGCGGCCAGGGTCCGGCGCAGCAGCAGCCCGTCTTCCGGCGCGATTCCGTGGGCGCGCAGCTTGTCCTGGACCGGATGATCGGGGCCGAGATCGAAGCGGGCGGTGACCGCGCCCTGGTCCGCGCCTCGGCGGACGAGGCGGGCCTCGGCGCGGGCGCCGAGGGCGAGGCCGAGGGCGTCGAGCAGGATCGATTTGCCGGTGCCGGTCTCGCCGGTCAGCACGCAAAGACCCGGCGCGAAGGTGACGTCCAGTTGGTCGATCAAGACGACGTCGCGGATCGACAGGCCGGCGAGCATGGGATCAGAAGACGGCGTTCCAGCTCCGCGCCAGCCAGCCGCGCTTCTCTTCCTCGGGGCGGACGTCGATGCCGGTGAGCAGGGCGTAGCTGTCGATATACCATTCGCTGCCGGGGAAGTTGTGGCCGAGGACCGACGCGGTCTTCTTCGCCTCCTCGGTCACGCCCAACGCCAGATAGGCCTCGGTGATGCGGTGCAGCGCCTCGGGCACGTGGGTCGTTGTCTGGTAGTCGTCGATGACCTTGCGGAAGCGGGCGATGGCCGCCAGGTAATGTTTCCGGGTCAGGTAGTAGCGGCCGACCTCCATCTCCTTGCCGGCCAGATGGTCGCGGGTCAGGTCGATCTTCAGCCGCGCGTCGCGCGCGTATTTGCTGTCCGGGAAACGCTGGACCACTTCGTTCAGGGCCTGCATGGCCAGCGCCGTGTTCTCCTGATCGCGGCCGACGTCGGCGATCTGCTCGTAATGGCTGAGGGCCTTTAGATAGTAAGCGTAGGCGACGTCGGCATTGCCCGGATGAAGCTGGATGAACTGGTCCAGCGCGACGATGGCGTCGTCGTAATCGTTGCGCTTGTAATAGGCGTAGGCGGCCATGAGCTGCGCCTTGGTCGCCCAGATCGAATAGGGGTGCTGGCGCTCGACTTCCTGGAACAGGCGCGCCGATTCGCGATACTCGTCGGCGAGCAGGGCGTTCATTCCCTGGTTGTAGAGGTTGGCGACCGGGCGTTCCTCGTAGGGAATGGCGTCGTCGCCGCCGCAGCCGGCGAGCGCAACGACCGCCGCGACGGCCAGCAACGCCGCCAGCCGGGGCAAGGCGAAAGCCAACCTATTCGACCAGGGGCGCGTGCAGGACATCGACGGGTTCACGGTTCGCGGTTGGGCCGTCGGCCACGGGGGCGGGACGGCGATGGCGCGAAATATAGCATGGGTGCCAGGGGGCCGGGCAAGGACCGGGCGGGGGGCGAAAAAACGGCGCGGGCGGTCGCGGTCGCGGGCGGGGAGCGCCGAAGGGCGGCGACTAGGCCGGAGCGGCGGTGGCGCGCTCGGCGACCGGCGCGGTGCCGACCAGAAGATCGCGGTCCGCGCCGCGCGTCGGCTGCGGCGTCCAGGGTGCGTAGCACCAGGCGTCCTCGTCGGCGAACAGGGCCCGCAGCAGCCGGTTGTTCAAGGTATGTCCGGAGCGGCTGCAATGGATATGGCCGAGGATCGGCGCCCCGGCGAGATAGAGGTCGCCGATGCAGTCGAGGATCTTGTGGCGGACGAATTCGTCGTCGTAGCGCAGGCCTTCCGGGTTGAGCACCCGTTCGCCGTTGACGACGACCGCATTCTCCAGGGATGCGCCCTTGGCGAGCCCCGCCTCGCGGAGCTGGATCGCCTCATGCTCGAACCCGAAGGTGCGGGCCCGCGCGATCTCGGCCTTGAAGGCGCCGTTCCGGAATCCGAAGACCATCTCCTGGCGGTCGATCGCCGAATCGTCGAACGCGATGTCGAAGGACACCGAGCTGCCGTCGCCCGGCAGCAGGGCGATGCGGCGGTCCTTGTCGACGACCTCGACCGGTTTGAGAATGCGGATCGCCCGGCGCGGCCTGTCCTGGCTGACGATCCCGGCGCATTCGATGAGGAAGACGAACGGGGCGGCGCTGCCGTCCATGACGGGCACCTCGGGACCGTTGATCTCGATCACCGCATTGTCGATTTCGCACCCGGCCAGCGCCGCCATCAGATGTTCGACGGTGGCGACGCGCGCGCCGTCGGCGTCGGTCAGGGCGGTGCACATATGGGTCTCGGCGACATGCCGCCAATCGGCGGGGATTTCGGCGCAGCCGCCGGCGATGTCGGTGCGCCGGAAGCGGATACCGGTGCCCGGCGCCGCCGGATGCAGGGTCATGGAGACGGTGCGTCCCGAATGCAGCCCGATTCCGGTGCAGCCGATGGAACTCTTCAGCGTCTTCTCGAGGGCGGTGTCGAAGCCCATGGGTCGGTATCTGCCCCCTAAATTCGGATCGTCCTCGGACGGTCCTGAAAAACTCCGGCGGTCTTCCGGTGCCGGCTGATCTTCCAGAAACGGGTCCTGGCGGATCGGGTCCGGCGCCACGCCGAAAGATCAAGTGCCGCTAGGGTTCTAACAAGCCCCCTAACGGCACTCAAATCACTAATTGTTGCAGAATGTTACGGGGTTAAGGCCTTGGTAACGTTCTGCTTTTCGGCCTAGTTGGCCTGCCGGCGAAGGAAGGCCGGAATGTCGAGCATTTCGTCCTCGCTGGTCGGCGCGGCCGGTCGCTCGGCGGGGTCGAGGCCGCCCAGGCTGCCCTGGGCCGTGGGTTTCGCCGGCGCCGCCTTGGCGGGAGCCGGCGCGGCTTTTGCCGCCGGCCTCTGGCGCGCCCGTCCGGTCCCGGTCACCCGTTCCAGCAGGCTGGGCGCCCGGCCGCGTCCGCCGGCGGTTGCCTTGGCCGGTGCTGTCCCGGCGCCGGTGCCGTTGGTCAGGGCGGCGGCGGCGAAGGGGTCTGGGCTGCCCTCGGGCGCCGAGGTCTTGGCCTCCATGGGCTGCGGCGGGATGAAGGGGCGCGGCTCGGTCGCGGCGGTCGGTGCCGGCATCGGCCGGGCAAGCGGCGTCTCGGCCGGTCGTTCGGTGGCCGCCGGTTCCTCTGCGGTCGCGGCGTTCGGCGCCGGCTCGGTCTCCTCAAGCTCGGCTTCCACCGCACCGGTCTCCGGGGCGGACATGGCGGTGGGCGCGGCGACCGAGGCGATCGGTTCCGCCGTCGCCGCCGGGACCGGGGTCTCGATGTCCTCGGCGCTGGCCGCCGGTTCCGCAACCGCCGGTTCCTTGATTGCGGGCGGCGTGTCGATGGCCGGCGGCGCGGCGGTCGCCGCCTCGGTCGCGGCCGGGGTCTTCGCCGGCGCGGGCTCGGGGGCGGCTTCCTTCGGCGCGGTCCAGTCGGTCACCAGGCTCAGCCGCTTGGGCTGCGGGCGCTGGGCCGACTCGGCGTCGATGCCGGTGGCGATCACCGCCACCCGGATGCGGCCTTCCAGATGCTCGTCGAAGGTGGAGCCGAAGATGATGTTGGCCTCGGGATCGACCTCCTCGCGGATGCGGTTGGCGGCTTCGTCGACCTCGAACAGGGTCATGTCCGGCCCGCCGGTGATGTTGATCAGCACCCCGCGCGCGCCCTTCATCGACACGTCGTCGAGAAGCGGGTTCGAGATCGCCGCCTCCGAGGCGTCGATGGCGCGCTTGTCGCCCTCGCCCTCGCCGGTGCCCATCATCGCCTTGCCCATCTCGCTCATCACCGAGCGGATATCGGCGAAGTCCAGGTTGATCAGGCCCGGCATCACCATCAGATCGGTGACGCCGCGGACGCCGGACAGGAGAACGTCGTCGGCCATCTTGAAGGCATCGGCGAAGGTCGTGTGCTGGTTGGCGACCCGGAACAGGTTCTGGTTCGGGATGACGATCAGCGTGTCGACGATCTGCTGCAACTCGCGGATGCCTTCCTCGGCCACGCGCATCCGGTTCTGGCCCTCGAAATGGAAGGGCTTGGTGACCACGCCGACGGTCAGGATTCCCTGTTCGCGCGCGGCGCGGGCGATGACCGGCCCGGCGCCCGTCCCGGTGCCGCCGCCCATGCCGGCGGCCATGAACACCATGTTGCTGCCGCTCATATGGTCGAGCAGCTCCTCGAAGCTTTCCTCCGCCGCGGCGCGGCCGATATCGGGCTTGGCGCCGGCGCCAAGCCCGCCGGTGATCCCGGTGCCGAGCTGGATGCAGCGTTCGGCCATCGACCGGGCCAGCGCCTGGGAATCGGTGTTGGCGACGATGAACTCGACCCCTTCGAGCTCGGACGTGATCATGTTGTTGACGGCGTTGCCGCCCGCGCCGCCGATGCCGATGACGGTGATGCGGGGCTTAAGCGCCGGTTCCGGTGTCGGGATGCTCAGATTGATCGTCATTGTGACCTCCGCGATGGTTCCCTGTGGACGAGGTGGGCGGTTCGTTGGGTGTTCCGTTAGAAGTTGTGGCGCAGCCAGTGGCCGGCCTTTCCGAAGACGCCCTTGGGCGTCGCTTGGTCGTCGTCGGCCGCCGGGGCGAAGAGGCCGTCGGCGACGCCCGCGGGGTTCTCGACCGCATAGGTCAAGAGCCCCGCGGCGGTCGAGAAGGCGGGCCCTCCCGTGGCCTCGGCAAGGCCGCCGACCGAGGTCGGGCGTCCCAGCCGTACTTGCTTGTCGAGGATCAGCGCCGCGAGATCGACGGCGCCTTGAAGCTGGCTCGCGCCGCCGGTGAGGACGACGCGGCGCCCGGCGAGGCGGTCGAAGCCCGCCGCCTCCAGCCGGTCGCGCACCATTTCCAGGGTCTCTTCCAGCCGCGGGCGGATGATCCCGATCAGCAGCGACCGGGGAACATGGTTGGCATGGTCGAGGCCGCTCTCGCCGATGCGCGGTACGTCGATGACCTCGCGCTCGTCGGAAACCGAGGCAATCGCGCTGCCATACAGCGTCTTCATCCGCTCGGCATGGGCGATCGGGGTCGACAGGCCCCGGGCGATGTCGTTGGTGACATGCTGGCCGCCGACGGGCACGCAGTCGGAAAAGGCGATATGGCCGTCGATGAAGACGGCGATGCTGGTCGTCCCGCCGCCCATGTCGATGACCGTCGCGCCCAGCTTGCGTTCGTCGGCGTCCAGGCAGGACAGGCCCGACGCGTAGGGCGAGACCACGAGCGATTCGACCGACAGATGGCAGCGGGCGACACAGGTCGTCAGGTTGCGCAAGGCGCCGGTGGCGGCGGTGACCCGATGCATCTCGACGCCGAGCCGTTCGCCGAACATGCCGCGCGGGTCGCGCACCCCACGCGCGTCGTCGATGGTGAAGGCGACGGGGACCGAATGGATGATCTCGCGGCTTTCCGATTCCGCCGGGCCCGGATCCTGGGCGAGGATCTTGCGGAGATCGGCGTCGGCGATGGCATGGCCGGCGATCGCGATTTCGGTTCGCATCGTTCGCGACGCGGGACGGCCGCCGGCTACGTTGACCACGACGTTGCGGATGGTTTCGCCGGCCATCTGTTCGGCGGCATGCACGGCGGCGAGGATCGAGGTTTCGACCGCGTCCATGTCGGCGATGGCGCCGGCACGGACGCCCTCGGACAGTTGATGCCCGATCCCGATCACGCGCGGCGGCGTCGCGCCGCCGGCCCGCGCGATGAAGCAGCAGACCTTGGTGCTGCCCAGGTCGAGCGCGGCGACGAGGCCGGTGCGGGTTCCGTTGGCGGGTTTTGCCATCTGTCTCGGTTCGCTCTCTTTCGTTCCTGCCGGGTTAGGTGTCCTTGCCCGGATTGCGGGCGCGTTTCGCCGCGCCCTCGCTCATCCGCATGATCAGGCGGTCCGGCTGGCGCAGATCGACGAGCTGGATGTCGCGCGACAGCAGCCCGTGGCGACGCTCCAGCGCCGCGAGCCGGGCCCAGGCGGCGCCTGGGTCGTCCTCGGGCAGGCGGATATCGATGCCGTTGTCGAGGCGCAGGTTCCAGCGCCGGTTCCCGACCCAGACGGCGGCGCGGACGCGCCGCTTGAGGTCTGGTTCGGACTCCAACAGGGCCAGCAGCCGCGCGGCGTTGCGCGGCGCGTCCTCGCCGACCAGCACCGGCAGATGGGCGAACCGGTCCAGGCCGTCGCGTTGCAGGACGACGCCGTCCGCATCGACCAGCGCCAGCCCCCCGCCGCGCTGCCAAAGCGCCAGCGGCCGGCGTTCGACGATCCGCAGATAGACGGTGTCGGGCAGGCGCCGTTCGACCCACGCGCCGCGCACCCAGGCCAGGGCCTCCAGGCGCGCCCGGGCGGCGTCCGGGTCGAAGGCGAGGATCGGGTCGCCCCGGTCCGCGCCCAGGGCCACGCGCAGGGCGTCGGGCGCCGTCTCGGTTCGGCCTTCGACGAGGATCTGGCCGATCGCGAGGCCGGCGTCGGCGCTGGCCGCCAGCATGCGGGCCTCGGTCGTCGCGACCAGCCGCGCGCCCTGGCCCGATTGCCACAGCCACAGCGGCAAAAGCACGAACAAGGCGAAGGCGGCGACGCCGGCGGCGACGCGGCGGCCGAACCGCAGCCAATGGGCCGTCGCTCGGCGGCGCGGGGCGCTGGCCCGGCTCGGCTCCTTCTTGCGCGGGCGCGCGCGGCGCGCCCGTTCCACGGCGGTTACCTGTCGCATGCGGCGTTCTCCACCATCCAGGTCACGAGATCGGCGAAGGGGATCCCTGCATGGGCGGCGATCTCGGGGACCAGGGAGAGGGGCGTCATCCCCGGTTGGGTATTGATTTCCAGAAGGGCGAATTGGCCGGTCTCGCCCGACCCCGTATCGTCGTAGCGCAGGTCGGCGCGGGTCACGCCCCGGCATTCGGCGGCCCGGTGGGCGTTCAGGCCCAGCCGCAGCGCCTCGTCATAGGCGGCCTTCGGCAGCGGCGCCGGCATCAGATGCTCGGCCTGGCCTTCTTCGTATTTGGCGGCATAGTCGTAGAACCGTCCCTTGGGGCGGATTTCGACCGCGCCCAGGGCCCGGTCGCCCATGATTGCGACATGAATCTCCCGACCGGGGATGTAGGTCTCCACCAGCACCCGGTCGCCGAAGGGCCAGGGCTCGTTGCCGAAGGGCGCCCCGGCCTCGCCGTCCAGGACGACGCGCACGCCGACGCTGGAGCCCTGGTTCAGCGGCTTGATCACATAGGGCGGCGGCGGCAGCCCGTCGCCGGCGAGCACCGCGTCCCGGTCCATGACCTTGCCGTCGGGGCAGGGGATGCCGGCCTCGGCGAACAGGCGCTTGGCCAGGGGCTTGTCCATGGCGACCGCCGACGCGGCGACCCCGGAATGGGTGTAGGGAATGCCCAGCAGTTCCAAAAGACCCTGGACGCAGCCATCCTCGCCATGGCGGCCGTGCAGGGCGTTGAACACGACGTCCGGTGCCGGGTCCAGGGCGTCGATCAGGGCCCGAACGTCGCCGGTCACGTCGATCGCGTCGACCGCGTAGCCGCGATCGCGCAAGGCGTCGGCGACGGCGGCGCCGCTGACCAGCGACACGTCGCGCTCGGGCGAGGTGCCGCCCATCAGAACCGCGACCCGCCGGCTCATTCGCGCGCCTCCGCGATCGGCCGGGCGGCCGTGGCGGGGACGCCGACGCGGCGGATCTCCCATTCCAGGCGCACGCCGGTCTCGGCGAAGACCCGGCGGCGAACCTCCTCGCCCAGGGCTTCCAGGTCGGCGGCGGTGGCGGCGCCGGTATTGATCAGGAAATTGCAATGCTTCTCCGACACCTGGGCGCCGCCCCGGGTCAGGCCCCGGCAGCCGGCGGCGTCGATCAGCTCCCAGGCCTTGCGGTCGCCGGAGACGGCCGGGTCCGGGTTCTTGAAGGTGCTGCCGCCGGTCGGCGTGCGGGTCGGCTGGCGTTCCTCGCGGGTGGTTTGGACCTCGCGGATGCGGGCGGCGATGGCGGCGCCGTCGCCCGGGCAGCCGCGCAGGACGGCGGCGGTGAAGATCCAATCCTCGGGGGCGGCGGACCGGCGATAGCCGAAGCCCATCTCGGTGGGGCCCAGGGTCCGGATCGCGCCGCTCGGGTCGACCGCCTGGGCGGAGACGAAAACGTCGGAAATCTCGCCGCCGAAGGCGCCGGCGTTCATGCGCAAGGCGCCGCCGACGGTGCCGGGAACCCCGGCCAGGAATTCGAGCCCGGCGATGCTCGCCCGCTGGCTGGCCAGGGCAACGTTCGCGTCCAGCGCCGCCGCGCCGGCCCGAATCTCGGTCTCGCCGGTGGCGATCTCGGTGAAGCCGCGGCCCAGCCGGATCACGACGCCCGGAATGCCGCCGCCGCGCACCAGCAGGTTCGACCCGACGCCGACGACCGTCACCGGCACGTCCTTCGGCCGGGCGGCCAGGAAGGCCGCCAGATCCTCGGCGTCGGCGGCGCGATACAGGACCTCGGCCGGACCGCCGACCCGGAACCAGGTGGTCCGGCTCAGCGGCGCGTTCTCCGTATAGCGGCCGCGCACCGGCGGCAGGCGGTCGATCAGGCGGTCGGTTCGGCGCGGCATGGCGATCATGATCCTCTCCCGGCGGCATCCCGGCGCCGGGCGCCCGGCAGCGCCGCCAAGGCCTCGGGCAATGTCTGGGCCCATTGGCTGACCGTTCCCGCGCCCAGGCAGACGGCCAGGTCGCCCGGTTCGCCGAGGTCGGCGACCGCGCGGGCCAGGTCGTTCGGGTCGTCCAGCGCCGCGACCCGGCGATGGCCGCGCGAGCGCAGCCCGTCGACCACGGCGTCCCGGTCGACGCCGGGGATCGGCGCCTCGCCCGCCGGATAGACGTCGGCGACGATGACGGCGTCGGCGGCGTTGAGGCTGGCGCAGAAATCCTCGAACAGGGCCTGAAGCCGGGTGTAGCGGTGGGGCTGGAAGATGGCGATTACCCGGCCCTCGGTGCTTTGCCGGGCGGCGTCCAGGACCGCGGCGATCTCGACCGGATGGTGGGCGTAATCGTCGATCACGACGATCCCGGCGCCCTCGCCGACGCGGGTGAAGCGCCGCTTGACGCCGCCGAATTCGGCCAGGGCGCGGACGATGACCTCGCCGTCGACCCCCAGCTCGTCGGCGACCGCGATGGCGGCGACCGCATTCTGGACATTGTGCAGGCCCGGCATCGGCAGGCGCAAATCGGCCAGCCGGCGGCTGGCGCCGGTCGTTCGGTCGGTGATCTCGACATCGAACCGCATGGCGCCGGATTCGGGCCGCACCTCGACGGCGCGGACGTCGGCCTGGGGGGTCAGCCCGTAGGTGACGATCTTGCGGTCGGACACGCGCGGGATCATCGCCTGGACCTCGGGATGGTCGACGCACAGCGCGGCGAAGCCATAGAAGGGGATGTTCTGGACGAAGGCGTCGAAGGCGCGGCGCAGCGAATCGAAATCGCCGTAGAACTCCAGATGCTCGGGGTCGATGTTGGTGACCACGGCGATGGTTGCCGGCAGCTTGACGAAGGTGCCGTCGGATTCGTCGGCCTCGACCACCATCCACTCGCCGTCGCCGAGTCGCGCGTTGGTGCCGTAGGCGTTGATGATGCCGCCATTGATCACGGTCGGGTCGAAGCGCGCCGCGTCCAGAAGCGCGCCGATCAGCGAGGTGGTCGTCGTCTTGCCATGGGTGCCGCCGACGGCGATCGCCCATTTCAGGCGCATCAGCTCGGCCAGCATCTCGGCCCGGCGGACGATGGGCAGCAGACGGGCGCGGGCGGCGACGACCTCCGGATTGTCGGGCTTGACCGCCGACGAGACGACCACGACCTGGGCGTCGCCCAGATTCTCCGCCCGATGGCCGACGCTGACCGGAATGCCGAGCCCGGCCAGCCGCTTGACGTTGGCGTTCTCGGCGATGTCGCTGCCCTGGACCTGATAGCCCAGATTGCGCAGCACTTCGGCGATGCCGCTCATGCCAATCCCGCCGATCCCGACGAAATGGATGACGCCGATGGATAGGGGCAGGGACCTCATGCGGGGCTCTCCTTCGGGCGGGGGGCCGGGTCGGCGCCGCGCCCATAGGCGCCGTCCGTCGAGGCGAGATTGACGACCAGATCGGCCAGCTTCTCGGCGGCATCGCCGGGCCAGGCGGCCTTGGCGCAGGCCGCGGCGCGGGTCAGGGTCGCCGGCAGGGCGAGGAAGGATTCCAGCCGCGCCGCCAGGGCCTCCGGGGTGAAGGCCGGCTGCGGCATCAGCCAGGCGCCGCCTGCTTCGTCCAGGGCATGGGCGTTGGCGGTCTGGTGATCGTCGACGGCGTGGAGGTAGGGGACCAGCAGCGCCGGCCGGCCGATGGCGGCAAGCTCGCTCACCGTCGAGGCGCCGGCCCGTCCGATCGCCAGATGGGTCGCCGCCAAGCGGGCGGGCAGGTCGGCGAAGAAGGGCGCGGTCTCCGCCGCGACGCCGATCCGGCCGTAGGCGGCGCGCACCCGTGCCAGATCCTCGGCCCGGCATTGCTGGGTCACTTCAAGCCGCGCGCGCAGTCCGTCCGGCAGGCGGGCGATGGCGGTCGGCAGGATGTCGGCGAACACCGACGCGCCCTGGCTGCCGCCGGTGACCAGCAGGCGCAGGGGGCCGTCCGCGACCAGCTCCGGA
>Ga0070728_10002211_pt1 | contig 25027 bp, 24 predicted proteins | sample tdDd471_FD_66723 | JGI IMG/M metagenome (GOLD analysis project Ga0070728, IMG submission 66723) | Marine sediment microbial communities from the Atlantic coast under amendment with organic carbon and nitrate - tdDd47.1 | ecosystem: Environmental > Aquatic > Marine > Coastal > Sediment | place...
TCGCGATCGATCTGACGGCCATCGACCCGGTGGCCGAGGATCCAGCCGATCTGGTCGCGCGTGACTGGCTGGTAGTAGGCGACGGTCATCAGCACCGTGCCCTCGAGCTTGGTGAGCGCCGGCGCCTCGACCTCCGGGAAGGCGGTCCGGATGGCGTCGCGGTGCTCCGGCCGGGTGCGTAGGGCGTAGCCCCCGGCGACGCGGACCAGCTGATAGGGCCTCGTGGCCAGCTCGACCTCGAGCTCGGCGAGCAGCAGGTCGAGATTGCACTTCGCTCCCACCACCCGGCCGAGGACCTCACGGGACACCGGCTGATCGGACGCGAAGATCACTGCCTCGACCCGCGCCATCCACTCGCTCCAGCGCACCTCCGGCGCCAGGTCGGTGAGTTCGGTGTCGAGTGGGGCAGGGGGGCGTGCCATCGTCAGAGACCGTAGAGCCGGAACGCGGAGCGGCCGGTCAGCTCGCGAACTGCGCCGAGGGCAAGGAGGCGGTCGTACAGGCGGCGCAGGCCGCGGTCGCTCAAGGACCGAACGCGCAACCCCGGCCCGACCGCGTCCTGATCGAGCAGCGTGGCGACGACCGTCGGCGCCCCCTTGGCGCGCAGCTTACCGGCCACCTCCTGCAGCACCGCGGCTTGCTCGGCGATCGCCCGGGCGCTGTCGAGAGCGCCGAGAGCGGCGCGGGCATAGCCGACCAGGGCCCGTCGGCGGTGCTCGCTCGTGGCATCGGCGCGGGTAAGGGGGCCGGCGGCACCGGCGAGCAGCGGCACGCCGACCGGCCAGCCGGCCCGGCGGGCGAGCAGGGTGTCGGCGAGCCAGAGGAGCATCGGCAACGTGTCGAGCCGCGCGACCTGGTGCGATGCGACGAGATCGAGGGCGGCGGCCAGGGGCGTGACGCCGTCCGCAACGCCCGCGGCCGCGGCACGGGCCGCCTCCAGGTCGTCGGTCCATGCGATCCCGCAGCGGCTGGCGGCATGCTCCACATGGTCGAGAGCGAGGGTTGGCCGGCCAGTCGCGAGCCGGCGCCAGAGCGCGTAGACCCGGCCGGCCGGACCGGGATCGTCGCCTGGCCGGCAGAGGTGGTGGGCGTCTCGGATCCCGGCGATGTCCTCGGGCCGGCGCAGTAGCCGCAGAGAGGCGGCGGCGGTCTCCAGAGCGAGCCGGTCGAGCCAGGCGCCGCGCCAGGGCGTGTCCTGGCGCACCAGCCGGTCGACCAGGGCGAGGCCTGCGCCGGCGCGAAGCGCGGCGTCGGCAAGCCCATCATCGGCAGTGCCGCGCATCCATGCCGGCGGTCGCGGACAAGTCTCGGGCAGGGAAGGGAAATCGTCGAGCGGCATGGCGGCGATGATATACAGGAACGGCGCTTTTAGCTACGATATACGCAATAAAGCGCCGAGGGTGTTGGTATGATATTACTCCCGATAATCTTCCATTATCAGGAGTAATATGATTCCATAGAGGGATCCTGCGGGCACGCCGCGTTCGGCCGAGTGGATCGGCGAGCGGGTTGCGAAGCCGAGGCGGGCAGGGCGGTGAGCGGGCCGCGGGCGGATTGGCGGAAATCAGCCATTCCGGAAACCGCGCGACACGGCGGGAGGGTGCGGTTGTGACTGCGAATGAAGTTACCGGGGGCGATCAGTCCGCCGGTGAGCTGCTGCCGGAGCGCGCACCCGCCTACGAACCGCCGGCGCCGGCCGACGAGCTCGCCGGCCTGGTCGAGAAGGCGCGCGACTACGCCCGCGGCGCCAGTGCCGAGAAGACCCGGACCGCCTACCTGTCGGACTGGAAGGACTACATCGCGTGGTGCGGTCGGCGCGGCGTGCCCGCGGTGCCGCCGAGCCCGCAGGCGATCGGGCTCTACATCACCGACCTCGCGACCGGCGGGGGAGGGCGGTCGCAGCCGCTGAACGTTCGCAGCATCGAGCGGCGCTTGAGCGGCCTCGCCTGGGGCTTCCGCCAGCGCAGCCATGTGCTCGACCGCCAGGACCGTCACATCAAGGAGGTCCTGGCCGGGATCCGCAACAGGCACCTCCAGCCCCCGAAGCAGAAGGCCGCGGTGCTCGCCTCCGACATTGTCGCCATGATTGCCACCCTCGACACCGGCCTCGCCGGGTTACGCGACCGCGCCATCCTGCTGGTCGGCTTCGCCGGCGGCCTGCGCCGCAGCGAGCTCGTCGGCCTCGACCATGGGGAAGGGGAGACCGAGGAGGGGCTCGGCTGGCCCGAGTTCCTGGACGGCGGCATGGTCCTGCGCATCAAGGGCAAGGGCAACCGCTGGCGCGAGGTCGAGATCGGCCGCGGCTCGAGCTCCAGGACCTGCCCGGTGGCGGCGCTCGAGGAGTGGCTGGCGATCGCGCGGATCGAGCACGGGCCGGTGTTCCGGCGGCTCAGCACGAACGGCAAGCGAGTGCTGACGGACCGCCTCGCCGACCAGCACGTCGCCCGCCTAGTGAAGCACACGGCGATCGCCGCCGGCATCCGCGGCGACCTCGCTGAGGGTGCCCGCCGCGAGGCCTTCGCCGGGCATTCGCTGCGCGCCGGGCTGGCCACCGCCGCCGAGGTTGACGAGCGCTGGGTGCAGCGCCAGCTCGGCCACGCCACAGTCACCATGACTCGGCGCTACCAGCGTGAGCGCGACCGGTTCCGGGTCAACCTCACCAAGGCGGCGGGGCTGTGACGCTCACTTAATGCTGCAGATCAGCGCGCCGAGGGTGAGGCCTTCGAGCATACCGAACGAAACCCGCTCTCCCCGTTAGTCCCTGGGGTGCAGAATAGCATCGGCGCGTGCGGTGTCACGGAACGACAGACGGATGACACGCAGTTGCTCCAGCCTGCGTCGCAGCGAGATCGCTGGCTTCGAGCACGGGGAAGGGGAGACCAACGAGGGTCTCGGCTGGCCCGAGTTCCTGGAGCGCGCCATGGTCCTGCGCCTCAAAGGCAAAGGTAACCGCTGGCGCGAGGATGAGATCGGGCGCGGCCCTAACACCCGGACCTGCCCGGTCCCGGCCCTCGAGGAGTGGCTGGCGATCGCCCGGATCGAGCACGGGCCGCTGTTCCGCCGGCTCAGCACCAACGGCAAGCGGGTGCTGAGCGAGCGCCTCGGCGACCAGCACGTGGCAGGTCTGGTCAAGCGCACGGCGATCGCCGCCGGCAGTGTCACGCCGGCGGCGTGAACCGCCTCTGTGGCGACAGGATTTTGACCGTATGGGTCGCGCGCGTCAGCGCCACATACCAGTCCTTACGGTTCATCTTCGGCGAATGGACCACGACGACGTTGGCGAACTCAAGCCCCTTCACCAGCAACGTGCTGCCGACGCTGCGATGTGCGAGTTGGCGACCCGCGTGGCGGATCCGGTTCTGTACATTCCATATCGCATCAGCCAAATCAGGGCTTTCGCCGGCGATCGTCATCGTCAACGCTGATCGCATCGCCGAGAGCATTTCGCGCCGAAAGACGTAGGTCGTCGGCCGCTGGTTAAACGCTTGGATCAGTGCGAGGCACCCGTCGTCGCCGGCGCCGTTCTGCAGGGCTAGGCCGAGGTCGACAAGATGGCCGAACTTGGCCGTTCCCAGGGCTCCACCGGCCCTACGGGAGGCCACCGCCCTGACGAAATCTGCGCGACCGATCCCGGACATGCATTGCTCGAGGAAGTCGAGCGTCGCATCAAACCGTTTAATGCCGCTGTTGGCCCTCAGCTTCTTGGCAGCTGCATAAAGGTTCTTGCACTCGATCGGTTCGATGTTCGAGAAGCCTTGTTTAGCCAGCTTCTTTGCGATCAATGCTCGCCCGTTCAGGTTGGTAGGGTCGCCGATAACGACGAGATTGCCCTCGAGCGCCATGGCAGACAAACACGTGGCGACGATCTTGCCCTGGCGCGGGCCGTCCCGGTCGGGGAGCCATTCCCACGCCACACAGGCCGGCGCCTGGCCGAAGTCGATCGCCTGCCCGTTCTCCAGGGCGGAACGGACCTTCTCAAGCCAGTTCGCCATGTCGGTGTTGCCGTGCTTATGCCAACGGTGCGGCTTCGTTAGCGTCCTGATGCGCGGAAACTGCGCGAAGACACCCGTGTTCCAATCGATTGGCGCTTGACCGTTGAAGTCGAAGATCGCCTGCAGCGGATCTCCGAACACGCACACTGGGAGGATCGCCGTGAGCGCGGCAACCACCTCATGTTGCAGGCTTCCGCAGTCCTGATACTCGTCAACGAACACGCCACAATATGAGGCGTGCAGCACGCGGGTCACCGCCCCGCTGGCCAGAAGCCTGAGCGCCGCCGTATATACTGCCGTCCAGTCCTGCTCGCCCTTGGGCTCGGTGATCGTCAGTCCGGACCGTGCAGGGTAGGACGCAGCGTAGCGGAGACACCAGCCAGCGATCGTGTCGATTGCGTACCGCGTGCTGGGGACGGCGTTGACGCTCAGACGTTTGCGCAGCGCATCGACGCCTGCATGTGTGTGCGTGAGGATCAGCCGTCGGCCTTGGCCGTGCCCGGTCGCCCTGACAATTTGCTCGGTCTTGCCGCAGCCCGCGGCAGCGACCACGCTGCCGGCCTGTAGCGAACAGATAATCCCCGCCAGATCGTCATCGCTGTCGTCAGCCATCGACCCATGCGCGGAGGCGCGTCAGGTTTTGAGCGAGAGGCGTGGCGGCGATCTGGTTGAGGCACGGATAGACCAATGTCGCGATGTGCTCGCCATGGTCGATCGTCTTGAACCATGCGTTCTTTTTCGCCTTCGCCGTTGCGCCCAGGACCGCGCGTAAGGCGTTGGAGTCGAGGGAAGCAGGCAGTGCCAGATTGGCTAGTTCCGCAACCCCCGCCGCCCGGCACGTCGCGTTGGTGCGCGCCAAAACGCTGTCTGACGTATGGCATTCCGCGGCGTAGGAAACCAGCGCTCGAACCACGTCCCAAGGCACATCGAGGAAGATGCGTTCGTCGGTCGAGCAGCTACCCGGCCATTGAAGGACAATCCCGCCGGCGGCTTCGACCGCCGTGACCGATTCCGGGGATGGCGGTTCATCCGAGTCGAGCAGGGCGAGACACTCGTAGCCGAGGTCGAGCAGATGCTGCGTCAGCGTGACCGCCTTGGGCACGCCGCCGCCATCGATCGCCACAACGCCCTGCAGGGCGAAGGAGTCGCCGCCACTCTGCGTACAACAAGCGTCCAGCCCGCGCAGCAGGCCGCACTCCGTTTTTCCTTCTCCGACCAGAATGCGACGCGCCAAAAAAGCTTCGGGTGCGCTTCTGAGGTGACGTTGCGCGACCTCGGGCGTTGCGGCTGTGATCGCGACGCTCCGCACTTTTGTTTCGCCATCCTGACATCTGACTGCGTGAATGTCTCGGGCGCGAAGTTCGCGGATGACGACCTCGGAATGGGTCGTCAGGAAGATCTGCGGCGCGGCGCCTGTGGCGCTCGTGATCTGCTCCTCGTCGTCGACCGGCGGCATCAGAAGATATTTGAGCAGCCTCGCGATGCGATGCGGTTCGAGACCATGTTCGATCTCGTCAACTAAGGCGATATGCGAGCCGCCAGCGTTGTGCTGCAGGGCGGAAACGATCAGCCGGGACGAGCCCGTACCCAGCGTCCGCAGCGGCAGATTGCCGTCATGCAGCGCGACGCCGCCAGACGTGATGGCGGAGCCCTGGATGTCCAGATCGGCGGTGAAGGCCTGCCGCACCCGCACCGAAAAGTGCCTGCCGAGCTTCTCGGCCCGCGCTGTCGGAACGGCAAAGACGTCCTTGTTGCTCGTCCGGAAGGCCTCGCGGGCGGCACGGCTGGCGGCCGCGAGCTGCTCGGTCATTTTCCCGCCTTCACCGATGCGGTTCAGGATCGATTGCCGGCCCCAGCCGAGATGGCGTTCCGCGTAGGGTCCGAGCCGGGTCGTCGCCAGCTCGCGCGCATCCTTGAAACGCAGTGACGGCGGATCGGACTCCCTGCTTAGCCGATCGTTGAAGATTGACCATCGTCCTTCGAGTGTCGTCGGATCAATCTCGATGCGGATGGAGAGAGCGTCGATCACGCCGTTCGCGGGTTCGCTAGGTTCATCGAGCACAGATTTTGCGGCCTCGTCCCAGCCTCGCAGATAAAGGCCATAGCGATTATCGGTGCAGAAATTGCCCGGCATTCCGACGAGTGTGATGGTCACCGTCGCCGGCTCCGTGAAGTCTAGATTGTGGAAATCGGTGTCGTCGCCGAGGTAGTTCGTCCGCGGATTTAGCGTGAGTTCGATCGCATCGAGAATGGTAGTCTTGGTGGAGTCGCCGGGGCCGATCAGGCAATTCATCCCAGGCGACGGGCTCCAGTTGAGTGTCCGGATTCCCCTGAAATTGCGTATCTCAACGTAAACGATCCGCACGGCAGCCCTTTCCGACGCTACGCGCCTCCCCCTGTACGAGATCCTTCGCCGGACGCCGAAATTGGGTCGGCAGCCGGCGCTGATCCGAGTAAGCGCGCAGGATCGTTCGAAAGCCTGTCGTTTTGCATTATGGCTGCCTTCCTCCTGTCGTGGCTCCGCTGATGGAATCCCTGTTTCTGCCCTGCGAGCCGCCCCACCGCCGATCAACTCGTAGCTAGGGCGTCTCTACTGATGCTAGAAGCATGACTGGAGCTCTGCAAGGCGCCCTTCCGATGTCGCCCACAAGGATGTCGACGATTGCGCGTTGGCCTCGTGACCATTGTTATGGCTCGGGCTAATTTTCCAATTTGACTTCGGCTACTCCGAACGGGGGAAGTACCACTGGCCTATCGTTTAGTCCATTCGGCGGACATCCACCTTGACTCGCCACTGCGCTCGCTGGCGCTCCGCGACCCCGATCTGGCCGAATTGATCGGCAACGCCACGCGTCGCGCGTTCGTGGGGATTGTCGATCTGTGCCTGGACGAGCATGTCGACGCCCTGCTGCTGGCGGGGGACCTGTACGATGGCGACCAGACCTCCATGAAGACGGCGAGGTTTCTGGCCGCTCAGCTTCGACGCCTGGACGAGGCAGGCGTCCGGGTGTTCATCATCCGCGGCAACCACGACGCTCTGTCCCGTATCACCAAAGAGCTGGTGCTCCCCGAGCGAGTGAAGGTTTTCAGCGGCCGTGCCGAGGCTATCGCCCTCGACCCTGCTGACGGCAGCATCCCGATCGTGATTCATGGCCTGAGCTTCGCGCAGCCACACGCACCCGAGAGCCTGCTGCCGCGCTACAAGGCGCCGGTCGAAGGCGCAGTGAACATCGGGCTCATGCACACCAGCCTCGCCGGAGCCGCCGGGCACGATCCTTATGCGCCCTGCAGTATTGCGGACCTGCAGGGGGCGGGGTTCCGCTACTGGGCGCTTGGTCACATTCACCGCCGTTCGGTTGCGGCTGGTGACTGCACGATCGTGATGCCCGGCATGCCGCAGGGACGCGACGTGAACGAGGCGGGGCCGAAATCAGTCACCTTGGTTAGCGTGGCGGATGACGGCGCCATCGAGGTCCAGGAGCGACTCACCAGCCTCGCGCAGTTCGAACGTGTCGACGTCGACGTGACGGGCATCGAAGACTGGCGGGACATTGCTGCCGCGATTACCAGGGCCTTGGAGCGTGCGCGCGAAGCTGCAGTGTCAGAGCAACTGGTCGCGCGCCTGACCCTGACCGGGGCGTCACCGCTCGCCTGGCGTGTCCGACGCGAGACCGACCTGCTCCGCACCGAAGCAGTCGACCGAGCATCTGTGATCGGGAACTGCTGGGTCGAGAAGTTGGAAGTTGCGTGCGATCAGCCGCGAACGGGCGGGAGCCCGGCGGTGGACCCGGTCGGAGAACTTGGAAGCCTGATCGACGCGGAAGTTCTTGGCGCTGACGGCTTTCGGGAGGCGGCCGCGCGGGTCGGCGATGAGCTGCGGGCCCAGCTCCCGCCCGAGTGCCGGCATGTTCTAGGTGTGGATGAAAGCAGCTTCGCGGTCAGGCTCGAGAGCCTCGCCAAATCCGGGGCCGCCGATGTCCTCGCGCGGCTCCATGCCGGCCCAGCCTCAGAGGGCGACTGATGCGCCTGCGCCGGCTCGATCTCGTCCGCTACGGCCGGTTCACCGACCACACCATCGATTTCGGCGAGCGCCCTGAAGGCGAACCGGACCTCCACATCGTCTATGGGCCGAACGAAGCAGGTAAATCGACTGCGCTGAATGGGTTCCTCGACCTGTTGTTCGGGATCGAACCCCGGAGCGACTACAACTTCCTTCATCCCTATCCGACGATGCGGATAGGGGCGGCACTCGAACTCTCGACGGGCATTCGTGAGCTCGCCCGGGTTCGGCGGGGCCTGGTGGACGAACGCGATCAGGCAATCGCTGATGGTGTGATCCTGGGTGAACTTGGCGGGATCGATCGTGCCGCCTACCGGGCCATGTTCTCGCTCGATGACGACACGCTCGAGGCTGGCGGCGAAAGCATCCTGGCCAGCAAGGGCGAACTCGGCCAGCTCTTGTTCTCCGCCAGCGCTGGCGTAGCGGAGATGAGCCGCACACTCAGCGATCTGAGGGACGAAGCCGACCGGTTCTATCGGTTCCGGGCTCGCAGCGGCGAACTCGCCCAGTTGAAGGCCGAGTTGGCTGGCCTGAAGGAGGAACGGGACCGGATAGATACGCTGGCGAGCGAGTATGCCCGCCTGGTCGAGGTATGCGACCGCACCTCCGCGCAGTACGACGAGGCGATCGCCGGGCGTGGTCGGATCCGTACGCGCATGGACGAGATCCAGCGCCATCTGACCGCGCTGCCGCGGTTGGCGGCTCTTCGACATCTTCGCGAGCAGCTGGCTCCGCTTGCAGAGCTCCCGTCCGATGTGCCGTTCGGCTGGCGGGAGGCGCTGCCGGGCCTCCAGGACGCGGAAGTATCGCTCTCGACCCGGGTCGAGGGGATCGACGCGGAGATCGAACGCATCGCCGGCGAGCTCGAAGTGATTGTACCCGACGAGGCGGTCCTGTCGGTCGCCGGGCGACTGAAGGATCTGTCGCCACTTCGGGCGCGCCATGAGACGGCGGACAAGGATCTTCCCGCGCGCCGACTCGACCTGGACGAAGTCGGGCGTTCGATTGCCGGCCTGCTCGTCCGCCTCGGCCGGCCGGACGAGACAGATCCGCATCGCCTGGTCCTCGACGCCCCCACTGTCGGCGCCCTGCGCGATCTGATCGAGAGGCGTTCCGGTATCCAGTCCGCGCTCGCTTCTGCGACTGCGGAGCTGGAGCGCGCCCAAGCCCAATATGAGGCGGCCGAAATGCGGCTACAGGCCGCCGGCGGCGACATCGGCGGGGGCGACGGCGGCGACCCGGCCAGAGGTGCGCTGGCGGGAACCGTCGCCGCGCTGCGGACCGCCGACCACGCCGCGCGGCGCCTTTCGGCTGTTCGTTCCTGCGAGGCCTTGAGAGAGAACTTGGTGGAGAAGCTGGCAGGCCTGCGGCCTTGGCAGGGCGATGCTGATGACCTGGCCGAGCTCTGGATCCCGCCAGCAGACGATCTGCAACGGATCGGCACAACGTTGACCGTGGCCGCAGAACAGATGGCGCTTCACTCGGCGGAGGTCGAGCGTTGCACCCGGAACCGGCTCCGCCTGGAGGCTGACATCGGGGCGATGAAAGCTGTCGCAGGTGTGGTGACCGACGGCGAGGCCGGGGAGGTCCGCGCCGCCAGGGAGCGGGCCTGGGCGGAACATCGCCATCGCCTCGACGCCGAGTCGGCCGACGACTTCGAGGTCGCCATGCGCCGTGACGACCTCGTCGGCGAGGGGCAGCTCAAGCATGGGAAGGAGGCGGCGGAGCTTCAGCAGTCGCTGCGGAGCCTGGCGGTGCTGGACGCGGAGTTGCAGGACGCCCGCGACCGCTTGGCAGCCGAGACCGCAAGTCGACAGGGTGCGCTCGATGAGCTGGCGGGCCTGGTCGCGGCCGTCTCACCGGGCTTGCCCGGCGGCATGACACTCGCGCAGCTCGAGGTATGGCTCGCACGCCGGGACCGGGCCCTGGAAGTGCGCACCGAACTCAGACTGGCCGAACGCGCCTTGCGCGACGCCGAAGCCGATGCGGAAACAGCCCGCACGACCCTGCGGAGCGCACTGGACGCCGCCGGAGTGCGGTACGGCGATGACGACGGCTTCGACGCCCTTATGGTGCTGGCACAGCAGGCGCTCGACCGGGAGGCGACACTCAAGGGGCTGCGGGCTGCGGTCGAGGCGGGCAGGGCCGATGCGCAAGCACGCCGACAGGCCGTCCTGGATGCCCGTACCGTCGACGCTGACTGGTCGGCGCAATGGGCAGAGGTGTGCTCGGCATGCTGGCTTGGGGAGCACGCTGCGGCCCCCACGGTTTCCGCCGTTCGCGAGATCCTTGGGGTGCTCACCGATCTCGCGGCGGCATTGGAACGGCGTACGGGGCTCGTAGATCGCATCGCCAAGATGGAGGATGACCAGGCCGCGCTCGCAGTCGAGGTGGGAGATATCGCAAGTGCCATGGGGTTGCCCACGGAGGGGCTGACCGTACTGATGCTTGACGGCCTCGTGCAGGAACGGGTCCTGGAGGCACAGAATGCGGTGAGAGCGGCAGCGAAGGCTCGGGCTGACCTTGAGGAAGCGCAGGGGCGGAGGCGGGCAATCACTGAGGAGATTGCCGTCCATCGGGCCAGCAAGGCGGAGATGACCGAGCTTTTCGGCGTCGACTCTCTGGCGGAGGTTGGGCACAGGCTTCGTGACGTGGATCGGCGCTCGGATCTGTTGGAGCAAGTCGGCAAAGCGGAGCGGGAAATCCTAGACGCCGTCCGGGTGGCCATGATCGGGGAAGCGGAGGCCGTCCTCGACTCCGCGGACCGGTTTGGCCTCGAGGCGGAATACGCTGAGTTGGAAGCCCGGTTTAGCGATGAGGATCTGCGGGTCCGGGACCTGTTCGCAGAGCATCGAGAAGCAGAGCGACGGGTCGAGGCTGTCGGCGGCGACGATGCAGTCGCCTTGATCGAGGAGCGGCGCCGGACGACGCTGCTGGAGATCGAGGAAAAAGCCGGCGGTTATCTGCGTCTGCGCCTCGGCGTCATCGCTGCAGAGCAGGCGCTGCGGGCCTACCGTGACCGTCATCGCGGTTCGATGATGACGCGAGCCTCGGAGGCGTTCCGCACGATCAGCCGCGCGGCCTACACCGGCCTCGACACCCAGCCTGAAGATGATCACGAGATTCTGGTCGCTCTGTCAGCTGACGGCGGTTCCAAGGTCGCGAGCGAACTGTCGAAAGGCACGCGCTTCCAGCTGTATCTGGCTCTGCGGGTGGCGGGATATTACGAGTTCGCGCAGACACGCCGGCCAGTGCCGTTCGTGGCCGATGACATTATGGAAACCTTCGACGATTTCCGAGCGGAGGAGGCGTTCCGCCTGTTCTCGGAGATGGCCTCCGTCGGCCAGGTCATCTATCTGACGCACCATCGGCACCTTTGCGCGATCGCACAACAGGTCTGTCCGACGGTCAGAATTCACGAACTTGGAGTGTGACCGACTGGGCCGCGGATCCGCGATATCTCTCGCTCCAAGCGTTGTTTGCAGCGGAAAACGATCAGTGAGAGTTTCAGCAGAGGGTGACACAGGCCCTGAGCTGGCGGGGATCGGCGAAGCGCCGGAATTGGCCGATCTCGGCCACCAGCGCGATGGCGCCGAGTTGAGCGACGCCGCGTAGGGCGCGGAGTGCCGTGACCACCTCGCGCAACAACCAACTTGGCAACAGGGCAACCATCTGCGCGTCCAGCCGGCCGTGGCGCGCCGTGGTCTGCTCGATCGCCTGGATCAGCTCCTCGAAGTCGATCTGCTGGGCGACTTGGGCGAAGTGCTGCTCAGCCAGCCAGCGACGGTGGCCGGGGGTTCCGTACGGTCTCGGATTGGTGCTATCGACGCTATCGGCTCATTAGTCCGATGGCCGCATCTTGAGGTGCACCCCTACTCCAGCGGTCTAGGAGGGAGACGTCCGCTCGACCGGAAACAATGTCCGCTACGTCTGCTCCGAGCAGCGGCCCGAACTTGAACATCCTGCCTCCGCACCCGGAGATCGTGACGGTCCGGCCAACGTGCCGTACGACAAATCTCTTGTCCGGCGGATCGGCATAGTAGCCGACGGCAGATCCGACGATCTGATACCCGTCGATCCCGACGAAGTAGGGGCGGAACGCCTCGACGACGGCAGATATCTCCGCCTGCGTGACAGGCTCGGGTCGGTCCGGGTCGCCCTCGCGCAGGTTCGCTGTTCCCGCCAGCTTCAGTGGGGCGCCGGGATACGGTGGAATCGCGTAAAGCAGAGACTCTCGCGTCTCGATCATCGTGCATCGAGCGGCGGCCCAGTCCGCGCTGAACTCTGCCGGCGGCAAGGCATACGCCGCAATCGACCTGATCGCCCTTAATCGGCGACCGAGATCTTTGTCGAGCATGCCGATCCAGGCACCGACCGCGACGACTACGGCATCGGCCTGGTCGCTCCCTTCGGTGGTCCGCACCACTCCGTCCAGCGAGTTCACGTCGACCACCTTGACGCGTGGTCGCAGTTCGACGCCCTTGGAGGCTAGGTTCGCCACCAGGGCATGCAGGACGCGGTCGGCGAGCAGGACCCCTCCATCCTGGGTTGCGATGCCGTTCCCCAGAGCCGCCCGGTTCAGAAATCGGGGTATCGACGACTGTGGGACCGAGTCGAAGTTGATCCCGGCATCCTCCAGGGTCTTAGATGTGGCGGACGTCCAGCCGGAGGCTGAGCCCGGCCACAGGCAGGCACCCACCTGGACATAGAACTGATGCCCGAGCCTGCGTTCGAGTTCAGTCCATGCGGCCGCGGCCTCGACTGCGAGCCGGGCGTACTGGCCTTGAGCGCCGTAGTGCACACGCATCATCCGGTTGAGGTCGTGGGATGCGGAGCTCGGGTTTGGGATGTCGCCGGAATCGAAGACGATGACTGAATGCCCTCGGTCGGCTAACGCCAGGGCGACTGACAGGCCGACTATTCCTGCGCCGACGACGATGATCTTCATCTGACTGGCCCTTGATAGTTTGTACGAGGAGCGGCCGGACAGGTCCGATTCCGCGACGGTTCCGACGCAGCGTGAGAGGCGCGTCGATGCCTGTTGCTGGGTAGTGAACCAGTCTGCATCCCTGGCCTGTTCCGGTTCCCGAGATGCGTCATTGCCGGGGTTCCGCGTCGATGAGGTTGTCCGCCGCGTGCGGTCCGATGGGGCCGCGAACAATGCGTCCACTCACCCATTCCAACGTAAACATGCAGCGATCCGTGCGATCGAGCTGGCAGAGGCTCCGGAGCCCGACAGGCACTGCAGCAACGAGAAGAAAGGAGCACTCTGACGGAGACGATCAACGACCCTGGGGGCAGACTCCCGTTCAAAAGCCACCCGACACGCGAAGCACCGAGCCGGTCACGTAGGAGGCGGCGTCCGAAAGCAGCCACAGCACCGCCTCGGCGATTTCGTCGGGTTCCGCCAGGCGCTGCAGCGGAATGCGCTTTCTGACACGTGCCGGCCTGTCCGGTTCGCCGGCCGTGGCATGGATGTCCGTCAGGGTTGACCCGGGCGCCACTGCATTGACGCGAATCCCGTGCTCGGCCATCTCGCGTGCGAGACCCTGCGTGAAAGTGTCGATCGCCGCCTTCGAGGCGGCATAGTGCACGTACTCGCCTGGCGCGCCGGTGGTCGCGGCGACGGAGGATAAATTGACGATCGCACCGCCGCCTGCTGCAGCGAAGCGCCGTATCGCCTCGCGCGCACAAAGCAGGCTGCCGATGACGTTGACGTCAAACACCCTCCGCAGAGTGCCGGTCTCGGCCTCGACAAACGATCCGATCGGGCCGGTGATCCCCGCATTGTTGACGAGCCCGTGCAGGGGGCCGATTAGTGCTTCGGCCCGGTCGAAGAGGCGCCGGATGTCCACTTCCGTGCCGACATCGGCTTGGACGGCAACCGCCGTTCCGCCGGCTGACCTGATCTCGTCCACCACGGCAGCGGCGGAGTCTGCGTCGCGGGCATAGTTCACGCACACACGATAGCCACGGCGTGCGGCCAGGCGCGCAGTGGCGGCGCCGATCCCACGACTGGCGCCGGTGATGACCAATCCGGTAGGCAAAAGCATTCCTCCCCTCAGGTTGGTGAAGCGGGCTGCGGCGTCTCGGCGCTGCGAAAGCCCGGTAGGTAAACGGCGAAGACCGCTGCGAGTAGCCCGCCCATGCCGAGGCAGGAGAACGCGGAGATCCAGCCGAAGCCTATCGGCGCCGCATCGCGCAAAGCACCGAAGGCGAGCGGTGCCAAACCGCCGGCTCCGAATCCCAGGATCGAGCGTACAGCGAGAGCCGACCCGAGGACGCTGGGCGGAACCGCTTCGCTGATCGCGGTTGACAGGACGGGCGAGTCGCCGAGCACGGCGAAGCCGTAGAGCGTCGTGAGGCCCAGCAGCACCGCCGAGGGGGCTTGGTCCAGCCACCCAATCGACAACGAGCAGACCGCACCGAATAGGGCGAGGGCGATCAGTACCGAGCGTCGTCCGAAACGGTCCGAAGCATGTCCCATCGTGAAGGCAGAGACAGCGCCAGAAAGATGGATTGCAATGCCGATCCAGATTCCTTGGGTCATGGTTTCGACGGCAGACGAAGCCGCCAGCGATGCCAGGAGAAAGGCCGGCATCCAAGCCCACATGCCGAGCAGCTCCCAGCAGTGCGCGGTATAGCCAAGGGTGAGCAGCGCCGAGGTTCGGCGTGACGAAAACGCCGGAGCTGCCGGGGCCGCGCTACGTCGCCACGTGATGAGGTTGGGCCGGCCGCGGGTTGCCATCCAGGCCGCCATGGCCGCGACTGTCGGAGCCCCGCCGCATATGACGAAGGCCAGCCGGTAGTCGACAAGGGCGATGGCGGCGGTCACCGCGGCGATCGAAGCGGCATAGCCGAGGGAGGCGCCCGCGAGGAGCAGACCGATTGAGGAGCCGCGGCGCTCTGACGGCACGCCCTGGGCCACCAGCATGATCGAGGGGGTGTAGGTGCCGCCCTGGAACAGGCCGAACAGGGCGAAAAGTATGGCACCGCTTTCGAAGGAACGGGCGAACAGGGCTACCAACACGCCGACTGCCGCGGTGCACCAGCTCGACCAGAGGAACACCCTGCGCGCGCCCAACCGGTCCGACAGCCAGCCGGTGAGTACCAGCGAGAGTGCATAGCTGCCGTTGAACACCGTCTGCACGAAACCGGCCTGAGCGGCGGTCATGCCCCAGTCGCCAATGAGTTCGGGGATGGCGCCGGCGTACATCATGAACGCGAGTGACACCGCCGCTCTGCTGCCGCACAGCCACAGCAACCACTCCCAGTTGGCGGCGGTTGTGGGCCTTACAGCGAGCCCGATCTGACCCTGCGGTACTGGAGATGGCACGATGTCGCTGACCTCCGTCAGAAAGCAGGTGCTGGCCTTGGATTGCCAGCACGTTGTTCAAATAACGTTTCGTGATTGTCAGGCAGAGTCAATCGTGATTTGCTATATTAATGAGATTGAACGCTACACGACCGAAAGTCATCGTCTCGAGCCCCGTCGAGCCGGCGTCGCTTGCAGGGCTCGCCCCATATGCCGAGATCGTCATCAACGAGGCGCTGGAGCCGTGGAGCCGTGCCGAACTGATAGACCGCGCGGCCGATGCGTTCGCATGGGTTGCCTTCATGTCCGACGCCGTTGATGGCGATCTGCTACGGGCCTGCCCGTCTCTGCGCATCATTGCCGGCGCCCTAAAGGGCTACGACAACTTCGACGTCGACGCCTGCAGCCGTCATGGGGTTTGGTTGACGGTGGTGCCCGATCTCTTGACGGCGCCGACCGCGGATTTGACGTTGGGCCTCCTTCTCGCGCTGTCGCGCAATCTGCTGGAAGGCGACCGGTCGGTTCGCAGGGGTACCTATCGCGGCTGGCGTCCGTTGCTCTACGGCAGTGGGCTGGAGGGCGCCAGCGTTGGGTTTCTCGGCATGGGGGCACTTGGGCAGGCGGTCGCGCGGAGGTTGGCAGGCTTCGGCTGTCGGCTCACCTATTTCGACGAAAAGCCATTGCCGGAGGAAGCCGAACGGTCGCTGCGCCTTACTGCGGCCGATCTCGTGCAGATCGCGTCGGAGAGTGATGTCGTGATCCTTGCGCTTCCGCTCACCTCGCACACGGTACGGATCGTCGACCGCCCCTTCCTTGCCAGCCTGAAGCCCGGATGCCTACTGATCAACCCGGCCCGCGGTTCGCTGGTCGATGAGGAGGCGGTCGCAGACGCTATCGACGGCGGGCGGCTTGCTGGCTACGCCGCGGACGTCTTCGCTCTTGAGGACATCGGCGCCGGCAAGTCGACGCATTGCGGCATCCCGGCCCGCCTGTTGTCGGACACCAAACGCACTGTCCTGACGCCGCATCTCGGCTCGGCGGTGCGAGACGTTCGACGTCGCATCGTCGCAGAAGCGGCCGCCAACATCGTTGACTGCATCGAAGGACGCCGGCCGCGTGGCGCTGTGAACACCGTCGCGGCGAGGGCAGAGGGTTACCCATGACGCTAAACCTCTCGCAGGTCCGCGCCTTCCTCGCGGTGATCGATACGGGCAGCTTTCAGGAGGCCGCCCGCATGCTGGGCTGCGCGCAGCCGACGGTGACGCAGCTCGTGCGGAAGCTGGAGACCGATCTCGCCGTCCAGCTGGTCGTGCGCAACCGCCGCGGCGCGGTAGCCACAAGAGGGGGGGCGGCGTTTCTGCCGCACGCTCGCCGCCTGTTGCGCGCGGAGCAACGCGCAGTCGCCTCGGTGACGAATTCCTCGCTGGCGATTGGCGCGAGTAGCAACGTCGGCACCTATCTCCTGCAGCCTTTCCTGCGACGCTTCGCTGGAATCTCCGACACCCGGCCGGAACTCGTTATCGCGACAAATCCCGAAATCGCTGAGCGCGTCGAGGCCGGTGACGTCGACATCGGGGTTATGGAGTGGTGGAGCGACTGCCCCGGCTTCACGGCCGAGGTCTGGCATCGTGAACGCCTCGTCGTCATCGTTCCTCCCGACCATATCTGGGCACGCGACAAGGCCATTCCTCGAGATTGGCTGCTGGAGGTGACGATGCTCGGCGGCGAGGCCGGCAGCGGCACCGGCCGATTGTTGCAGGGTGTCTTTGGCAAGAAGGCCGAGCGTATCCGCGTCTCGATGTCTCTCGGCAGCACCGCCGCTGTGAAGGAGGCTGTTAAGGCTGGGCTCGGTATCTCGCTCGTCTTCCTGTCGTCGGTGCGAGACGAGGTGGCGGCCGGAAGCCTCTGTGCCGTCGACCTGGACGGCGAGCCGCTCGAGAAGGAGTTGGTCGTGGTGATGCCGGAGGACGTGCCGGCAACGGCTCCCGCAGCCCGTTTTCGTTCGCTGCTGAAGGAGGCCAGAGCGTGATCACCGAACCCAGCACTCCATTTGAGCCTCTGAACACGGGCCGTCTATGCTTGCGCCTTCCGACCGTGGCGGATGCGCCGGATCTGGCAGCCCTGGTGACGCCGGCAATCGGTCGATGGCTGGCATCCTGGCCGGCTCCCTGCACGGTGTCGCTGGCGACGTCGCGCGTGACAGCGATGCGCGTTGCTGCCCAGGCACGTGAGGCAATGGGCTGCGTCGTCGAGCTCGGCAGCGAGGTCATCGGTTGGATCGAGGTGCATCGCTCGCAACAGACGGCGCATAGTGCGCAGCTGAGTTACTGGATCGGCGAGGCGCACCAAGGGCACGGGTTCGCCCGGGAGGCCGCCCTGCACCTGGTTCCGGAAGCCTTCCAGTTTCTGGATGTCACGACCATCGAGGCGGGAGCGCAGCTGGAGAATGAGGGCTCTTTTGCCGTGATGCGGGCGCTCGGCATGCGCTATGTCGACGAAAGATCGGTCTATGCGGCGTCGCGTGACCGTCACGAGGCGTGCCGGTTTTACGCGCTCGACCGCTCCCGGGTCGTCGATGGCGAGGTCTGAGAGAGATGGCCCTGCGGCTTCCCCCTCTTGCAGCGCTGCGTCTCTTCGAGGCGGCGGGGCGGCATCAGAGCTTCAAGCTGGCTGCCGAGGAGTTGCGGTTGACGCCGAGCGCGGTCAGCCATGGCATCGTGGCGCTGGAGCGTTGGCTTGGCGTCACCTTGTTCGAACGGCGCACCAACGGCGTATTCCTGACGGCGGCGGGAAGCGACTATCTGGCCTTCGTGTCGGAGGCGCTTGCGATGATTGCGGTCGGCACGCGGCGATTGCCCAGCGCCCAGCGCGCGCGACGTGTCTCGCTGAGCCTCGCGCCAACCTTCGCTTCACGGTGGCTGTTGCCGCGGCTCGCGGAGTTCCGCGCGCTGCACCCTGAGATCGCCCTGACCTTCGATACCTCGCATCGACAGGTTGGCTTCCCGGTCGATGACGTAGATCTCGCTGTCCGAATGGCGAGGGCGCCTTGGCCCGACCTGGTTTCCACTTGCCTCTTCACAGAGCGCCTCGTTCCGGTGTGCTCACCCCAGTTCCTGCGCTGTCATGGAACTGACGGGCGGCTGGATCTGAAGGCAGTGCCGCTTCTGCACGTGGCCCCCGCCACCGAAGACTGGGCGGCCTGGCTCGACGCAACCGGCGCTGACGACGTCGACCTCTCTTCCGCCCTCAGCTTCGACACCGTGCACATGGCGACGGATGCGGCTATCGCCGGCTTTGGCGTCGCAATCGGTCGGCGCCCGATTGTCGACACTGAGCTTGTCGCTGGCCGTCTCGTCGCTGTGGCGGCACCAGAGATCGCCGCGACCACCGGCTACTGGCTTGTGCAGGCGCCGAAGTCCGACAATCAACCGGGTGTGGCGGCCTTTGCCAAGTGGCTGATCGGTATTTGCCGACCGGATGACTAAAATTCATTCACGCGGCAGAGCTTTTCGTTTGAGGGCGTCGATTACCGACGGCACTGTTGGCCAGTCTTTGCGCGCCCGCAGTGAGTTCAATCGAGGCCCGAATGAACGAGAGTATCTTGCTGCGTCGGGACGAGCCCGGAGTCAGCCTACTCACGATCAACCGCCCCAAGCGACTCAACACGCTCGACGACGCGACCATTGATGCGCTCCTTGACACGTTCGACGACATCGCCGCCGACCAAGCGGCGCGCGTCGTAGTTCTTACCGGCGCCGGCGACCAGGCGTTCAGCGCCGGCGCTGACATCTTCGGACTGGTATCGCGTCTCACCGTGGGTGCCGACGCAGAGATTCGCGAGTTCGTCGAACACAGCCATAGGCTCACGGCTCGGATTAGGGCCTTTCCAAAGCCGATCATTGTCGCCGTCAACGGGATCGCCTACGGCTCCGGCTGCGAAATCGCCGAGGTAGCGTTTTGGACGATCGCCAGCGACCGAGCGCGCTTCGCCAAGTCCAATGTCGACCTGGGCGCTCCGCCACCGTTCGGAGGAACCCAGTGCCTGCCGCGCGTCATCGACAGCAAGCACGCCCTCCGGGCGATCCCGACCGAAGAGCCCATCTCGGCGGCCACGGCCGCGGAGGTCGGGCTCGTGAATAGGGTGGTACCGCACGACCGCCTAATTGTTGAAGCTCTGGGACTCGCCCGCCGGATCATCTCCGAGAGTGCGCACCGTCACTGCGTCCCCGGCGGCGGTGACCCGAGGCGTCAACGCTTCAATCGCTGAGGGTCTGCCGTCGCGTCCAGCTTGGGCATGAGCCCGGTATCAGTATCGGCAACGCAGCGGCCGCTTTCTCGAAGTCTGTCGGCGAGGCCAAGGTGTCCGTCTCGTGCGAAGGTCGCAGTCCTCTCTGGCATCATGCATGCCCGCGACCGCGTTCATTTCCGCCGCTGATCCACAGTTTCGCGTTGCTCGGGGGCAGAATCATCGTGTCTTCAGCGCCGGATAACGCAGACCGACAACCATCGAAGCGGCCCAGAAACTTGGTGCATCGGCGATTGAAGAAGTCGGACTAAGGCCGCCAGAACGGCTTGCGCCACTCCTGCGACGCATCGACGTGGCTCAACCGAATGTCCTTGAGTTCCCGCTCGGTCATCGCCGCGAGCTGGTGCCGCTTGAGTTTGCGATCGTGCCAGACCCAGATCTGCGCCCTCAATCTCACAACCAAGTCTGCCAGGGCGGCGATACAAGCGACGTACATGACACATCCCTCTGACTGATCGCAGAACCGGCCGTTCGCTTCTTGTCAGAGATGACGAAGGGGTGCGTCACAGGCAAACGAGATGCATTCATCTCAGGCAGAACGTGGTTCACCGGGCCGCACGTAAGCCCGCGGCCGAACTATCGGTTAGGGGCGCGCGCATCTGCGAATCTTCGCGTGAGATGAGCGCCGTTCAATCGGCGTGCAGTCCATCTCACTTGGTCCTGCCCGCCTAGCCTCGTACGTTTGTTGTCACCAGGGGGTGCGAGCTCGCTGCTCCCGCCTCGCTACAAACTTCACCCGTTATCCCCACGGTGACACCGAACCGGTGGTCGCTCGGCTGGTGTCTATCCAACCAGCTGCACAGTGGCGTGACGGCAGACTCGTTATTGAAGACCTCACGAGGAGCAGCAACTTGAGCACTTCGCCATATCCGGATCCTGCCAGCCGCAAGGGCTGGGCAGTTCTCGCCTTCGGAGGTTTGGTGATCTTCGTTGCCCTGGGCATGCGGCATATCTTCGGCCTGTTCCAGGACCCAATCACGAGAGACCTCCTGGGCGTCAGTCGCGAGGCCTTTGGTTTCGCGCTTGCGCTGCAGAACCTGCTCTGGGGTATCGGCCAGCCCTTTGCTGGTGCTCTTGCCGATCGCTTCGGCAGTGCGCGCGTCATCTTTGCAGGCGGCCTCTTTTATGCCAGTGGCCTCTTATTGGCGGCTACCAGCACAGGCCCCCTGTCGCTGAACCTCGGCCTGGGTCTCCTGATCGGTCTCGGGCTGAGTTGCAGTTCTTACGCCGTCGTCCTAGGTGCTGTCGGTCGGCACTTCCCTCCGGCGCAACGTTCAAGCGCAATGGCGATCGCAACGGTCGGCGGTTCAGTCGGGATCCTATGCTCGGTTCCCATCGCGCTTGGGCTGATAGCGAACTTCGGCTGGGTCTACGCTTTTGTCGGCCTGGCGGCCATCGCCGCGACAATCTGCCTTGCCGCGCCGCGGCTGGCCGGGCGCTCTTTGGAGGCAGGCCCGGAACAGTCCCTGCGCGAGGCTCTTTCACAGGCCCTCAGTCATCGGGGTTTTGTGCTCCTCACGCTGGGTTTCTTTGCCTGCGGATTTCAACTCGCGTTTATCGGCATTCACCTTCCGGCCTACCTTGCCGATCGGAGTCTCGATCCCTGGGTCGGGGGAACAGCGCTGGCCGTCATTGGGGCCACCAACATCATTGGGACGCTCGGATGCGGTGCCCTCGGCGACCGCTACAGCAAGAAGAAGATTCTTGCGTTGATCTACCTGATCCGAGCAGCAGTCGTCGCCTGGTTCATTCTCACGCCGGTCTCTCCGACGACGACGATTGTTTTTAGTGCGAGCATCGGTTTGACGTGGCTCGGCGTTGTGCCATTGACGAGCGGCATTGTCGGTCAGGTGTTCGGGTCACGGTATTTGGCCACACTTGTTGGGGTTGTCTTCATGATGCATCAGGTCGGGAGCTTTCTCGGCGCGTGGCTTGGCGGCCTCGTGTTCGAACTTAGCGGTTCCTACGACATGGTCTGGTGGAGCGTTGTTCTTCTAGGCCTGTTCGCCTCCATCCTCCATTGGCCAATCGATGAGCGTCCCGTGGATGGGGTTTCCGTACCGTCTTCCCCGAAAGTAGCGGTGGGGATCGCTTCATAGAGCCAATGCGTTGGCGAATGTCTCTGCGCACGGGATATTGACGCGATCAGCCGATAGACCGTTGACATCTTGTGGTTTAGGGGACGCGCTGCGCTTTGCAGTTCTGCAGCGTTGGTCACGCTAACATCGCTAGGAGGAGTCGTTGCCGGCGGTGGCGTGAGGCCGCGGGCGACGAATTGTCTCGGACACGATCTAGGTGGGCCACGCACGCGTCTGCAAACGGTCGTTTGACGCCCTGGGATACTTTGAAAATGGCCCGGCTGAACGACAGGCATCCCGCCAGCTGAAAAGCCGGAGTCCAGTTAACTCGTAGAACGGGGTTCGGAGGTGGTCCGGCCTTGTGGACCTGTCGCGTCTCAGCGCGTACCCGACGGAACGTATATATCACAAGTTCGGCGCCTCCGCCTTCCGAAAGAGTGCGGCCCTTGTCCGGCGCCCGGACCCGATCTATGTTGATACAGTCGTTATAACGAAATAGTCGACCCGATGACCGACACCCTCAAGCTGCGCCGCATAGGCAACTCGACCGGGCTGATCCTGCCGAAGGACCTGCTGGCCGAGGCGCGGCTGCAGGAAGGCGACAGCGTGAGCGTCACGGTGCGTGGCGACGCCATCGAGATCACCAGGGCGAGCAGGGAGTACGACGAGGCGATGGCGGCGGGCAGGGCGTTCAGCGCCCGTTACGCCCGGACCATGCGCGATCTCGCGAAGTGACCCAGGTCCGGCTACCGCCGCCCGAAGCCCTGGTCGACCTGCAGCGCGAGCTCATCGAGCAGTTCGGCGGGGCCCACGGCCTGCGCGACAGGGGCAGCCTGGAACAGTCGCTGGCTCGGCCGAGGCAGCTCGAGGCCTACGGCGACGCCCGGAGCGACGCGATCGCGCTCGCCGCGGCCCTTTGCACCAGCCTCTGCCGCGGCCACGCCTTCGTCGACGGCAACAAGCGGATCGCGTTCATGGCCCTTGGCGTGACGCTCGCCCTGAACGGCTGCTATCTCGACGCACAGGAGAGCGATGCGTCGCAGATGATGTTCCGGCTCGCCGCCGGCGAGATGACTGAAGGCGAGTTCGAGGCCTGGGTGCGGTCGAGGACCGTGACCGACGAGACCTGACGGATGGACGCCGGCGTGCGGTATCCTGGCCGGGCGATGAAGGACCAGGCATGAAGCCGCCCAAGATCACCGGCCGACTGATCGGCTACGCACGTGTCTCGACCGAGGGCCAGTCGACGGCGGCCCAGGTCGAGCAGCTGCGCGCCACCGGCTGCGAGGTGATCCTGCGGGAGAACGCGTCCGGCGGCGACCGGGACCGTCCCGAGCTCGCGAGAGCGCTCGCCGCGGCCCGGCCGGGCGACGTGCTGGTGGTGGCCAAGCTCGATCGATTGGCGCGCTCGATGCTGCACCTGCTGGAGACCGTCGAGGACCTCGATCGCCGAGGCATCGGCTTCCGGTCGCTCGGGGATCCGGTCGACACCACGACTCCGCAGGGCCGGTTCACGCTGCAGATCCTGGCGGCCGTCGGCGAGCTGGAGCGCGCGCTGATCCGCGAGCGGACGGTCGCCGGCCTCGAGCATGCGCGTAGCGAGGGGAGGGTAGGGGGCAATCCTGGGCTTGCAGCCCGCGATCCGGCGACGATCCGCCGGCTCGCCCGGGCGCGCGACGACAAGCGGAGCAAACGGCTCGCCGAGGGGAGCCACGAGCTGCAGCAGGTCATGGAGCGTTTCCGACCGGAGCTGACCTGGGACCAGGTCGTGAAGATCCTGAACCAGCGGAAGATCGCACGGCCGAACGGCGGAGGGGCGTGGGCACGCGACGCGTTGATCCGGGCGTCCAAGCGCTTGGTGCGGGACGGTCTCGCCGATCCCAAGATCCTGGAGCGGTCGCCGAGGCGCTCGGAGAACGAGGAACTGATCACGCTCGTCGCGGCGCTGTCGCGTTCGCCGGAGACCCGGACCCTCGAGGCGATCGCCAAGGCGCTGACCGAGATGCATCAGCCGACGCCGCGAGGCCGGCTGAAGTGGCACGTATCGTCGGTGAAGAACCTGCTGGATCAGGCGCGGGATAAAGGGCTGGTAGTGGAGACACGGGGGACGGAGCGCAGCATCGCTTAGCTGTAGCTCCTTTGTCGATCGAAGCGGTTCATGCCGAGAAGCAAGGGACATCGCTGTGGTACTCGCGACGACCATTGTTCACTATGCTGATAAGCGCAGCGGCGGGACCGTTGATGATCCACACTGGGCCGTCCTGAGTATCGATCCTTGTCTCTGGAAACGTGATTCGATGGACCCGCGCATCGGAGACGTGTGTGTTCGTCTGATCGATGACAGTTGGTTGACTGTCTTGCTCAATGCAAACGCGATACGGAGCCATACGTTCCTCCTCTGATGAACAACCAATACGTTGTCCTGTTCTAGCGTTGTAAGCGTTCTACGTGCAGAGTTAGTTTCCGACACCCCAGAGTGATCCAATTGTTTGCACCACTACCCCAGCGAGTAGTGAAACAAAAAGAAGTCGGATCGCGAAAAGCCCAATGAATCCCAGTGCGACACCAATGATTGCGCCGATCGGTGCTATTACTATAGATCCCCCCACGCCACCTACTTTGAACCCTAGAAAAAGCCCAACAATGCCCCCGCCGATTGAACAAATTTTGAATGTCCAATTCTCGATATCTTCAACGGCTTCCTTGTTTGTATCGTCGAATAGCAGGATCGTGGTGATGTAATCCTCCAGCGTTGCCATTCCGCTCTCCTCGGGTGTCAACGACAATACCAGCCAATTCGACAGCAAATGGAGGTCAGCGATTCTCGTCAGTCTCCCGAAGTATACCATCGGTTGAGCCGCCGCACACGGACGAAACAGTACTCATGTCACCTGCCCCGTCACGTCCGCGCCCGAATTTTGACGCCACCCTCAAGCACGAGCGCAGCGAGGGCAGGGTAGCGGGCAACCTGGGCCTGACGGCGTGCGACCCCGCGGCGCGCGGAGAACGAGGAGCTGATCACGCTCGTCGCGGCCCCGTCGCGATCTCCGGAGACCCGGACGCTCGAAGCGATCGCCAAGGTGCTGACGGACATGCATCAACCGACTCCGCGCGGCCGGCTGAAGTGGCACGTGTTGTCAGTGAAGAACATGCTGGACTAGGTCACAAACTCATAAAGGGGATTCCGGCACGGAGCGGTTTGTGATTCAAGATCCGAGGGAGGATCTTGAATGGCACCACGACGCTACGAGTTGACGGACTTCGAGTGGTCGATCA
>Ga0070728_10002212_pt1 | contig 25008 bp, 18 predicted proteins | sample tdDd471_FD_66723 | JGI IMG/M metagenome (GOLD analysis project Ga0070728, IMG submission 66723) | Marine sediment microbial communities from the Atlantic coast under amendment with organic carbon and nitrate - tdDd47.1 | ecosystem: Environmental > Aquatic > Marine > Coastal > Sediment | place...
GGGATGTACTTCTGGATGTAGCTCTGCTTCTTGAGGGCATCTTTCTCCCGGGCTCGGCGCCGGATATGGCGGCCCAGTTGGCGGCCGGCCTCCTGCAGGGCCAGTCGCATCTCCTTGATGATCTCCGGGTAGTGGGCTACCGCTTCCTTGCTCTCGGAAGTGAACGGGACCCATACGGAGGCCATGTGGATGAGGATCACCAGGGGTCCGGTAGGCAGGGCGCCGCGGCTCTGTTGCAGGCCGTAGCTCTTCCAGTTGCTCGTCAGTACCGCCTTATGGATGGCACAGGCCGAGGCCTGGTAGAGCAACGGGACCCGGTTGGCGAAGCGCATGACCTTGGCCAGTTCATCGCCGGGTAGATTGCCGCCGTAAGCCAGGCCCACCTCGATCTGGAAGGGGTTGCCACGGTAGACCGCCGCCGGTCTTGTCACCGAAGTATAGAAGTCGGCCTCGACACCGCTCTTGAGGCCGGCCATGACCAGATCCTCGCCGATGGGAGAGAGGCAATCCGTGGGCGGCGCCGGAATCTTCGAGACGGCGATGGCGTCCAGCAGGCGCTGGATATCGTCCTGCACCAGCCTTTTCGGGTTCTTGCGCGGGGGCAACTCGGCCGCGGCGAAGATCGTCTCGGCGGTTTTGGGGCCGACGCGGCAGAACTCTTCCTTCATGAACGAGCTCAGGTTACGACACTTGGTCTCCTTGAGCATGCGGGCCAGGATGCCCAGTTCGACACCGTAGGGATGGGGTTTGATCTCCCGGGCCTCGACAGGGAGTTCGGTGGTGGCGTTGGCGTAGATCACCGCCTCACCCTTTGGGTTGCGATAGGTCAGATGCACATGGGGGTTGGCGATGGCCGTCTGCTCGAGGTAATTGTCCACCGAATGCTGGCCTCGCTTGTAGCTGCCAGTGAGGGTGATCTCGATACGGGTCCCGTGGTCCTTGTCCCAGATGGTCTCTTCGTTGACCAGAACGTTGGGCTCGTTCTTCTTCATGTCCAGCATCAGCTGGAAGCGGTGCGCCGGATCCTTCGTGCCTGTACGGCTGTAGATGGTCACGGGTTTGCCCGTGGTCAGCTGGCCGTACATTCCCGCGGCGGAAATGCCGATGCCCTGCTGGCCACGGCTCTGTTTCAGAGAATGGAACTTCGAACCGTACAGCAGCTTGCCGAAAATGCGCGGGATCTGTTCGGCAACGATGCCGGGGCCGTTGTCCTCGATGATGATCTTGTAGCGTTCGTCCTTGGTCGTGCCCGGACGAGACGCGGCGCCGTTACCGTTCTTGCCGTTGCGCGTGGTCTTGGTTTCTTCCTGGCTACTCAGCTCAAGCCCCAGGTTCACCGGACGGTCGGGGCGGATCTCCACCTCCAGGCGCGGGGCGATACCCGCTTCCTCGCAGGCGTCGAGGCTGTTGTCCACCGCTTCCTTGATGGTGGTCAGCAACGCCTTGGCCGGTGAGTCGAAGCCCAGCAGGTGGCGGTTCTTGGTGAAGAACTCACTGATGGATATCTCGCGCTGGGACGCGGCCATGGTCTGGGCATTCTTGGTTGTGCGCTTCTTCGCAGGAGCAGCCATCGAGGGGCACCTTCCGGGAATTCCTGTGGCCTAGCAGGCTGTTGTCTACGGGATGGGTCAGCCGGCAAAGAGTCAGGAGCATCATTCTGGGGCCGGGGTCGCAATGGACTTTGGCGCCCCGAACACTAAAGAAGGACCGCACCGCGGTCAACCCCGTGAATGGCAGAAACACCAGCTGTGCCGCGAAGTCCCTGCAGTAATGGTCAGATAGCAGAAGCGCCCGCCGAATCGGCGAGCGCAAAAAGCGGGAGTCGGGACGCCCGGCTGCCCGCTCAGACGTCTGGAGAATCGAACCGCCCCCCGGGTAGCAACCGGAAGACCAATCGGTCAGTGGCAGGCTCCATCGGGCAGAATGGCCCGGGGGGCGGCGCTCGATTACAGGCTACCAGATGCACGTGCGGTGCCAGAAAGCGCCGATGAGACCCAGAGTGGATCAGGACGTCGACCGATTCCCCATCATTCCTCGTGAGGCCCCAAGGTCGATCACGATCGGGCCCTGTTGCCGGATGGGGTTCAAAGGGGTGAGTGCATCCCGCACGGAGGGAGTTGTCGCCACCATGGGAAATGCCCCGCCACGACCGGGCGCCGCGAACTCACCTGTAGAGGGCCCGCAATGATCCCAGCGAGGTCTTCTCGTTGGCCACGTTGGTCGGACAGTAGAAATCCACCGTGTAGGAACCGTCTGCTTCGCTGGCGGCTGGGCGGAAACTGTCGACCGCAACGTAGACGGTGACCTCACCGCCGGTTTCGTTGATCCAGTCCAGGCTTTCGGGCAGCCCGGTGCCGGACTCGTCGGCGAAGCCCAGGCAAACGGCCTCGGGTCCGCAACCGTCGAACATCCACAGGGCCATGTCGAGGGCCCCGGGCACGACCATCAGCTTGACCTGGAACTCGTATCCCGTGGGCAGGGTCACGGCGTACCAGTGATCGCCGCCACGTTCAACCACGAGGCTGCAGTCATACGTCTGCATCTGGTTCGGTGCCTCGAAGAGATTTGCCTCGAAGGAGGTCGTATCGGTGTCGCAATCGACCGTTGTCGCACCGCCTGGTTGACAGATTCCGGGAGGAACGCCCGGATAGCGGCATTCCAGGGCTAAAGTGTAGGGGCCCTCGGCAGGGGTCGCTGACCCGAAACCGTCGATGATCAGGTAGTAGGTGCCAACGCCCAGTAAAGCGCTCAATTCCTCGTTTTCGCCGGCCATGCAGGCGTCGGTGTCGCAATCGCTGAGCAGGAAGAGGTCCAGGTCCACGCCTTCGAGGTCCCGCAGTGCAGCCCAGAGTTCCAGGTCCTCGGTCACTTCCAGCCGATAGATGTGCTCGGGCCCGGCCTCGGACCAGGCCCGGCAGGCGTAGCTGGACAGGTTGTTCTGACCACCTGTGGTGTCGTCCCGCAAGGTGTCGATCAGCACCGGGACCAGGGTCAAGGTGTCACGCCCCGTGCAGTCGAAGACCTCCCGACTGTAGCTGTAGGCCGGGTCGTCGGGCTTGGTGTCCTTGCCGCCGGCCGTGTGGCCGTAGGTCATCGCACCGGCCACGGTGGTCGAGAACAACGCGCCGACAAATAGTAGCGCCAGAACCGTCCGGCGGGGCAGACGGCCTTCGCAGGCGAGCGGCCCCATCGACGACGTTTTCTTGATTATCACGTCAATCATGTTCGATTCCATCAATTGAATTGTCCTGTAAACCCTCTCGCATCAGGGTATTCCGGTCTCGGTACGTAATTTAACACATCGAATCGGGTCAAGCGAATGAAACCCGGGGCCGAGGGGAGGTTCCGTCCAATTGCGGCGCCTCTATAATGGTTGGTAAACACTTTTCTTACGTTGACGATGGTTTTCGAGAGGTCATATTGTTTTCAGTCGGAATTCCGCCGGCTGATCCAACCAATACACCGCTCAAGGAGCCGGGACATGAAAGTTCAATTCGTGGATCTCAAAGCCCAGTACCAGTCGATCAAGGACGAAGTCCATGAAGCGATGAACGCCGTCATGGGCAACACCGCCTTCATCAACTCCCGATCCTTCGAGAAGGATTTCGCCGAGTATATCGGAACTTCCCACTGTGTCGGGGTGGGCAATGGCACGGATGCACTTTTCATGGCCATGAAATCCCTCGGATTCGGTCCCGGAGACGAGGTCATCACGGCTGCCAACACCTTCATCGCCACCGCCGAAGGAATCGGCTGGACCGGCGCCACTCCGGTGTTCGTGGATTGCGACCCCCGCACCTACAATCTGGATCCCACCAAGCTCGAGGCGGCGATCACTGACCGCACCAAGGCCATCGTACCTGTACACCTGTACGGTCAGCCTGCAGACATGGATCCGATCCTGGAGATCGCCCAACGCCATAATTTGCTGGTGGTCGAGGACGCGGCACAGGCCCACGGCGCCGTCTACAAGAGCCGGCGTGTCGGTACTTTCGGCAAGGCTGCCTGCTACAGCTTCTATCCCGGCAAGAATCTGGGCGCCTATGGTGATGCCGGTGCGGTCGTGACCGATGACGAAGCCCTGGCCATCGAGGTTCGCAAACTGGGTGACCATGGTAGCAACGTGAAGTATGTTCACGACTTCCAGGGCCTGAACAGCCGCCTGGACGGGCTGCAGGGCGCCGTGCTATCGGTCAAGCTGCGGCACCTCGATCAGTGGACCGACCGGCGCATCCAGGTGGCGGCAATGTACAACGAGGGACTGAAGAACGTCTGTGTCGTGCCCGAGACCATGGACGACGTGCGCCACGTGTTTCACCTGTACGTCATCCAGGTGAACAATCGCGAGGAACTGATGGCCCACCTGAACGAGCAGGGCATCTACAACGGCATCCACTACCCGGTGCCCTTGCCTGTGTCTCCGGCCTACGCCGAACTGGGATACCGCGCCGAGCAGTTTCCCGTGGCCTGCGGTATGGCCGACAAGATCGTCAGCCTGCCCATGCACGGTGACCTGACCGACGAGATGGTGCAGTACGTCATCGACGAGGTGAAGAAGGCGGCCAAGTAGGCCTCGTCGGTGAACCGAACCGGAAGGAATTGACGAGGGTGGAACCGGCGGGCTCCACCCTCTCTGAACAACCATGCTGAAGAAATCCATGATCATGTACGGAGCCAAGATGGCCGGGTACGGCATGCGCCTGCTGGTGCCCTACTTCCTGGTACGGCTCCTGACAGTGCCGGATTTCGCATCCTACCGTCAGTTTTTCCTGGTGGAAATCACCATCGCCACGATTTTCCGCGTCGGAGTCAGCCACTCCCTGTACTACTTCATTCCCCGAGACGAGGAAAACGCCGGGGCTTATTTCCTGAACAGTCTGGCCCTGAACCTGAGTATCTATGCGGCGGTTTTCGCGGGAATCTGGTTCCTGCGGGACTGGCTGGCCACGACCCTGAACATGCCGTTGTTCGTGGATTACTTTCCCCAGTTGCTGGCCTATATGACGGCGATCATGTTCGTTTCCGCCGGCGATGCCTACCTGACCTCCCGGCAACAGGTAAAGGCCGCGGCCGTGTTCTCGGTCGTGACCCAGTTGATCGTGAGCATCGTCACCGTCGTGGTAACGTTCGGATACCGCGACGTGGGAGCGGTGTTCACCGCGATGACGGTTGTCACCTGGGTGAGCGTGGTCATCATGGTGGCCTACATCGCGCTGGCGTTGCAAGGGTTCCGGGCGGAACGGTACTTCTTCGGTATCTGGACCCAGGTGCGCTACAGCATGGTGCTGGGGCTGGGCGGCGCCCTGTGGATCATGCAGAGCCGCATTCACGAGATTTTCATCAGCAAGTACTATGGCCAGGAGCTGTTTGCCGTCTATTCGGCGGGGTGTACTCAGATTCCTATTGTGGATTTTTACATCCAGTCCGTTGCGGTCGTCTCGTTGGGGCAGTTTGCCATGATGGCCAAGCACGACGATTGGGACGGGGTCCTCAAGTTGTGGCGCCAGATCCTGACTTCCCTCTATGGAATCACGATTCCCGGTATCATCCTGCTGTTGCTTCTGTCCAAACCCTTGATGACCTTCATGTTTCCCGAGTTCGCCGGTGCGGTGGACGTGTTCAGGGTCAACTCGTTGGTCAAAATCAGCATGTTGTGGAACGCCCAGCTGGTCCTGCGGGGCATCGACCGCAATGACGTCGTGGTCTATGTCTGCCTGGTTTCTATGGCCCTGACGCCGTTTGCTTTGTATCTTGGCATGACGCTGGGGGGCATGTACGGGGTTATCTGGGCGCAGTTGGGCCTGATGGTCCTGAGCCGGTTCGGACTGCAGTACGTCAACAATCGCATCACGCCCAGGACGTTGCCGTATACGGTCAGTGTGGCCGAGGTTTGGAAATTCTATCGAGACAGCTGGGAAAAGGGGGCTGCGCTGGTGCGCGGAATCATCGCGCGCTGATGGCCAGAACGGGATCGCCTGGTGGTGGAAATATTTGATCTCTTCGATTTGGTTGACAGGATATCATTCAGTCTTTAACCTACTTGAATCAAACATGTTCCACTGGAGGCCCGACAGGAGTAATTGTTAAAGTCCGGCGAGGAAAGTTCGATAGAGTACTCGGGTACGTCCGGGTTCTTCTTTTTGCCGATGGGTTCCTTGTTTGCGGGCGCCGAAGTCGGAATTGACGGGACAAAATCCCGCTGCCGTGGTGGAGCTGATAATGTCGAAGATCTTCGATGCCTACCGGAAGCAGGTAGGAGAAACACTTGATCTGGGACTCGAGGTCGCTCAGGCCGGGTCCTTCAAATTGTACCCGACGCCATCCCCTCAGCAACAAGCCGAGTTTGATCAGCTGGCCAATCGGATGCTTGCTCTGCGACTGGAGTCGCGGGGTGCGGTGGTCGGATTTGCCTCCTCCAGCGCCGGCGAGGGCTCGAGTTTCGTATCTTACACCGCCGCCAGCATTTTGGCCAGGGTATACAACCAGAAGGTTGTCTGGCTGGATATGAACTTTCTCAATCCCCAGAAGAAGCTCAAAGGTCTGAACCAGTCGACGGTAGCTTCATTGCTGCAGGATCCGGAACAGGCGGACCTGCTGTCCCGCAATGAGTCCCCGTTGCTGATTCCCGCCGGTGACAATCTGATGGGTGCGAGAGGACTGTTTGCCGGTCAGCAGTACGAGGAATTGCTGAGCCGGTTGTCCCGTCGATTCGATTTCGCGATCGTCGACCTGCCGCCGGTGTTGTCCAGTGCCGATACGGCACTGATGGCCTCGGTCACTGACGGGCTGTTGCTGGTCGTCGAGCAGAAGTTCCTCAAGTGGGAAGTGATCGAGCATGGAGTCCAATCCCTGCGGGACAAGGACGTGCAAGTGCTGGGAGCAGTGATCAACCGGCGCAAATTCGAGATTCCCAAGATCATTTACGATCGACTGTAGGGTGAGGATAGGCATGAGCAGAAAACTGTTTGCCACGTGGCTCCTGATTCCCATCGTCTTCGGACTGGCTCTGCTGACAGGCTGTGGCGGCGGATCGTCCACTGTCGTACTGGACCATTTCGTGGAGTTCACGCCGGAGGAGCGGGAGGAGTTGCAGGCCAATCGGGGGACCTACTACCGGATCCAGGAAGGCGACAAGTTCAGTGTCGCATTCTCCTATCTGGAGGATCTGAACCAGGATGAGATCCTTGTACTTCCCGATGGCTCGATCAACATGATGGGTGTCGACCGTTTGGAATTGGCCGGGCTGACCATCATGCAGGCTGATTCATTGATCACCCAGGCGTACTCTCGCGATTACCGCGACCCCCAGTTGTCCTTGATCCTGCGGGATACCAAGGGTAGACAGGTCTACGTGATGGGAGAGGTACAGAAACCGGGCCTGCACAGCTTGCCCAGAGGCGGCGTGGATATTCTCGGCGCCATTTCCACGGCCGGCGGTTTCACTGATGATGCTGCCCGGGGCGGCACGATAGTCGTACGCGCCGAACCGAATGGGTATCTGGTCAAGGAGATCAACCTGTCCGACCTCCACGACTTCTCGAGGGGGCAGATTTCCCTGGTTGCCCTGGAATCCTACGACATCGTGTACGTGCCCCGTTCCGGTATGGGCAGCTTCGGCTACTTCAGCCGGACGGTGCTGGCGGGCCTTGTACAATTGACGAGAATCGCCTCCGACCTGAAGTACGTTGCGGGTTCGGGAAGCTTCTTGAAGTTCTAAGGTGGGATAATGATGCTGGGCCTGATGCCTGAATCAAACGTTGCCAAGATCTCGAGCGGCCCCAGTTTCGCTTTGCGGGATATTGTCTTCATCCTGTACAGGCGACGCTGGACCGCGCTGGTGGTGGCGTTACCGATCATTCTGATCGGCGGACTGAGCCTGTTGCGGCAGACCGGCTCGTTCACCGCCGGGTCGCGTGTGCTGGTGGAGCTGACGAAGGTCGATTTGCCCCAGTGGAACACCACCGGGCGCAATATCGACTACGACCGGGAGCTCAGCACACTTTTCAACATGGCGATGAGCGTATCGGTGGCCGAGAATGCTGCCGAGGCCCTGCGGGATTCGGTCCCGTTGATCATCGAGCTCGATCCGAATATCATGGGCCTCGATGAGCCAACCTGGTTACGAGACTACCTGCTGGAAGGATTCGATGTCAGCCCGGTGGGTGAATCGAATATCCTTGAGTTCCGCTTCACCTCGCCCCATCCGCGCATCAGTCTCATGGCGGTCGCCGTGCTGCAGGAAGCCTTCATGGATTTTCAGGTCCATGGGCGTCGAAACGTTCAGGCGATCCAGTACTACGAAGAGCAGATTTCATTGGTGGCGGTGGAGATCGATTCGCTATTGAACGTCCGTGGCAACGTGATGCGGGAATACGGATATTCCTCGCTGAAGGACGAACTGCGCAACGAGACCGGACAGATCGCCCGCATGGAAGAGGATCTCTATCGAGCGATCACGAAGCGCCGTACCACCGAGATCGAGTACAACCGCCTGGTCAGTTTCCTGGACCAGGACCCGCGCGAGTTTCCCATGGGCCCCAACGAGAGTCGCAGCCTGACCCTCGTGAACTGGCGCAACACGGTCACTCAGCATGAGGAGGAGTTGAACAACCTCCTGGCCATCCACACCGACGAAAGTCTGCCCGTGCAGCGACAGGTGGCCAAGCTCGAACGATCGCTCCAAGGGTTGAAGAAGGAGATTGCCGCCTACGTTTCCAGTTATGAAGTGGTCATGCTCTCGGCCCGCCAACAAGAGGAATCCATCCGCGATCAGATCGATGAAATTCGGCGCAAGAGCCGGGACGTGCCCGGGCTGTATCAGAGGGTGTCTTTGCTGGATGCCGAGGTTAAATCCTTGAGTGATCTCATGGAGGATCTGCAGGTCAAGCGTGGCGAAGTGCGTATCAGCCAAATGGCCGACGAGCGCGTCAGCAACGTGGTGCCGTTGACGGAACCGGAGATGTACGAGCAGATCTCCGGGGGCAAGACCGTCATCTACTTGGCGATGATCCTCCTGTTTGCAGTGGCTCTCGGCATCGTGGTTGCCTTCCTGCAGGAGAACCTCGACCACAGGGTGTACGTCTCGAAGGACGTCGAGGCGAATCTCAAGCTGCCTGTGTTTACCACGGTGACCAAGGTGGAATGACTTGAGTAGGGACAAGGGCCTCGCACCGATCCGGTCCACCCATCGGACCTCTGTTGGGGTGGCGAGGCTCATCTCGATCCTGGGCTACGGCCTCATCGCGCTGATCAGCCTGACTGCCAGCCACGTACTGGTGACCCGCTTCGGCTTCACGTTTTTCGCCATCGCCCTGGTCGGTCTTTTCTTCGGGTCCATGTACGCGCTCGTTTCATTCCGGGCCCTTTATGTCCCACTGATTGCCTGGATCCTGTCGGTCGGCGGCCTCCGCTATCTCTGGTATATCGAGACGCCGCTGTTGCCGGACCTGTATCTGGATCGCATGATGTTGATCTGGCTGACGGTCGTGTTCATGATTCGGATGGTGGTCGACGGAAAGTCGCCGCGCCGACCCTGGAAGCTGGATATCATGTTGATTCTCCACGCCGGCTACCTCATGTCGAGTATCTATTCCAACAACATGCACGGCTTTCATGTCTGGACAATGAGTACGGTCATTCCCTATGCTGCCTATTTTTTCGCCAAGAACATCCTGGTGACCAAGGCCTATATCCGGAAGTTCATGTGGGCGATGCTGGCTCTGACCGCTTACTACAATGTCACAGCCGTGGCCGAGAAACTGAACCTGGATTGGCTGATCTGGCCAAAGGTGATTCTGGCCGCCGAGAACGAGTTCGTAGGACGATCCCTGGGACCCTTCCTGCATGCGCCGGTCTTCGGAACGGTCATCGGTATCATGTTGCCTATCCATCTCTATTTCATCGTCACGAACCGCAATCTGGTTGTACGGGTCCTGCTCGGAATCAGCCTGGCGATCGGGTTCGCTGGGCTGTACTTCACATACACCCGTGGCTCTTGGTTGGCGGGTATCGCCGCGCTCGGAACAGTCGCCTATCTGAATCGCCGCCATTATCTGCGGATCCTCGCGCCGGCGGCAATTGTGGCTGCTTTCGTGGCGGTTGTGTTCTTGGGATTGGCCCAGGACGAGTTCATGAAAGAAAGACTGGAGAACGAGAATACCATTGGATCCCGGGTCGGAACAGCGGTCACGGTGGTGCGTATCTGGAAGGACTATCCACTTCTGGGAGCGGGGTACTTCCAGTATGGGAATATGAAAATGAATTATATGCAACCCATCGAAGTGCCGGGCCTGGGGACCATCCGTTTTAACCAGATTCGTCATAATGTGATCCATGATATCTACTTGGGCCCCATGGCCGAAGGTGGCATTTTGGGAACAGTTCTCCAGATTGGTATTTATTTTTTGGTCCTACGCGCTTATTTTACAAGATTCGTCAGGGGGCGCCGTGATGACCCGTTCGTGGTGTTCGTACTCCCGGTCCTGGGAGCGATCACCATAGGCTATCTCGTGGGCGGGATGGTGATCGACTACCGCTACTTTGCGTTTCTCGGGACACTGTTCTTCGTTTGCGCAGGAATCGTCGATGGGTATCAGGATGACGAGGGAGATACACTGGAAGAGGCGAATCATTAGCCGGTTCGCCCATTGGTCACACGCTCGACGCTGATGGAGTCTGTAGTGCAGGCAGTAGACACACCGGAGAAGCACCATGTACCTTGAGCATTTTGGATTGGCGACCAATCCGTTCGGTCTGTCTCCCAAGCTGGATTTCCTCTACCGCTCCGGGGCATTCGAGGAGAGTATTGCCCACCTGCTCTATGGTCTGGATAACAGCGAAGCCATCGTCATGATCACCGGGCCAATCGGCGCCGGCAAGACCATGGCCATTCAGTCTTTCCTGTCCCACCTCGGCTCCCACTTCCATTTCGCCCTCGTAACGAACACCCGCTTGACGTCCCTGGAACTGCTGAAGCTTGTCCTCGAGGATCTGGAAGTGAGTTTCCCGGAGCGACCCGACAAGTCGGATCTACTCATCCGCTTCAAGGATTTCCTCATTGAATCCGGTCGCGAGGGCAAGCGTGTGCTTATCGTCATCGACGAAGCGCAGAATCTCGACGCCGATGTCCTGGAGGAGATTCGGTTGTTGACGAATCTGGGACAGGGCGAGGGCCAGCCGGTGCAGGTCATCCTGCTGGGCCAGCCCGAGCTCGAGGCAAAGGTCAATGCCGATGGTCTGGCCCAGCTGCGGCAAAGGATACGAGTCCACTATCATCTCGAACCTCTATCGCGCCAGGAGCTGGGGAGTTATATCCGCCATCGCATGAGCGTTGCGGGATGCGAGAAGGAAGTATTCGAGAACAAGGCCCTGGATCGGATCTTCCAGCTCAGTGGGGGCATTCCGCGCCTGGTCAATTCGCTCGCCGGCGATGCGCTGTTGGCGACCTTTGTGGCCGGCAAAAAGACCGTGAGCGATGCTGAAGTCACGGAGCAGGAACGGATGCGTCCGACGGGTCCGCGAACCCTGGCACAACCGGAGCCGGCACCGAGACCGAAGGCCACGCCGGCACCTGTTTCTCCTCGGAAGCCCGATCCGATCGACGAGCCGGAGTCTCCCGCGCCGGAGCCCGCGCGGCCCCTCCGATCGATAGAGAATGTTTCCGAGATCCCCGCGCCCGTCGAGCGAGACAGACATGCTGCACGTCCCCGGCGGGCCCGCCGCTGGCTCGTCGCTGCAGTCTTGGTCGTGACCTTTGCGCTCCTGTATTTGAGTGGCATGTTGAGCGAGCCGGCGGCCAGAGTGCAGGCTTGGTATCAACAGATGGTGGCTCCTGATGTCCGACCGGCACAACAGGAGGAGATTGTTCAGGCTCCACCGCCGACCAGTGAGCCTGCCGTCGAGGAAGAGTCAACGGAGGCGGTGAATACGGAGGCCGAAGATCTGCCCGTAGCGGAGCCCCAGGAGTCTGATCCGCCGGATTCGACCCCGCAGGTAGCAGCCGTGGGCGGCGCCGAGACCCAACGGGCCCAGGCCGAGACCGTACAGGAGACGCGGCGTCCTGCGGCGGATCCTGTGACCAAAGAGGCCTATTTCGTGCACATCAGTTCGTTCCTGACCAACCGATCGGCGTCGGAGCAGTTGGCCGCGCTGAACGAGAAGCACTTGCGGGGATTGACCCGTCAGGTCATGGTTGACGGCCGGGACTGGTACCGGGTCTTAGTCGGACCGTTCACGACCCGTGATTCCGCTCGGGTTGCCGCCGAGCAATTGAAGACCGACGGCATGATCGAGTATTACATGATCCAGACCATGGCCGTGACGACCAGTTCCTGAGCTGAATGGGGTATGTGTGCGCGTCGCCCAGATTGTGCAGAGTTTGGGTGTCGGAGGAGCTGAGAAGCTGGCGGTGGAGATTGCCGGCGGACTGGCTGCACAAGGCTACGACTCCCACCTCATAGTCCTTACGCCGGGAGGGCTGCTCGAGGAGACGATTCCCGACTCGGTGTGCTGTCACCACCTGGATCTCGACTACGGCTCCGGCGGCGGAACCCTGCCGATGGTGGCGTCCCTGGGGCGAACTTATCGCCGGTTGGTTGCGATCACGAATGATCTTCGGCTGGAAGCTGTCCAGACCCACCTGCCCATGTCCAACTTTTTTGGGCTGGCCCTCGCCTGGAGCAGAAGCTGCCGGGTTTTCCCCACGGTGCACAACAACCGCGAGTTCGACTACGGTGACGTCGGCAACCCGCTGCGGGCAGGCATGCGGCGTCTGGCTTACCGCCAGTTGCTGTCCTATGGCACCCGTATGATCGCCGTCTCCGCTGCCACCAAGCGGGCCATGGTGGATGAGCTCGGTATTGCCGGCCCTTGGGCGGACCGGAAGCTGGTAGTCGTACCCAACGGGGTGACCATACCGGAGTCGTTGTCCACGGAGCAGGTGCGAGCCATCAGGAAGCAGTACGACGTACCTGACAGTTCGGTGTTGCTGGTGGGAGTCGGGCGGCTCACCGAGCAGAAGAACTTCGGCGACCTGATCAGTGCCCTGACGAGACTGCCTGACGACGCGAACCGCTGGTTCTGTCTGATAGCCGGCGAGGGGGAGCAGCACGATGTGCTCGAACGACTCGTACGGGAGTCGGGTCTCGCAGACCGGGTGCGGCTGGTTGGCCATGCCTCGGCGGTGGATCGTCTCCTCGGCGCGGCCGACGTGTTCTGTCTGCCCTCCCTGTGGGAAGGGCTGCCCCTGGCTCTGCTCGAGGCTCTGGCGGCGGGGATCCCGGTGGTGGCCAATTCCATTTCCGGAGTCACTGACGTGGTTCACCACCGTCGTCAATCACTCCTGACGGAGTCCGGAGATGTCGATGGCCTGTCGAAGGCGCTACTGACTCTTATCCAGGATTCGGCATTGCGCAGTTCCCTGGGTGCGGAGGGTCGACGCCTGGTCGAGTGCCGGTATTCCTTTGCAGAGGTCACATCCCGACTCGCCGGGATCTACGGCACTTCCTGATCCCGCCGCGTTCGTACGAGGAATGCAGGAACCCTGACATTGACATTCGCGCAGGACGGAACTATTGAATGTGGATCTTTCAATTGAAGAAACGACACAGCTTTGGGGTGAGAAACGTCCTATGAAAGTTGCCCTTATTGGTCCCTATCCCGTGGAGACCACCAAGATTGCCGGTGGGGTCGCGGCCGTCACCTACTACTTGGCCCAGGGTCTTGTCAAGCAAACCGGGATCGAACTGCATGTCGTGGCTCCGACCAAGCTACTGGACGAGGACCGGGTTGTTGAAAAGGATGGATTGACCGTCCACTACCTGGCACATCGCCGGCGGCGGCTGATACCAAACCAGATGCGGGACATTGGTCGGATCAGACCGGTGCTTCGACAGATCGCTCCCGACATCGTGCACTCCCAGTTGGCGACCGGTGCGATTGCGGCCGCCAAGGCCGGCTTTCCCTGTGTCCAGACGATTCACGGGATCCCCCAGCAGGAGATTCAGTTCGCCCGGACATTCAAGGCCCGAACCGGGGCCATGCTGGAAGCGTGGCTGACGCGTCGCGCCCTGCGCAGGACCGACTCGTGCATCGCCATCTCCAAGTACGTCATCGATTCGTTCCCCGAGTACACGGATCTACCCTGGTTCAGTGTCCACAACCCCATCGAGGACCGTTTCTTCGAGGTTGCAGGGCGCGAGGTAGCGAACAAGCTGCTCTTCGCCGGAATGATGTACGAGCGAAAGAATATTCCCGGCCTGATCCGGGCGTTCAAACGCGTTCACAACGAAAACGGTGCTGCCGAGCTCTTCATTTGCGGCAAGGTTGTCGAGCCGGAGATATTCGTCTGGGCCGAGCGATACGTTGCCGACAACGGTCTGCAGGATCGAGTTCACCTGTTGGGATTCGTCAGCCAGGATGAGTTGGCTCGTCACTTCGCCGAAGCTGCGATCATCTGCCTGTTCTCCAGGGAGGAAACCGCGCCGATGATCATTGCCCAGGCCATGTGTGCCGGCAAGCCGGTGGTATCAACCGCAGCCGGTGGCGTTCCCGACCTGATGATCGATGGCGAAACCGGCTACGTCGTGGACGTGGGAGATGAGGCGGGTTTTGCTGACCGAACTCTGCGGCTGCTGAGCGACGAAGATCTGCGATCCAGAATGGGCGTACGTGGGCGGGAATTAGCCAACGAGTTGTTCAGATCCGAGTCCGTGGCTACTCGCACCTACGAAGTCTACCGCAAGACATTGGCCGGGCGTCGCTCCTGACCCAAGCGACGCCGGAGTCACAGCCCGCACGCGGCGGTCAATGATCGGCGATCCAGTCGGCGAAACGTTTCACACCCTCATGCAAACCGACCGTCGGGGCGAATCCCGTGGCCTTGATCTTGTCGAGGCCCGCGACCAGCCGGGTAATGTCACCGGGCCAGCTCTGGCCCGTGTAGTTGATCTCCGTGTCGGTGAGCCCCAGGGTTTCCAGGATGATGTCGACCAGTTCCCTGATCGAGACGGGTTGACCACCGGCGATGTTGTAGACGTTTCCCTTGGCCTCGGGATTCAAGGCCAGATTCAAGAACGCACCTGCGGTGTCGGCGACGTAGCAGTAGTCTCGGATCTGCTGGCCGGTTCCCAGTACCTCGAGCTTCTCGTTGTTCTTCTGCAGCTTCCGGAACAGGTCATAGATGACATACCGGGGCTGACGGGGCCCGTAAGTGTTGAAGATGCGGATGGCGGTGAACGGCAGGTCGAAGGTGTGGTGCCAGGCGCGGCCCGTGCTTTCGGCCGCCAGCTTCGAAGCGCCGTAGGGGGAGATGGGCAGCAGACGATGGTCCTCGTCCATGGGAGTGTAGACCGGCTCGCCGTAAACGGCCGCTGTCGAGGCCTGCATGACCCGTTCGACTTCATGCTTGCGACAGGCAGTGTACACATTGAAGGCACCCACCGCGTTGGTGGCGAAGTCGATATCCGGGTGCTTCACCGAGCGGGGCACGTCGGCATTGGCTGCAAAATTGAAGACCAATCGGCAACCTTTGGTCAGCTTGTCCACCAGTTCGGCATCCTCGACGGAACCGACGACCATTTCGATATCCTTGGCCACGTCGGCCAGATTCTGCTCCTTGCCCGCGGACATGTCGTCCAGAACGACGACGTCGGCCCCCTCGGCCACCAGCAGGTCGACCAGGTGGCTGGGAATGAATCCGGCACCGCCGGTGACGAGGACTCGGGACTGGTTGAGACGCATCATTTTCCTCCGGTTTCGGCCAGGATCTGCTTGAACACCTCGACGGTCTTGGTAGCGGCCGCCATGGGGTGAAAATCTCGTTCGGCCCTGGCGCGGGCGTTGGCCCCCAGGCGGTCGCGCAGTTCGCGATCAGCCAGGACCTTGGTCAGCGCATCGGCAATGGCCGGGACGTCACCGAACTGGACCAGGTAACCGGTCTTGTCTGGTGACACGAGGTCGGGCACACCGCCGACCGCAGAAGCAACGACGGGTTTCCCCAGGGTCATGGCCTCGGCGATCGATACGGGCGAACTCTCTTCGACTGAGCACAGGGTGAACACCGAGCAACCGGTGAATGCGTCCTGCAGTTCCTCGTCGCTGACGAAGCCCACCATCTCCACTGCATCGCTCAAACCCAGTTCGATGATCTTGGCTTTCACCTGCTCGGCATACTCCGGGGTCAGGACCTTGCCGATCAGGCGCAGGCGGGCATCGGGTACTTCCTGGCGCACCAGAGCCAGTGCCTCGACGAGGTGGATCAGCCCCTTGCGCGGTTGCACCGCCGCCACCGAGAGGATGGTGTTGCTCTCGTCGGTCGTCTCCATGCCAAAATACTCTTCAGCCACGGGGTTGGCGATGGGATATTGCTTGGCCGAGGTCATGGGCGCGATGGTCTTGCCCACGTAGTCGGCGATGACGAAGATGTGCTCAGAGCGGGCCAGGACCTGCTTCTCCATGCGAATCGTGGTCACCTTGCGCACCCAGCCGGTAAAACCGCCGAAAAGCACGACCTCACGGAAGCGGATGCCGTGTACCGTCACGACGTAGGGGAAGCCGGAGCACTGGGCCGCAGCCACGTAGCGATCCGTGCCGTGGGCGTGCACGATGTCGGGCTTGATCTGCTTGATGGCCGCAACCAGACGCTTGCGATCCAGGAAATGGCTGGTCAGGTTGCCGAGGCGACGCTGGCCGGGCAGGTAATGGATGGTGAAACCGGCGTAGGTCTTGGTCACCGGCTCGGAGATCTCCTGACAGCTGACCAGCAGGTGCAGATCCATGTCCTCGAGCTTAGCCATGGCCACGGCCAGATTCCGGATGACGGCTTCGACGCCGCCGGGAATCCGTTCCGGGTCGAGGGGAAAATTCCCGAGCATGGCAACACGCATCTAAGGGCCTCCTGACAGTGGACTTCGGGCTCGCAGGCCGAGTGCATGCAACACGTTGCACGATGGCCGGGGACAAATCTAGGTGTCGCCGGACAAGGGACTGATCCCGATTCCCGCCTACGATCCGGATGATATCCGAAACGCGTTAATTTCTTGAAAATGATCGGCTTGCGGACTGCTTTCTTGAGAGGAATCCAGGTTGCGAGCTCAAGATTCCCGACCAGGTTGAAAGATACCGTGCACCGGATGCCTGTCAAGAGTCGGCGGTTGGTCCGAGGGCGCGGCTAAAAACTTCAATGGTCGATCGGGCGGTATTGGCCAGACTGATCTCCTGAACCTTCTGCCGACCGTCGGTCCGCCCGGCAAAGCTCAACGCTATTGCCAGCTTGGCGGCGACGTCCTCAGGAGAGCGTCGGCACAGGTAGCAACCTTGCACGCCGTCGATACGTTCGGCGACATCGCCCACATCCACCGATACGATGGGCAAATTGCAGGCCAGGGCTTCCTTCACCACGCAGGGGGAAGCTTCGTGGTTGCTGGTCAGAACCAGCACATCACAGGCACTCATATACACGGGGATCTCATCGTGTCTGGCCTTGAAAACGGGTAGCAAGTCCACCAGGTGGCCTGCTTCCGCAAGTCTTGCCACCGCGGCTTCTGCCACGTCGAATCGTTTGACACCGTTGGCGGGATTGGCTACGAACAGGACGGTCCGGCGGTCCGGGGGCAGATCCAGTCGCCGGCGCGCTTCCGCCCGGGGGATGGGAGTAAAAGCTTCCAGATCCACTCCCATGGGGATGACCGTGGCGCTGCGGCCCCACAAGCGGCGCTGGAGGACGCTGGCAACGACGATCCTTTCCTTGACCCGCCGTCCCAGGATCTGCCCCAGGAGAACCTTCAGACGCCCTCGAAAGGTATAGTTCCCGGCGCTATCTACCTCGCCCAGCAGGTCGCTGCCGTGATAGGTGATGACCACCGGAGCCTTGGTCTGCATGCAGGCCGGCAACCCGGTCAAACCGTAATGGGCGTGGACGAGATCGAAATGCTCATGGCGCAGGCGTCGGCGAACCTCCAGGCCGGCTCTGACGTAGTTCTTCAGGGAACCGGCGCCGTCAAAGGCCTGCACTTCGACATCAATACCGGCGGCCAAGAGGGATTCAACCTGCTGCTTGACGAAAGTACCCGCTGCCGGTCGCTCAGCGCTGGGATACATGGCTGTCAGGACGAGTACGCGCACTTCAAGCTCCCTCTCGAGACATCTCGCCAGCGTCTCTGCGGATCTTCGGCCACTCGGCCAAAATGTTGTATGGTAAACTAGTGTACGAAACGCCTCGGGTCATCCCACAATATGGATTCAGGGATCCCACCGCCGGGCAATCATTCATCCAGACTCCTTGACGGCAGGACGGAGCACCCGGATAATTCCCAGTGTAAGTCGACCGCCCATTCACTTCGGAGCCTGTACACTTGAATAATGTAGCCATGGTTGTCCTCTCCCAGTATCCAGGCGATCCCCGGGTACGCAGAGAGGCGGAGTCTCTTGCCCGTCACGGTATCGCCGTGGACATAATCTGTTACCGCAATCCAGACCAGACTCCTGTTGAGAAGATGGGATTGATTACCGCCCATCGCATCATGCAGGTACGTGACAAGACCAGTATTCTGCGCTATGCAGCGTTTTCTCAGGGGTTCGGCATGGCTGCTTTCTGCAAGCTGATGGCGCTTTCGACGCGCAACAGCTACCGCATGGTGCAGATACACAATATGCCCGATCAATTGGTGTTCACTGCGCTCCTCCATCGTTTGCGAGGCATTCCGGTCATCCTGGATCTGCATGATCTGATGGTCGAGTTGTTCGAATCCAAGTGGACGGCCGGCAAGACGCGGGTTCTGCTGCCGCTGGTAAAGCTGATCGAAAAAGCTTCCTGCGGGTTCGCGACCCATTTGATCACCACCAGTGTCGGCTTCAGACAGAAGCTGCTGGAGCGCGGGATTCCCGCCGAGAAGGTGACCCTGGTTCTGAATTCTGCAGACAACAACATCTTTTATCGACCGTCGAACGGGGAGATGGCGCGACATGCTCGGCGAGGCCAGATCTTGACCGCGCCCAATGTGGTCTATCACGGCACCATCGCCCATCGTTTCGGAATCCATGTCTTGATCGAAGCAATCGGCCTGCTCAAGGAGCGGGGGCTGTCGCCCCGGCTGCGATTGCACGGAAAATACGACGCCGATTACCGCCCCCTTCTCGAGGAGATGATTCGCGAGCGTGGCCTGGACGAGCACGTGACTCTGGGTGGCTATCTGTTGCACGAAGAGATCCGTGAAATGCTTTATGACATGGATGTGGGCGTTGTGCCCTATCTCAGTGATTCATTCATGGATCTGGCCCTGTCGACCAAGTCATTCGAGTACGTGGCCATGCAGTTGCCGGTCGTGGCCTCCCGGGTGGCTTCCATGACTTCGTTGTTCTCGGACGACAGCCTACGGTACTTCGCGCCGAATGACGCAAAGGACCTGGCGGACCAGATCGAGTTCCTGTGTCGGCATCCGGAGACGAGGGATTCCTACCCGGACCAGGCGGATCTGGAGTACGAGAAGATCGCGTGGCCGGTGATGGAGGCCCGCTACGTGGGACTGGTCGAGGATCTGATGGGTTCGGACCGCGGTCCGAGACCATCTGGGTAGAGGTGAAGACCCGCTGATGCGGATTATTCCTAATCTACACTCGAGTTCTGTCGAACCAGTGTGGGGATCGCACGACATCTGGTCGTGCGGTTGTGTGGCTATGGTAGCGCCGTTTTTTGCGCGGTATCTCCGAGGCACGGAATAGATGGCATTTAACAGTTTTCTATTTCTGATGTTCTTTGTCGCAGTCGTGGCGGCCACTTGGCTGTTGCGTCGCCGAGTACGTCCCCGCAACCTGTTCCTGCTGGCGGCATCGTATTACTTCTATGCATGCTGGGACTGGCGATTCCTGGGATTGATCCTGATCTCGACGATTGTGGACTACAGCTGCGGATTGGCGTTGAAGATCGAGCCGCATGAAGTCGGGCGTCCGGTGATCAGGAACCGCCGCCGCAAGATGATATTGCTGATCAGCCTGGTGACCAATCTGGGGTTGCTGGGCTTCTTCAAATACTTCAACTTCTTCGTCGATTCGACGGCGGCACTGTTGGCCAGCGTCGGCCTGCATCCCAATCTCCCCTCGTTGCGGATCATTCTGCCGGTGGGTATCAGTTTCTATACTTTCCAGACACTCAGCTACACCATTGACCTGTATCGCGGATTGCTTCCCACCGAGCGGAATCCGTTGAATTTCGCACTCTATGTCGCGTTTTTCCCACAGTTGGTGGCCGGTCCCATCGAGCGGGCCCGGGTCCTGCTACCCCAGCTGGCGGCAGTACGGCCGGTGACCTACGAGAGGCTGGGGTCGGGGCTCTACCTGATCCTTTGGGGTCTCTTCAAGAAAACGGTTATTGCCGACAACGTAGCCGTTTTTGCGGACATGACCTTTGCATCGAAACCCGATTCGGGACTCTTTGCATTGCTGGGTGTCGTGGCTTTCACGATACAGATCTACTGCGACTTCTCGGCCTACTCCGACATCGCCCGGGGTTCGGCTCGCATACTCGGATTCGATCTCATGCTCAATTTCAATCTGCCCTACTTCTGCACGAACGTTGGTGAGTTCTACCGGCGCTGGCATATCAGCCTGAGTACCTGGTTGCGGGATTATCTGTACATTCCCCTGGGAGGCAGTCGGGTTGCCCAGGGACGCCTCTACTACAACCTGATGCTGACCATGGTCCTGGGTGGTTTGTGGCACGGTGCGTCATGGACCTTTGTACTCTGGGGTACCTTCCAGGGCGTCCTGTTGTGCGTGCACCGTTTGTTCCTGCCGGTTATTGATGCGGTGAAACCGCAGCCGGATTCGCGGATTGCCGGTCCGTGGCACGTGGGCAGCCTGTTGTTCTTTCTTCCCTTCACCCTCGCTGGACGTTTGCTGTTCCGGGCCGAGAGTCCGCAACAGGTCTGGGGATTCACGAAGGCGATCTTCGTAAACTTTCCCGGCCCGGTACCGGGATGGGTGGATTTTGGTCACTTGGCTGCACTGGCTGCGAGCTGGGGATTCATGTTCCTGTTTCAATTGCTGCAATACAAGACCGGTGATCTGAACGTGGTTTATCGCATGCCTGACTCGGTGCGTTCGGTATTCTATGCGGGGATCTTCCTGGCTATCGTCGTCTTTGGAAGGATTCATGGGAGTGGCTTCATCTATTTCCAGTTCTGAGAAGTCCTTTCCTCGCAAAGGCATGCCCAAAGCCATGTTTGTGGCTCTGGGACTGGTCCTGTTGGTCGAGATCGTCCTGCATATCATGCCGGGGGACTGGCTGCTGGGTTACGGCCCCGGTCTCGGCAGTTATTACGACGTGCTACATACGTTGCAGACACGCGGTCCTGCGCAGGTATCCGTCCTGGGTACCAGTCGCGGCCGTGAGAGCATCGTCCAACCCCTGCTGCGAGAGATGGTGCGCGAGAGGTTGGGGAAGGAGATCACCGTCGCCAACTACAGCCTCGCCGGCGCTCATGCCGACGAGATGCACCGAGTTGCCCGTCTGATGTTTGCCGGAGCCGAGAAGCCGGAGATCGTGCTGTACTTCGTATCCCCCAAGATGATCAAGGCCGATCCTCCCGATCATCAGCGATTGGGTATCCTGGGCGTGTTCCCCGACGTCCTGGGGGGAAGAATCGGACAGATCCTGGCGGCCCAGTCGGAGGAACCCCTGTGGCGGTTGCGCCAATGGCTGGACGGCCACTACTATACTTTTCGCTACCGGCACCGGATCCGCTGGACTCTCACCGCCTGGGCCCGAGGGCGACGGCCCGAATCTGCAGTGCAGGGAGACTTCACTACGTGGCAACGCTACGGTGGAGATCGCTCGTTGGCGACTCATCCGGTGAGTGCCGAGCGGATTGACACCTACGCCTCCCAGTTGATGAACGGTAGCGGTGTCTACTGCGTAGGCGAGGATCAACTGGCCGCCGTGGCGGCAACGGCCGAATTGTGTCGTACCCACGGCGTACCGTTTGTCTTGCTGGAAGCAGCCATCTCGGAAGATTTGCAGGAGCACTTCCCGACCGGCGTGACCGAGACGTTTACGAATGCACTGCAGTCAACGGCCAGAACAGTCGGAGTCGAGGTACAGACCATGTCCATGGTAGGTGCCGACCTGGACCACACCGATTTCCGTGAGCAGTCCCACCTGAATCGTCAGGGTGGCGAAAAGGTAACCCGGGCGCTGGCCGACCGGTTCATTCTGCCCGCGATTCGCCTTGGCGAGTGAGGGCAATACGGTTCCCGGGAACCGCTAGCTCTTGATCGCTTCGATCAGCAGACAGGTCGCGTCCTTTTCCGGTAGCACTTCCAAGGATTCCTCGACGTGCCGTTTGATTGCGGGCATATCGTGTTGCCACAGCCAATCCGGGGCCCGTCGCGAGAGCTGGGGCCAGGGAGCCAGGAAGCGCGATGCGTACCATTGCATGGCCGGTCGACTGAGGTATCCGCGAAGATTGACCTCCGCGAATCCATTGGCGCGCAGGAGCTCTTCCCAGCGTGCCCACGGCCATAGATTGTGGTGACCAAGAGTCTGGTTCAGGCGTTCAGCCAAATCCGCTCCGTAGGCTTCGGTCACCGCATCTGTCAGCCCGTCGGTGGGAACGGTGATGATGAGCTTTCCTCCCGAACGCAATGCGCGGGACACCGAGGCGATGGCCGGCTCCAGAGGCTTGACGTGTTCCAGAGTCGAATTCGAGAACGCGGAGCCGAGGCTGCCGTCAGGAACGGCCAGCGTTTCGCGCAAGTCGCCGGGAAAGGATTCCTGGTAGACGGCCGGGTTGCACTGGCCGACCGCGTCGGCGTCACCGTCGATACCATACTCGATGCGGTCGGTAAAAAGGGCGCCGAAGGCTCCGTCGCCGCAGCCCAGATCCAGGATGGGGCGAGGCAGATCATCGACGACTTTCAACAGGAGTTGCCACTCCACCGTTCGCCACATCGAGTGCTTCGAGTTGCCGGTGCGCAGATACGTGAACCCGTCGTCTTCAGTTATTGGTGCGGCCGCAAGATGAACCTGACCACCGGGCAGCGAAGCCCCCAGGCCGGAAGAATCTCGGTTCTTCGCGCCCAAGGTGTGCTTCAAACCCACGGCATTTCGCATGATGCCATCCAGGAAGAGGTGCAGGCTGTTACTGAACGAGGGCATGTCTAGTCTCCCATTTCGCCGGTTCAGGGTTCATTGCGGGAATTCCAGAATCCATGATATCGACCGGTGCAGATTCGAGTAAAGATGAATCGCGGTTATGGTTTGTCCGCATTCCGCATCAGATAGATAGCTAAATCGAATCCCATTGCCAAGGCCCGGTCGGGCCGACTCGGGTTTCCTGTATGGGGACGGTTCGCCTCTTGCGATGTCTTGCCACAGCCCTCAAAAGGGGCCCCGGAAATTGCATCTTGCCCGACAGCAGTGGAGTTTGAAATATGACCCGGCACATTTTGCCTCTCTTGGCCCTGATTCTCAATTTGCTTCTGGTGACCGCCTGTACCCCGGTGACCGATCCCAACGGCGGCGACATCGAGTACACCAGCGTGCCGTATCGCTCGGAGGATCCGCCGGTGGGTTACGACAGCTCGGCCCACATGGCCATCGTGGAATATCTGGGGGTCGATTTCAGCGACGCCGCGAACATCCAGAATTATTCCAGGGCTCGGATCCTGGTCCTGAATCCCTACGTGGTCTGGGGCACCCCCGGCAACGAGAACGCCATCGCCCAGCTGAAGGCGGCGAACCCCGACCTGCGGGTCATCGGCTACTTCAACTCGCAAACATCGTGGGTGAGCTGGGGCGAGGGGAGCATGCGCGACTCGGATACTTATGAGGCCGACTGGGCCCGGGCAGTTGAGCCCTACTGGTCCTACACCACCACTGGCGACACCATGATGGCGTGGCCGGGCAAGGTCGTGCTCGATATCCTGGATCCGGACTGCCGTGAGGCCATGGTGGGCGTACTGGCTACCCACTGGCAGGCCCACGAGAGTGTTTTCGACGGGATCTTCTGGGACCACTTCAATACCGAACTCTGGGTGGACGACAGCGTGCCGGGGTGTGACGGCGAGCTGGATCTGGATCGGGACGGTGTCCCTCACCACGACGATGAGAACGAGATTCAAGCCTACCGGGAAGCGTCGGTCGATCTGATCGAGCGGGTTCGTGTTGCCCTCGGCAATGACATCATCCAGGTGGCCAACGGGAATCGAGCGGCCAAGGAATCGGAGTTTGCGGGAATTCTGGACGGCACCATGTACGAGAATTTCCCCAGCGTGGGCTTCGCGACCAACCGGGAGCGCCAGGCCCTGGACCCCGGCGCCTACAACAACCTCTTCGCCGCCCGCAACTGGTTCCGGCAGGACAACGGCGGGCCATACCTCATTCTCTCCAACACGAAGATCTATCAGGTTGAGGATCCCGCGGGCGGGCTGATGGACGTTCCCTACGCCGACTTCGTGAGGGTGGTCGCCCTGCTGTCCGAGAACTACGTCTCATATCATGAGAGCAACGGCGTGACCACCTACGGTTGGCCCACTGTCGATCTGGACCTGGGCAATCCCCTGGGCGAGGCAGTCGTCGACGGCGATCTGGTGAGTCGCGAGTTCGAACGGGGCAGCATCTCCCTGGATTTCGGGGGGCGGGAATCCCACTTCCCGTTTGCCTACGAGGTGTTCCAGGATGGCAACCTGATCTACGAATTCCACAGCAGCGTGGATTGATCCGCCGCCTCATCACCACGGCGTGAGACGCCCTCGGCCGGGGAGGCATCTCCCCGGCTTGCATATCCTGGCGGGACTGCTATCCTGCAGTCGAAATGCCGGCACGTCCCCCTACCGAAGACATCCGGGACATGAACTACCGTATTGCGGCTGTTTCTTTTCTGAACACCGTCCCCTTGATCGACTGGTTCGAGACCACCGAGAGTGCCTCGGTCCAGTTGATGCGGGCTTTGCCCAGTCGCCTCGCGGCTCTTCTGCGGGCTGGTGAAGCAGACGTCGGGTTGTTGCCGGTGGTCG
>Ga0070728_10002215_pt1 | contig 24997 bp, 24 predicted proteins | sample tdDd471_FD_66723 | JGI IMG/M metagenome (GOLD analysis project Ga0070728, IMG submission 66723) | Marine sediment microbial communities from the Atlantic coast under amendment with organic carbon and nitrate - tdDd47.1 | ecosystem: Environmental > Aquatic > Marine > Coastal > Sediment | place...
TCATCAGCTGGGTCCGCCGGGATAAACCCATGGATCTTGGCATGGCATTCATTGTTACTGCTGTTTTCATGGTTTCCCTGATCAACATTGCCGTGGGCTCCAACGAGGGCGGAGTGCCTGAATGGGTGGGGTTGGCAATGGGTCTTGCCGCAACCCTTATCTTTTATGTCAAATACCCGAAACAGGTTAAACCAGGTCTGACCAATTTTCTGGATGCTGCCAGGTCCGGAACGGAGAACAGCCTGAAAATTGGGGCGACTGTCGGGGTCATCGGTATTATTATCGGGGTCCTGACCTTTTCCGGGCTGGTGCTCACCTTTGCCGACATCATGATTGAGCTGGCCGGGGGTTCTTTGCTGCTCACCATCATGCTGGTGGCTCTGGCCTCTCTGGTTCTGGGAATGGGGGTTCCGGTTACGGCGGCTTATCTAATTACTGCGGTTGTTGCAGTTCCGGCCCTCACCCATCTCGGGGTCAATGAAATTGCCGCCCACATGATCGTGTACTGGCTGTCCCAGGATTCCAATATCACGCCGCCGGTTTGTATTGCGGCTTTTGCAGGGGCCACCATTGCCAAGGCCAATATGTGGAAAACGGCATTTGCCTCTTTTAAGTTTGCCAAGTTTCTCTACCTTGGCCCCCTCCTTTTCGGGTATGTGCCCGGGTTCTCCCTTGACGGCAGCTCCATGGATATCGTCAAAGCCTTTGTTGCCATTTTCTTCGGTACCTGGGCCTACTCCTGGCTCCTGAGCGGGATCTGGATCAAGTATTTGAAAAATGCTTTTGGCAACAAGGCTGCAAGCTGATCTTTTTATAACCTGAGTCAAAATAAAACCGCCCCTGACGTGTCATTGCGTCAAGGGCGGTTTCGCTTTGAGTGCCAATACTTCTTTAAAAAAACGATGGTGTATGGTCACTGCCTCCATAAACTGATTCCCGGTCTACCCCGGAAGATACTTCTCAAAAAGAATATTTCAGTTTTTTATCTGGCGTTACCGCAATTGGAATGTTTACCCACGCACTTTATCCCAAAGCGTTTTTACGGTCATGGATTAAGGGGTTCCAGCCCGATTGAGTTCAGGAGGCTTGTGGTTGAAATCTTTGGTTGCCATATCAACCTTTTTGGTCCATAGTATTCAGAGCCGACACCAACAAGGATTTACATGAAAAGGGTACCAAGAAAACAGAACATATGGAAAATTTTAATCGGGTTATAGACTCTTCCATCGGTTACCTGGTGGGTCGGACATCTAGGGCCATCATCAAACGACTGAGTAAAAAATTTCAGGATGCCGGGTTCAACGTCAGTTACGAGCAATGGAGTATCCTTATCCATCTGTACAGAAAAGACGGCCAGACCCAGCAGGCCCTGGCAAGAATCGCAGTCAAAGACAAGGCCGCTATCACTCGGCTTCTAAATGTGCTTGAGAAAAAAAATATTGTACTCCGGGTGCCGGACCGCAATGACAGACGAAGTAAATTGATTTATCTGACCAACAAGGCCAAGGAGTTTAAGAGCGAACTCATCGCCCTGGTGGAAGAAATGCTCCATGAAGCCGAGCAGGGGATTTCATTTGAAGAAATGGAGCAATGCCGGACGACCCTTAATAAAATTTTCACCAACTTTGACCACCTGAATCATCCTCGACCCAAAAAATAAATTTATTTTAAAACTCTACCAGTTTATTTTGGATGGCATATCTGGATAAGTCTGAATTATTTCTCAGATTCAATTTTTTGAGCAACCGCGACCTGTAGGTATCAACGGTTTTAACCGAAATGTTGTAGGAGGTTGCAATTTCACGGTTGGTACTGCCGGTGGCCAGTTTTCTCAGGACCTGAAGTTCTCGCATGGACAGAGATTCTGTAAGGCTTTTGTCTTTATTTCCCCGGATCAGCCTCAGGGCAAGGGCTTCCCCTGCCTTCTCCGTGAGATAGCGGCCCCCGTTGTGAATCTTTTTCACGGCCGCCACCAATTGTTCCGGCGCGGATTGCTTGGTCACATATCCCATGGCACCGGCTTCAATGGCGCGGATCACATATTGTTCTTCCTCGTGCATGGTCAGGATGAGTACAGGAATCTGCGGGCAATAAGACGACATTCGGGTGGCCACCTCGAGTCCGTCCATACCGGGCATGGAAATATCGATTACCGCTACGTCCGGATGTTCTGATATAGCCTTGTCAAAGGCTGTCTCTCCGTCAGGGGCCTCCGCAATGACCTTGATGTCATTATCGTCTTCAAGTACCTTACGCAGTCCTTCTCTGACAATGCTGTGGTCGTCTGCAAGCAATACCCGTATCATAACCCTCCTGTTAACCTTATTTTGCAGGACACAAAGGTCCCTTTTCCAAGGGCCGATGTCATTTCGAATTTCCCCCCTGCCAGGTTGGCCCGTTCTTTCATGCTTTCCAGTCCAAATCCCTGACGGGTTTTCCCTTCTTCCTCGGGATTAAATCCGCATCCGTCGTCTTCAATGGTTAATACAATGCCTGCTGTATCCGTTCTCAACTCCACCAATATGGTGGTGGCATCCGAATGCCTGAGGGAGTTGGTTACGGCTTCCTGGCCTATCCTGTATAAGGCCGTTGCCAGGGTTTTGTCAATCTCGGGAATGTCATCATGGCGGAATACACAGGATACATTGGTCCGTTTTTCAAAATCTGAGACCAGGGATTCCAGGGCATCACAGAGACCCAGGTCATCCAAAACGCGGGGTCTCAGCCGGTAAGCCATATCCCGGACATCCTGGATGGTGGTATCGATCAAGGCGCTCATTTTTCCGGCTCTGTCTCCCGCGTTTCGGTCAATGGCAGACAGATAATTTTTTACCCAGACGGCATCAATGCGCAGGGCGGTCAGGACCTGGCCCAGGTGGTCGTGGAGTTCTCTGGCCACCAGTTCTTTTTCCCGTTCCTGGGAGGCAATGATATTTTTTGACAATTTTTTCAGATTGGCCTGGGCTGTTTCCAATTGGATCGTACGGCGTTGAACCTGGCCTTCCAGGTCCTGTGAGTATGATGATAATTGTTCTTTTGCCTTTTCCAGGTCTTTTTGCACCAGATTCTTTTCCGTAACATCAACGCTTACTGCCAGTGAGCGTATAATTTTCCCTTCAACATTTCTCACCCCATAGCAAGACAGGAGGGTTTCCATTTTATCCCCGTTTTTTTTTACGTAGGTATAGGGAACATCCCTGCAAAGCCCGATACTGAAAAACTTGGGGAAAATTGTTTCCAGGGCATATTGCTTGGACTCTGGGGTAAAGAATCGGGTTAAATGCTCGCCGACCACTTCCGACCGGTCATATCCCATCTCTTCAACCCAATGGTCCGATACATGGATAATCTTTCCCCTGAGGTCAATGGAATGGAGCATCACAGGTGTTTTGTGGTAAAATTGCCGATACCTTTTTTCAGATATTTTTAAATTTTTTTCAGCCAGTTTTCTCCTGGATAATTCTCTGGCCGCCATCTGGTAAAGCACGAACACCAGCATGCCTGCCAGAACCGAAATAACGACCACAATTGGGCCGATTACCTGGATAAAAGGGCCGGATACCTGCTTCTGGATTTCTTTTTGATCCCTCAGGGAAATCATTTTCCACCCTGGATAATTGGACACCTCTAGCGCTGAATAAAGATATTTTTTCCCCTGTCTGTCTAAAACTATTTTTTTGTCCATGGTTCGAAAGCCCGACCATTCCCAGGGGCCGTTTCCAAACTGGCGTGAATCTGCAATCCGGCTTAAATTTTCTTCATCCAGTGACCAGGACAATTTAAATCGGTATTCAGGTTTGTTCGACATAAAAATAACCCCTGTAGGGTCGGTAAACAACAGGGTTTCCTTTGATTTCGAAAGCAAGGTGGCTTCAAGGAATTCAATGGAAGATTTGATCACTGCCACCCCCAGGATATGGCGGCCGTCCCTGTCATACACCGGGTGACTGAAATATACCCCCCGTTTGTTTGAGGCGGTCCCCAGGGCCAGATATGTTGACGGTTCCCCCTTAACTCCCCGGCTATAATACGGGCGGAAGGAGAAATCATGGCCCACAAAACTGTCTGCGGCATTCCGGTTTGAAGAGCAAATGGTGATCCCGTTTTTATCCATGAGATAACTGACATCCAGGTTCATGGAACGTGTAAACAGGTCCAGGGTCTGGTTCGCGCGGTAAATGGTATTCAGATCGGTCTGTTCAAAAACCCGGATCAATTCCTTTGTTCCGGAGAGGGTTCTTACCGATTTTATGTGCTCGGACAGGTGAGTGGAAAATTGGCGGGTCAACAGGTTCAGTTTTGCGTATGCATTGGATTCTGTCTTTTGGAAAGCTGCCTCCCGGTAGGAATAGTAGTAGAGCCACCCCCCTGCGGAGGCTGACAAAAAAGCAAACATAGCCAGAATGAAAATGATAAGTCTTAATCGCATGGCGGCAGTATAGACCTGGACGGTCTTTTTTTTCAATGGGTTTATGAACCGGTCCGGTTCTGGTAAACTCACGTAAAAACAAACTTAGAGCAGGGGAGTCGGAAATATGGATACCATAACATTTAATGCGTTCTCATTTTTGCAAAAAAAACTTAAGGCCCGGAATCTTGGATTCTCCAATGTGAAAATTGATATAGGTAAAAATACCACTGCCATAGATCTGATTGATCAAATGGGGCTTACCCATGATGATGTAGAGATTGTATTTATAAACGGCAGGGTTAAATCCCAGGAAACCCTGCTTCAAGACAAGGACAGGGTTGCATTTGTTCCACATGGAACACCCGGGCCGTATCGTGTTTTGCTTGGATTTAAAAACAAAGAAATAGTTGATTCGGTGAGTGAGTCGGTGAAAGACCTGCCGAATTCATCAAATGAGTGATTCGCAGCTCCGTTGTTTCATTGCCGTGCCCCTGCCCGGCAGGATCAAAAAAGGACTGGCCGTGATACAGTCCGCCCTGAAGGGTCGTCCCATTAAAGCCGGCTGGCCCTCCCCATCCGGGTTCCACCTCACCCTCACCTTTTTAGGTAAAGTTCCCCTGCATAAAATTTCTGCTGTAGAATCTGCCATGGCTGTTGCTGCGGCTGAAACGCAATGCTTCAATCTCACCTTTGGCGCATTGGGTGCATTCCCCAGGCCGGACAAGGCCAGGGTTCTTTGGATCGGCCTGGATGAAGGTGCGGATGAATTGAAACGCCTCCGGCAGCGTATAGTTTCCCGCTTGAAAAAGGATGGCCTGCCCGTGGAAAATCAAAAATTCTCGCCTCACATTACCCTTGCCCGTATCAAACAACCGGTAACAGGCCGCAGTATTCAAACACTGATGAACCTTGTACCATATCCGTCCGTAAATATGTTTCCAGTAGGATGTATCCATTTGTACAAGAGTCAACTTGCCCGGTCAGGTGCCGTTCATACCAGTTTATGCGCCGCTAAGCTTTCCGGTTTTTTTGGATAATTCAGGCAATATTTTCATAAACGGTACCTCATTCTCTTCAGGCGTGATCTCCTCAACGGAAAAATATTCCATGTGGGAATCCATGCGGATGCTTGAATAAACACCGCCAAAGGTCGTTCCTTGGAATGCTTTACCCCGTATTTCTATGACAGGTGAATTTGTCCGCGATCTGGACCATTCCAGGCAGGCAAATATACTCTTTTCCAGTTCGAGTCTTTTTTTGATGGTTGCTGGGGTCAAGGCCTGAATTCTGTTTTTCAATTTGGCGGCAGCCTGGTCATGTGCTTTTTTGATCTTGTTCAGGTCTTTGAGACGTAAAATTGATTTCTCCATCCGTTTTTCAAAGTTGGAGATGAGTTTGAGAATGTTTTTTAACTGCCCCTTATCCAGGCCGGCTTTTTTCTTCTTGAACTCAGAAACCAGGCGTTCTTTTTTCTGTTGGGCCCTGTCGTGGAAAATTTTTAACTCGACCATCTTTTGAAAAATTCTTTTGGCCTGATTTTTTTCTTCCCGCCGTTCCTCTTCCAGGTCAGTTAGGGCTTTGGTGGCTGTCTCAATTTCGTTCAGAAAAGATGCTATCAAAACCAGTATATGGTGTTCTCCGCCTGCTGTTATTTTACAGGGCTCGGTCTTCTCACTGCCTGTCCCAGCCAGGATAACGCCGTTTTTGGCATGGATTTCAGATGCAATGACCCTGCAATCCGGGCTGTTCACCATGCCGCTGCAGCGGATGTCCGAATCAAAAATTTCATTTTTTACATATACCGTGCCAAAAGTTTCTATTCTGCAATTGTGAAGATACCTGGCATGGACATCTCCCTGGGTCCGTATCAGAGCATCAGTTATCCCCACATCTGTCCTGATGTCCCCTATGGCATCAATGGTTGCTCCCCGGATTTCCCTCGCCATTATCGTACCTGCCGTAACCGGATAGGCGCCGGTGATTGTTCCTGAAACCGTCATATTTGCGTAGTCTTCCAGGGGGCCATAGCGCTGGTCGGCATCTTCAAGTACATGGATAATGGGATGGATATAGACAAAGCGTTCAACAGAAAGGGCCGGAACTCCGGTTTTTGAGGCAATGATACCGGATTTATCCCTGGACAGTCGTGTGCCGCTCCCGCATCGGATGGTAAAATCCAGGTCTGAAACGGCAGCGGATGTTTTGTTGTATATATTTTTTTTCTGGCCGATGTTCCGCCGGGAATCCTGATGGGCCAGCAGTTCTCCTTTCCGTTTTTCGCCCTTGTCTGTTAAATCCTTATCAAAATTTAATTTCAGGTGTCTGGCATCACGCAGTTCCGCAGAATAATCGTTTCTTGCCACGGCAAATCTGGATAACCCATAGTCCAGGCAGCATTGTATCAAAGCATCTGGAAAACACCCTTTGATAACTTTTTTAGATTTCAGAAGAGATTTAATATCCCCAAATTCCGGCGTGGCCCCCTTATCCCTGTCGATTTCTATCCAGGCCGTCATGGCATCCCCGCTCACGGATAATGATATAACAGGTTTTATCTCCCGGGCAGATATCTCTTCTGTTCTGCCTTGTTCCGCCAGGATAATATTTCTTTGTTCAGGGGTGATGAATTCAAGGGCGACCATGATGTCCCCAAGAATTTTGATGGTCTTTTTTTGTTCAAAGGCCTCTTCCTGGATCTCTTTGGCTTGCACAACCTCCCGTTCCGAGGCCAGGCCTTTTTCAACCACGGCCGCCGAGAATTCCTCATCCAGTGCCTTTATTCTCAAAAACTCCTGCTCATAGCCTGACAGATGCAGGTTTGAATTGTCATCTTCTTTACTATGGGCTGTCCTAGTCCGGACTAAAATTTCTTTTGATTTTTTATCGAAAAGGGTTTGTTCCTTCAGGATCTGGTCTTTTTGCTTGACAGTGATAACCCCATCTGCCACCAGAATATCTCCCATGAGTTTTTTCAGCCGGGATTCCTTGAATTCTTTTTTTTGAATTTCCAGGGCGTGCCGGATATCATTCGGTGTAGCAAATCCTTTTTTTACTGCAATTTTCCCGAATTCTTCTCCTTTGCGGCGTATGATATGGTATTCACGAATCAGTTTGAGCAGGTCTATTTGATATGGGGTGGCCATCTTTTGGCCAAGAAGAAGTTCGCCATAGTCAGGCTCTCTCTTTTCTTTGGCCACAAGGGCATATAGGCGATTCAAATGGGAGAACTGGCCCTCTGTTATGGTCCCGTATTGAAGGGCCAGCCGTGCGATGGACGGAATATTTTCAAAATTCTCTGCCATGGGTTCCATTCCAGGAATTAAGGTGATAATCAGGCTGGCTAAGAATAAAGAAATTCATCTTTAAAGTAAACGATAAGATTTAACATAGGCAGCTGATATCCACGTGGCTCTCAAAATGCTCTTTCAACAAGGTATAATCCTCTTCTTTTTTGTCGGCCAGGCCCTGTTCCAGGTTAATTTTCTTTGTGTCGATCCCGATCATGCCCAGCCATTTGCCGCAGATTTCCGGATAATCAAAAAAACCGTGAATATACGTCCCAGCCACCCGCCTGTCTTCCCTGAGGCACCCGTCTGAACCTTCACAGGTTTTTTGGTTCCTTGCTGTAATCCTCACCATGGGGCTGCCGCTCAGAACATAAGTTTCTCCCATGTGGATTTCATAACCAGAGCCTCGGGCACCTTCCCAGGTAAAATCGCTCAGAGTCGTTGTTTTGGGCGCTTTAAGGCGGGTTTTCACAGGGAGCAACCCAAGCCCCTCGGTTGTCCCAAAGCGGCCTTCAAGCCCATCAGGGTCGTCCACTTTTTCTCCCAGCATCTGGTAGCCGCCGCAGATGCCGAGAATGTGGCCACCTTTGTCAACATAGGAAATCATGCTCTTTTTGAAAAATTTATTGGTCCATTCAAGATCAGCCCGGGTGTTTTTGGATCCCGGAATAATTACGGCTTTGAACCTGGACAGATCCCCGGGTTTGTCGATAAACCTGACATCCAGCCCTTTCATGGCGGACAGGGCATGAATATCGGTAAAGTTTGCGATGTGGGGCAGACGGACAACTGCTATGGATGGGATGTTGGGATCGATTGGCCCCTCATTGTTGCATGCTTCGATTTCAACTGAATCCTCGGCATCAATCCTGAAATGGGTGTACCAGGGCAGCACACCCAATACCGGTGTCCCTGTACGCTTCTCAATCCAGTCCACCCCGTCCTTGAAAAGGGCAATATCCCCCCTGAACCGGTTTACAACAAATCCCTTTATCCTGTCCCTGTATTTCGCTGGCAGGCAGTCCAGGGTGCCCACCAGTTGGGCAAACACTCCTCCCCTGTGTATATCTGCTGTGAGAATAACATCGGCATCCGCATATTCGGCCATGGCAAAATTGACAATATCACTGGGCATGAGGTTGACCTCAGCGCATGATCCTGCCCCCTCAAGGATTATCCTTTCGTATTGCCCGGATAGCCTGTCAAATGCCTGGCAAGCTTCTTTATAATAAAAACTTTTGTTTTTATGGTAATCCATTGCCGTATGGTTGCCGTGGACCAGGCCGTTCAGCACAACCTGGGACTGTTTTTCCCCAGTGGGTTTGAGCAGGATGGGATTCATATCCACATGGGGGGAGATCCTTGCAGCTTCTGCCTGGACAATCTGAGCCCTTCCCATTTCCAAACCTTCCGGGGTAATCCCCGAATTATTGGACATATTCTGGGATTTAAAGGGGGCCACCTTCTCTCCGATATCCGCCAGGCTGCGGCAGATGGCTGCGGCCACGATACTTTTTCCCACATCTGATCCCGTACCCAATACAGCAATGTTTTTTTTCATTTTTCAATGCCCACCCGGGCCGTAACACCCTTTTTGTAGTAATGCTTGATCTCTTTCATCTCAGTAATCAGGTCCGCCGCTTCCTTGATTTTTTCCGTGGCCCCCCTTCCAGTGAACACAAGTTCCACGTGGTCTGGCTTCAATTCAATGAGCTGGAGGAGTTCGTCTTCGGAAAGGAGGCCGCATTTGCATGCCACATTGGCCTCTTCGGCAATAACCAGCCCATGGTTTCCGGCTTTTATGATACCCCGCAGCCGCTTATAGCCTGCCCTGCAACTTTCCTTTTCCGCTTCGGAAGGATTGTTTATAACGAACTTCCCTGCTCCGTACTGCTCAACATCGATATTGTCGAATTTTGACAGGGCTTTGATCTCGGAATAGTCCCCCTGTTTCATGAACTGGACAATAAACACATTAAGGCCCGCACCGGCCGCCCGGACGGCAAGTCCAAGGCTGGCCGTTGTTTTTCCTTTCCCGTCACCTGTATACACCTGAACATAGCCCTTCATTCCGCCCACTCCTGTATCTGAATTAATCTGAGTATTTTTTTGTATAACCCCTGGGGGTGAATAAAAAGTCCATATATCTCATTGAGGCACTTGAACCAATGAAAATCACCGTCTGCATTCCCACATCTGCCTTGTCCATGTCTTCCAGGGTTGTGAATTCGATTTTCTGGTTGTCCCTCATGGCCCCTGTGACCACGGCCACCGGCACATTGCCCTTCCGGTGTTCCATGATCAACTTTTTGGCCCTGCCCAGTTGCCAGTCCCGTTTTTTGCTTTTGGGATTGTATAGGACAATGACAAAATCTGCCATGGCTGCACAGGAAATACGTTTTTCTATGGTTTCCCAGGCCGTGAGAAGATCACTCAGGGAGACGGCTGCAAAATCATGGGTTAAAGGCGCACCTGCCAGAGCTGCCCCTGCTGCCAGGGCCGGGATACCCGGCACCACCTCGACTTCAAGCACCGGCTTGCCGGTGTTTTGTCCGGACCGGCCAATGGGTATATTCCGGTTTTCGCAAAGCTCAAAGACCAGGCCTGCCATGGCGTAAATTCCGGGATCCCCTCCGGATACAAGGGCGCAGCTCTCACCGGCCAATGCTGTGTCAATGGCCTGTTCCACACGGTCAATTTCCTTCATCATTCCCGTGGAAATAATTTTTTTATCCTGCACCAGGTCCCGGATAAGTTCAATATAGGTGGTATATCCCGCAATGCAGTCTGCCTGTTGAATCACCTCTTTGGCCCTGCCGGAGATATGATCAGAGTTTCCAGGGCCTGTGCCCACCACATAAAGCTTCATTCCGCCAGAGCCACTGCCAGGGTTACATCCTTGGTCTTTTTTTTGGGGACAATCAGTCTTCCCTGGTTTGCTCCCAGTATCGCTGCTGCTTCGCATACGCTCTTCACTCCTAAATATTTTTCCGCCATCTTTGACGGATTTTGAATGGTATCAACACTGTTTAGCTCGTCTTTTTCATAAAAATGGACAGTGCAGTTCAGTTTTTCAGCCAATTCCAGAATTCCTGCCTCGTCGGCCTTTACCGATGTGGTGGCCAGGGCGGCAATGGAATTGATGCTTAGGTTTTCTTTTTGAAAGGTTGTATTTAAAAATTCCAGCATATCAGCCATGGGGGTGTTTCTGTTGCATCCAATGCCCACTGTCAGAATTTTCGGTCTCAATATCAGTGTTTCACGTGAAACCTTCACGATCTCCCATGTGCAGATAACGTCCGGCGTCTGGCACCCTTCTACTGCAACCGAGAATTCAGGAAGGGTTGGGATCAAAAGATTCTTCGGATCTGCTATGGATAAGGCTTCTCCTTTTAACAGTTTCATGTTCGCAGTTTTGATTGCCCCTGGGTTCTCAATATCCAGACCTGCCTCTTTGGCGGCCATGTCCATGGACGGCAGGTCGTTTATATCAGTAGCTGTGGTGATTACAGGGGTTGCGTTGACGACTTTTGCCGCTTTTTTTGCCAGTTCATTGCCCCCGCCGAGATGACCGGAGACGAGACTGATGGCGTGAAACCCCTTTTCATCCATCACCACCACGGCCGGATCAGTCATTTTTGATTCCAGCAGAGGGGCAATCAGTCTCACGGCAATCCCCGTGGAAAAAATAAAGATATGGGATTTAAATTCACTGAACCGGAGGTGGATTTCCGGTTTAAGCTGGGAAAAGGGTGTCAGAGATGTTTTGCTCACAAGACTCAGGTCCTTTGACTCTTTTTCCGGTACAAACAAACACGCCCCGGAAAAACCAGCACAAAGGGACAATCCCAAATTAATTCCATTGGGGGTAATGGCCCATATGGCGAGGTCCGTTATCATTTTTTATTCTTTGCCCTGTCGATATCCATGGGTGAAGCTTGCGTCATAGAGTTTTGATTTAATCAGTGCCATGTTGCCCTGGCAGGCTTCTACAACTTTTCCCACGATGATCAGTGCGTGGCGGGTAATTTTTTTTTCTTTGCAGGTAGCGGCCAATGCCTTGATTGGAGTGTAATAGAGCTGCTCTTCAGGATGGCTGACCTTATAGGCAATGGCGCAGAGACTGTCTTTTCCGTAATTGGCAGCCAGGATGGATTCTACTTTTTCAGCCAGACCGATGCTCAGGTAAATGGCCATGGAGGACTGGTGGGCTGCCAGTTTCTCAAGGGCCTCTGCCTCGGGAACCGGGGTCCGCCCTGACATTCTGGTCAAAATAAGTGTCTGAGTAACCTCGGGCAAGGTGTACTCCATCCCCATGGCGGCCGAGGCAGCAAAGGCCGCCGTGACCCCGGGGATAACGGAATACGGGATATCCAATGCCTGCAGCTCTCTGATCTGTTCAAAGATGGCCCCGTATAATGCCGGGTCTCCGGTATGGAGGCGGACCACTTTTTTCCCGGCACGGACTTCTTTAACCATGGTGGCGATAATCTCTTCCAAGGCCATACCGGCAGAGGAGATTGTTTTAGTGTGGGTGCCTTTCCAGCAAAGTACGGCTTCGGGAACCAGTGAGCCTGCATAAACTACCAGATCCGCATGTTCAATGGCTTTCATGGATTTAATGGTCATCAGTTCTGGATCGCCCGGGCCGGCCCCTGCAAAGATAATTGGATGAATACTGTATGTCATTGGATGTTTACCTTGTGAGATTTGGGTTTGCTGCCTGATATAATCCAGACAGGGTTGAGTGCGTTTAATCGTGTACCGTAGGGCATGGGTTTGGACCTGGAAATCTGAACCTGGATCATCTGGGGTGAAAACCCTTTATCCTTCAATGTTTTCACGGCCGCTTCCATGCTTTCCATGACCACTGTATTGATGACAATGGTTCCTCCTTTTTTGATCCGCTTGCAACAGCATTCAATAATCCGGTTGAGGTCTCGGCCACCACCACCAATGAAGACACGGTCTGGAGTTTTGAGGCCTTCATGACCTGAAGGAAAGTTCAGGTTCACCACTTTAACGTTTGACTGATGAAAAATCTTAATATTGTGGATGATGTCAGGCAGCCGGTCTCTGTTCTTTTCAACAGCATACACCTGACCCCAGGGGGCCTGCATGGCTGCCTCTATCCCAACGGACCCGGATCCTGAACCGATATCCCAGAGCACATGGTCTTTTCTGGTCAGCCTCAGCTTTGATAACGAAATACTCCTGACTTCGGATTTTGTAATCAGCCCTTTGGTGTGACGGAAAAATGCATCGGGCATTCCCGTATATGTTTCATGTGAAACAATTTTCTTTTCCGGGTGGAAACGAATGAGAATAACAAGGTTGGGATGTGCAAATGTCTGGTCTTTGACCTGCCTGTAATCAGTGAACCAGGTGATTTTCTCCAGATCAGAATCCCCTAAATTTTCCAGCACACAAACCCGGAAACCGTCAAGTTCATTTTCAATGAGTTTGTTTGCAATGTAGGCTGGGTCTTTTTTTGGCCCCGTTAAAAAGGCAATTTTATTTTCAAGGGCCAGGGAGGAAAACATAAAACCATGATCTGAGCTGCTGTGAAAGCTGATAACCTTTGCATCGTGCCAGGGCTGGCAGATGGCAGCGAATGCAGCACCAACAGAAGTGACGTTAGGGTGGATGGTGAGATGACCTGCCGGGATTTCTTTTCCAAGGGTGGCGCCGATACCGTAAAAAAGTGGGTCTCCGGAAGCCAGGACCACAATTTTTTTTGTATCCATCTCGGCCTTGATCATATTAATGACAGCGGGTATGTCCGACCCAACGGGAAATGTTTCTCCACAATGATCTGGAAACATGGCAAGGTGACGCTTCCCGCCAACCAGAATATCTGAATCCTGGATAAGCTCAAGATGGTGAGAGGTTAAATCCATTTTGCCCTGTCCGATGCCGATTATGTGCACACTGTTCATGTCAAGCCACCCAATAGTAAATTAATCCGGTTAATATCAGACTGATGATCCGGAAGAATTGACCGGACAGCAGCAATTGCAGTCCCATTTTAGGAGAAAAAATCCCCATATACCTGGGAATCTGGTGCCGGAGGGCCCGGATGGGAAAGGCCAGGATATTCCCCGTCAACAGTGCCAGCACCGTCTGTTTGACGGTGAGCACACCAGCATCCATCAGAGCGCCGGCTGCGGCAAATCCCGATGTAAATTCAGCCGCAAAGCTTAAAATAACAATGGATAAGGATTCGACCGGCATGATCTGGGTGCTGATATGGCTTGATAGTGTACGGTTCAACGCATCAAAGGCCCCATTGAGATGAAGCATGAAAACCATGGTGTAAATGGGAAGAACCCATACCAATATATTGATGATCCGTGCCGGCAGCCGTTGTTTAATTCTGTCCATTACGTCCTTCACGCCTGCCCTTTGGGATTTACCTGGCCCTGAATTGCTTTCCGCTGGACGGCTCTGTTCAGGCGGCTTCCTTCCCAGATAAAAGTGACCGAACAGAAGAAACAAAAAGGTCCTGAGCAGGGTGGCCAGAAAGGTAAGAAGAAAATACAGGGCGCCTGCCAGGCCGGTGAGGGGCAGGACAATGAACATGGTGGTGGGCAGATGAAGAAAAAATGCTGGAAACTGGTTGAGGTAATTGGATAAAAAAAGCTGAAGCTTGGAGATCTTTTTATCTTCATAAAAATCAAGGAGCATAGCATTGGCCGCTGCGCCGGATAAAAACGCAGTGGTAAAGGCTGCGCTGCAGTGATGCCCCATCCTGGCAAACCTGAAAAAAGGTCTGGCAAGAACCGCAACTTCCCTTGTCCAGCCGAGGACTTCAATGGCCTGTCCGGCTGCCAGGCCGATGCAGATAAACATGATCAAACGACTTAAGGGCAATGCCAGGCGTCTGCTCAGGATGGACAGGGTCAGGGTGTCAAAGGCCATAAGGCAGAAAACCAGGACTGCAAGGGAAAAGACCAGGGAGATGCCAAGCTTTTTTAAGTGAATTTTGGGTTTAGTCTTGGACTGTTTCATTTGGAGGCCAGAATCAATGTCCAATAGTCAGGGTCACGGGTTTCAAGATCCCCTATGTTTTCAATAATGGATTCATGGGGGCGCCCGCATTTTGAGACAGCCACACTTCTTTCGTATAATCCGGCGTCTTTGAGGGATTGATTGATATCCACGATGTTTTTGTATGCTTTGACAATGGCGACATTCTCAACCCCCTGGATCTTGCGGATCTGTTCCCCCCCATATGCGCCGGAGGTTACCAGAAGAGACTCCTCCCCTTCGACCAGGATGCGGTTGAGTCGGGCTGCAGCCGCATGGAAAGAGGTAATTCCGGGAATTGTTTCAATGTCGGCTTCCGGCATGATGCATTTCATTTTTTTCAGGATATACCCGAAGGTGGAATAGGTGGTGGGGTCACCCAGGGTAAGGAAGGCAACTGTCTTTCCCTGTTTCAGTTCTTCTGAGATTTCCTTTGCATTGGCTATCCATGCCGCTTCGACTTCATCGGAGTGTTTGGTCATGGGAAACCCAAGCTGCCTGGTGACTGCCAACTCTGATATATAAGGGGATGCAATTTCTACAGCCAGGCTGTAGGGGTTCTTGCTGGAGGCGGCTGTGAAAATAATGTCTGCCTCTTTGATTGCCCTGACCGCCTTTACGGTTATCAGTTCAGGGTCTCCGGGGCCGACACCGACACCAAATAATTTTCCTGCGGGGTTCATAAGGTTTCCTCTTTAAATGTTGTGGATGTAAATATATCAGGGTAAAGCATCTTTCCTATGGTTAGTATCCCCTGGTAAAGCCTCGGTACCGGCCTTGATACCATGCTTTCGTCTATGAGATAAACCTGGTTTTCCTTTACGGCCTTGATGATTTGAAATCCGGGTTCATTGAGAATGTCGGATTTTCTGATGGGATTCATGATACCCTTCTGGGCCAGGAACACATCGATATCTCGGGCCTTTGACAGTATCCGTTCCTTTCCATAGATGGCCACATTGGTATTCCTGGATGCCTTGGCATCGGAGGCAAGATTGATGCCGCCGGCTGTTTCAAGGGCAAATATGGGCATGGCGCCGGAGGTGAATGTCCGCATTTTCCTGTGAATGGCCTGGAAGTACACCCGTTTTTTAGGGCGGATCTCTCTTGTCTTTTCTTGGATTTGACGGATGTTTTCTTTAAACAAGGAGACCAGAGCTTGAGCCTCAAGGGTTTTGCCGGTGAGCCTGCCCAGGGAGATCCAATAACCATACACGTCTTCAATGGCGGCGGGCTGAAATGAAATTACGGTAATGCCGTAGGCCCGAAGCTGGCTGACAAAACCGGGATACCCGTTTTCAATCATGGGCCGGATGAGTACCAGGTCCGGACGGAGGGCCAGAAATTTTTCTGGATCATCATGGTAGGAAAATTTCTGTTTGGTTTTTACCTGCGCAGGATAGGTATCGTTAATGGACACCCCAATAACCTGCTTATCTGCACCAAGGTAAAAAAGGTTCTCCGTATGGGCACCGTAAAGTGAAATAATCCGTTGGAAGGGACGGGTAAACTCATGGATCCGCCCCTTGTTATCGACAACGGCTTGGGCCATGGACACCCTGGCCAGGCAAAGGAGTACGGCCATGCCTGCCAGTATCGTAGTAAAAATTCGGGACAGGTTATGAGGCTTTGAAATAGGCTTGCTTGGCCTGGGTGTAGTCATTAAACTCTACCTTTGCATCTACGTTAAATACGGTCCTGATATTTTCACGGGTGAACACTTCAGCCGTTTGACCTTTGGCCAGGATTTGTCCTTTTTTTAAAAACACCAGACTGTCGGACCAGGCTGACGCCAGGTTCAGGTCGTGGAGTACGGCAATCACGGTTTTTTTTGCTTTCTGGACCTGTTCTTTCAGCAGGCCGAGCAGATGGAGGGTGTGACGGATGTCCATGTTGGAAAATGCCTCATCAAGGAGGAGCACCGGTGTGTCCTGGCACAATGCCCTGGCAAAGATACACCGCTGTTTTTCACCTCCGGACAATTCAGTTATTTTTCTCTGTCTCAAATGGGAGATCCCTGTTTGGTCCATGATTTTGTCGGCCATGTCCAAGTCTTGAATTCCGGGGTTGGAAAACCGGTCTATATAGGGGTGTCGGCCCATGAGCACCACTTCCCGAACGGTGAATGGAAAATTTACAGCATAATTTTGGGAGACCAGGGCAATGGACTTTGCCAAATCCCTCTTCCCCAGTTTTTTGATGGGAATCTCCCCCACCAGAACATGGCCCCGATCCGGGGGGAGAAACCCGGAAATAATATCCAGAAGGGTTGTCTTGCCGCTGCCATTGGGCCCGATAATGGAGTGGAACCCACCCGTCTGGAAGTCGCAATTGATATCCCTAAGGATAGGAGTGTCCCCATAGGAAAAGCCGGTATTTTGGATGGAAATACTCATCTTTTTTTCTTAGCTCATCCTGCTTTGTTTGAAAATCCAGCAGAACACGGGACCACCGGTGAGTGCCGTGAGAATACCGATGGGAATTTCATTGGGCAGCACCGCCCGGGTAATGGTGTCGGCCACAAGGAGCAAAACAGCTCCGGCCAGCAGGGATACGGGTAAAAGCCTCCGGTTGTCAGGGCCGGTTATAAAACGGACCATATGTGGAACCAAAAGGCCCACAAAGCCGATAATTCCGGAAATAGATACACAGACCGCCGCCAGCATGGATCCGGTTACCAGGAGTATAATGGTGACTTTTTTCAGATTCACTCCGAGACTTGCGGCTGACCGGTCCCCAAGTGAGATCAGGTTCAGGTCCCTGGCATAATAAAGGGCAATTGAAAACCCGAAGATGAGAAAGGCAAGCACCACCCAGAAGTTGGCCCAGGTCTTGGAGGCAAAGCTGCCCATGAGCCAGAAAATGATCACCGAGACCTGTTCATTGGCAATGAATTTCAAAAAGCTGATACCGGCGGATAAAATGGCAGCAACGATGATGCCTGATAAAATCAGATTGTTGGAGGACAGCCCACCAGACCTCTGTCTGGGAGACCAGGACAAAAAAACCACAAAGAAAAGGGTGGCGCCGGCGCCCATAAAGGCAAACAAAGGGATGGAGACATAGGTGGCGGAGAGGTTCAGCAGAATGGCAATGCTGGCCCCGAATGCGGCGCCGGCAGAGACCCCAAGGGTGTATGGGTCTGCCAGGGGATTGAGCAATATACCCTGGAACAAAACGCCGGAGACGGACAATGCTGCACCCACAGCCGCACAGGTCAGAATTCTAGGCAATCTTACATCAAAGATAACCGCAGCATAGGTTTCCGCCATGGCAATATCCGGGAGGCTGCCATTGATCTTGCTGGCAATCACCGAAAGCATGTCTTTCATGGGAATGGATAGAAATCCCATTGATAGGGAGACCATGATCATGAGGCTCAGGATGCATATAAAGCTCAGCACCCATATCCTGGTTTTTCCGGAGCCTTCCGTCGCTCCGGTCATGGACGCCTCCATGTGCCGGGGCTACCCGGCCTGTCTGGCTGCCTGCAAGGGCTATGTTGCCTATAATATGTCAAAAGGAAAAATCCTGGGCCCATAAATAAAAAAACCGGATCAAGTGATTGATCCGGGAACCGTATTTTTCCACAGCACTGATGATCCGCACCTTCCGGGTGCTTTGTCGTATCATCTTTTCAGGCAGGTCTTCTGGCTTCCGGATCAATTTACTGTCCACCCCTTCCCAATGGTTGCGTTCATCAGTGGTAATAGTGGCGTTCATCCCCGGTCACAGCGGCGGGTCCGTTCCTGAATTTCACAGGATTCCCTTTTAACTGCATAAAGCAGCACCTAATAATGCGTTAAACTATCCTTTAACCCCTTTGGTGTCAAGGAAAAAGGCCTGGATGAGGAAGGCTGAAAAATGGGAAAAACCTTCAAAATTAGTTTGTTAACTTATTTCCCGGCAAAAATTTTAGAGTGGAGGACATTCATCCCGTTGAATCCCCAGGGCAGGGAAAAGGCCAAAGACAATACCACGGAGAAAAACTCGGTATAAAAAATGGCCGCCATGATGGCTACCTGGTATTTAATGGCCACAATTGGTAGGGAACCGCCGAGGATCTGGCCGGTCATCATGCCGGGAAGAGAAACCAGGCCGATGGTGGCCATGGAGGCAATGGTCGGGGTAACCGCCGATGCAATGCTTTTTCTGGCCCAGGGTTTCAAGGCCTCAAACCGGCTACCGTAGAGCGCCAGGGTGAACAAATACTCTTTTTCCTGTTTTTTGATGCCTGAATAAAATTGGTCCAGGCCGATGATAAGACTGCGAAGGCAGTTCCCCAGAAGCATGCCGCCGATGGGAATAAGGTAGCGGGCATCAAAGAGGGAAGAAAGTTCAATGACCACCAGGTCAAAGAAAAACAAAATAAGTGTAAAGGGAATGGTCAGGGCCAGGAACAGGGGGATAAAAAAGGTGGTGACTTTCAAGTTGCTGGATCTTAATACCGTATAGCAGGCAATGACCACCATGAGCAGCAGATAGGCAATGTTCAGTAAAGGGGAGTTGAACCGGAAAAGAAATTCCAGGTAAAGCCCTACGAACCCAAGCTGGATGCACATGCGGGTGGCACCGGTTACAATGGCTTTATTCAATCCAAGTCTGAGGTATCGGCCGATAAACAGGACAGGCACAAGAAAAAGCAGAAATGAGAGCAGTGAGAGGATGCTGAGGTCTTGGGCGCCCATGGCTATCTCCAGTTGAATTTTGTGATATCGGGATGCGCTTCCCACACCCTGTCGTGGGATACAACCAGAATCGTTTTATCCATGGCCGTGATGTAGTCGACCACAATTTCTTTCATGGCATCATCCAGGGCCGAGGTGGGTTCATCCAGAAGCCAGATCGGCCGGTCCAGCAGAAAGCCCATGAGCAGCCCGAGGCGCTGGCGCTCACCGCCGGAAAGAACGGGAATTTTTTTTTCCAGCAGGCTCGGAGGCAAGTCCAGAAGGGTTAGAAAATGGCCCAGGGAATCTATAACCAGCGGGTGCTCCCTGTTGAGGCGCTCAAGCCTTGCGATCAGGGTGCGGCCAGTCTCATGGGGCAGGTCCACATCCTGGCTCAGGTAAAAAAAACTGTTTCGGATCTCCCTGATATGCGTCTTGTCAAGGGCAAGGCCGTTGATACGGATATTACCTGTATCCGGCTGTGCAAATCCAAGCAACAGTTTGAACAGGCTTGTTTTTCCGGATCCCGAACGGCCCTTGATCAACATTTTTGTTCCCGAATTAATCTCCATGGAAAAGTCAGAAAATACAGGGTTCCCATCCATGGTGAAACTCATGTCTTGTATCGAAATCATAGGGCACCAAAGAAATAACTTAAAGGTTAAAGGGGGAGGCTGAAGGTTGGCTGCACTCATTCAAAGAGAGACAATGCCATTGACCTGTATTATATTGGATTCGGTTTAATGCCATGCGTACCCCTTTATATTTTAACCGAGTATTTCCCGATTTTTCGAGCAGATGGGAAATAAAAACATCCAGCGATCCCCCATGGGAGACCACCAATACGGTTTGATCGGAGTGGGCAAGGGCAATCTCTGAGAGAGCTTCGGTCATCCTTTTCTTGAGCCCGATTATTGTTTCAACTTCGGTTAAAAAAGACAGAGTCTCATAGATGGGTGAGCGTTCCTGTTTAATACTCCGCCCTTCCCTCAGACGGATATCCTGTATAATTTCAAGGGATTTTTGTTGGGCCGTGGGCCAGGCCGTTTGATAGGCTCGTTTTAAATCGCTTGTATAAACGGCATGGATGGTTTCCGTGGATAGATGTTTTGCCAGGTGTTCAGCCATTTTTCGACCCCAATGGTTTAGAGGTACATCTGTATGGCCCTGTACTCTTCCCTCAACATTCCAATGGGTTAAGGCATGGGAAACAAGAATAATCCGGGTAGCCATGGTTTATTCAGGGGTAAGCCAGGAGTCTTCACCCGAAGTGACCTTTTCTTTAAACAAAATCGCTCCGATATCAAGAATGGCCTGAATTTCAGGCCTGCACCCATATTTTTCAGGAACCTTATTCTGCCAGCGGTCCGAGGCAATATAGTCCTCAAGCTCTTTTTGAGAATTAAAGATATACATGGCACCCCACTCATTTTTTTCCTGGTTTACCCACCAGGTTTTGGCATATAGGGAAGACATGTCTTTAAAATGTGGATAAGACCCCAGATACATCTCTCTCATTTTTTTAAGCTCAACAGGATTTTTGGGCCGGAATACAACCCATAGTGCTTTTTTTTCCATGGACAAACTCCTATCCCTTATATCGGATACCGGTTATTTGATCAGTTTTAAAATCAAACAGCACCTTTGTGACTTCATTATTTTCTATTATTACCTGGTCGGCCAGGGTGACCTTCCCAATGATATCGGCATCAATGTTCCTCTCTGTAAATAGATCCAATACTTTTCCGGAATTTTCAGGATTTACAGCAAGAACAAACCCAAAGCTCTGAAAACAATGAAGCCAGTCAATGAGATCTATGGTGTCCGGTTTGGGGATCTTGTCCAGGTTTATGGTCCCGCCTTTTCCTGAATTTTCCAGAAAAATTGAAACCGTACCCAGGATACCGGCATTGCTGATATCCTTTGCAGCACATGATAAGCCCTGTTCTGCAATCAAAGGCAAGGCCTCAAGTCGATGCAGCAGTTCGTCTGGCGTCTTACCGGAATTGGCATCCCAGCTGGTAACGGACCGGCACCCTCTTTTTCCGGTAAGGTCCACGGCCAGAATGAGATCATCCCCTTCCACGGCTCCATGGCTTCTCAAAGTTTTTTTGGCCACCCCTAAAATAGCCACACTTAGTGAGGGTGTCTGTATCTCGGGATCTGGATGCAGATGCCCGCCCAACATGGGAACCTGAAGTTTCTGACACCCTTTTTTTATCCCCTCCACGATCAGGGAGCGCTGTTTTTCATCTCCGCTTGCCAGAACATTGACCATGCCGATGGGTCGTCCCCCCATTGAATAGATATCATTCACTGTAACCATCACCGATGCTTTGCCTGCAGCATAGGGTTCGTTGATAATCAATCCTGTCATCATCCCGTCTGTTGCAAACAGCAGATATTCGTCTTTAAAGGGAATCACAGCAGCATCATCGCCAAAATTGGGCAGGGCGTTCCCATACATTTGCGTGGCAGACAGTTTTTCAACTACATCTTTAATGGGGCGTTTGCGGATCAGGCCGACATAATTTCTAACAGATTCAACAATTGGGTCTAAAGGGGTGTCATTCATATATCCATATCTTTCGGGACCAGGTTTAAATTGACCCTCATTTTTTGATGGGGGCGCCCAAAATGGTCTTTAACAGATTCCATGGGGGTCCATCCCAGGTTTAAGAAGAAAGGTATATTTTTTTCCTGAATAAGGGCGGTAAACACATCACAACCTTTTTTTTGAACCCGTTTCATGGCTTCCCGGACCAGACAAGAACCGGCCCTAGTGGATCTGAAGTCTTTTTCAACAGCAAGCCGTCCTCCAATCCAATGATTCTTTTGTGTCCCGTCACGATACACCCGAACGGTTCCAATAATTTCTTTGTCTTTTTTGGCCACCAGATGAATGGAGCCTGTATCATTTTCATCCTCGTCCGTCAGATCAAACATTCCTTGCTCATCAACAAACACTTTTTTTCGAATTTTCAAGGCCTGGGATATTTCAAACCGATTCCGGGCTGAATGGCAGACCAGGGGGACTTGTTTTTTTTCATAGGAGGATAGTGTGGAACATGCACCGCATCGGGCACATCCGGCCAGTATTTTATCCGTTGCAATACCTTTGTTCTGGAGAATTTTGCCAACACTATGATAGAGTTGCTTCATAATATCCGGGCCAGGCGGTTTTGCCGTGGCAAGTTTTGAACCCGGAATTGGACGAAGGGGAACAACAAAGGGGTAAACGCCAAGATCTGCAAGAAATTCACTACCCCAGGCAATGGAGGTCATGGATTCTCCCAGGCCCGCAATAATAAAACTGCTCACCTGATTGACACCAAATAATTGAACCGCTTTTTTCCATGCTTTTTCATAATGGTTCAAACCAATTTGTGCCTTGGCCGGTGCTATTTTTGAAAGAATATCAGAATCAAAACTCTCGATATGAATGCCCAGGGATTCAACCCCTGCATCTGCAAGCTGATTCATCAGTCCAAGGTCTTCAGGCGGCGCAATTTGAACTTGAACCGGCATGTTGACTTGGGCTTTGATGGCCCGGACACAGTCTGCCAAATATGAAATTTCACTTCCCGGAGGATCCCCTGTACCCGAGGTGAGCACCATGTGGGTCACCCCATCCATATCCCGGGCCGCTTTTGCCACTTCAGCCAATTGACCCGGTGTCTTCTTGGCAATGGTCTGTTTATTTGAAAGGGATGCCTGGGTAGCACAAAAACTGCATTTTTTAGAATTCTTCCAATGAACACATCGCTGTAACACCGTGGTGGCCAAACAGTCCTTGCCATGGAGAAGGGCAATTTTTTTGTAGGGGATGCCGTCATCTGTTGTCTTGCCATAAAATCGGGGTTCCGGCACCACCTCGATGGGGGAAACAGACCTATTGTTTTTTAACAGGTCATAACCGGAGTCCTGGGTTTGTTTAAGGGAAAAGGGTGAGGTTAAGACATAGTCGGCAGCAATGGGAACGCTGACAGGAATTCCATTGATAAGGAATGCACGACCTTCTGCTGGACCTGCCCCCCCCTTCCGTCCGACCATTTCATTTGGAACCTGAATACCTAGGCTTTGTATCTCAGTGATGAGATGGCGCATCTTTCAACCCCCCATTGCTAGGGTAAACTGATCATTTATAATAGTTCACTAAAAGGCATAAAATGTCTACCAAACTCCCTCGTTTTTCACAAGAACAATCGCAAACGTCTCCAGAGCGAATCGGAATCACACATAATGAATGAGTTCCGATTCGCTTTTTTGGCTTAGGCCGTTCTGGCCTGGATTCAGGTTTATTTGCTGTCCGGCATGGAAGTGATGGTTCCGTCCCAGGTATCGACTTTACCGACAGCTTCATCTGTTTCAGGAAACCATGTCTGGGTTACGCACTTGGATTCAGTAAAAAAGGTGAAGCCGTCTTTGCCCATGCAATGGAGATCACCAAAAAAGGAATCCTTGTGGCCGGTAAATCCGAAAATTCCCAGAGGAACGGGAATACCGACATTAACACCGACCATTCCGGCATCTGTTTGAGCTGCAAATTCCCGGGCATAATGTCCGTTCTGGGTATAAATAACCGATCCGTTGGCGAACTGGTTATGATTCATAAGAGCCAGGCCTTCTTCAAAGGAATTCACCCTCTTGATACACAGGACAGGACCAAAGACTTCTTGATCGCCAATGGTCATTTCAGGTGTGACATTATCAAAAATTGTAGGCGCCAGGTAAAAGCCATTCTCATACCCAGGGACGCTTGCATTACGTCCGTCTACAATGAGTTCTGCCCCTTCTTCAATACCTTTTTCAATCCAGCCCGTGATAAAATTCAGATGTCCCTCATTCATGATGGGACCCATGCCGGTATTGGGATCATAGGCAGGTCCTAATTTCATTTCAGCCACAAATTTTTTCAGGTATCCAATCAATTCATCGGCAATCTCATTTTCAACAACGATTACGGGGCAAGCCATACACCGTGCGCCGGCACAGCCGCAATAGGCATTGATAATACCCCGGGCAGTTCTTTCTATTTTTGCATCTTTTAGAACCAGGGCATGGTTTTTCGCTTCAGTCAGGGCCTGGACTCTTTTTCCGTGGGCTGCTGCTGTTGAATAGATGTGTTTGCCCACTTTTGTGGAACCGACAAAGGAGACCCCTTTGATATCCGGATGTTTCAGGAAAATCTCAGCTTCATTTCTTCCTGCAGTTACAATGCTCAGGACACCCTTGGGAAGTCCTGCCTCACGCCAGAGTTCAGCAAGTCTTAATGCAGACTGGGGAACAAAGCTGGCTGCTTTGAGGATCATGCAGTTCCCGGTTGCAATACAGATGGGGGCCATCCAGCCGTGGGGAATCATGGCTGGAAAATTCCATGGAGCGATCCCGGCAAACACACCCATTGGATGGTGGTAAAGGACAGTGTCATATCCTTTACTGGCATTCATGAGAGATTCACCCTTCATTAAATGGGGTGCGCCACAGGCAAATTCAACCACCTCATTCACCTTTAAAACATCTCCCATGGATTCTGACCAGTTTTTGCCTTCTTCCTGGCATAACAGATAGGTCAGCTCTTCCAGATGCTTTTCCACGAGTGC
>Ga0070728_10002216_pt1 | contig 24989 bp, 33 predicted proteins | sample tdDd471_FD_66723 | JGI IMG/M metagenome (GOLD analysis project Ga0070728, IMG submission 66723) | Marine sediment microbial communities from the Atlantic coast under amendment with organic carbon and nitrate - tdDd47.1 | ecosystem: Environmental > Aquatic > Marine > Coastal > Sediment | place...
TCAACGGTAGAGGCGATGATGATCTTGCTCCAGAACGCGGGCAAGACGCCGGTTCGGGTGGCGCGCGATGTTCCGGGTTTCATCGGCAACCGGCTCCAGCACGCCCTGTGGCGCGAAGCGATTTCCCTTGTCGAGCATGGCATCTGCGATGCGGAGGCCGTCGATACGGTCGTCAAGTCGAGCTTCGGCCGCCGTCTCGCTGTGCTCGGCCCGCTTGAGAATGCCGATCTGGTGGGAACCGATCTGACGCTCGACATCCACAGTCAGGTTCTGGCGGACCTCGAGCGGCAGGCCGGACCATCCGCCTATCTTGAGGATCTCGTCGGCAACGGGAAGCTCGGAATGAAAAGCGGGGAGGGTTTCCGCAAGTGGACCGCCAGTGAAGCCGCTTCGGTTCGGGCGCGTGTCGCAACGCATCTGCGCAAGTTGGAGGCAATTCTGGACTAGGAACGGGCCCTGCACCGGTCGTCGGGACCGACATCGGTAATGGCCGGAAAATCGCATATTCTTGTCGAGGGAGGAGTACGAGAATGAGCAGTTCGAAGATCAATCGTCGCCAGTTCGCGACCGGCGCTGCAGGCCTTGTGCTTGCCGCGCCAGCCATCTTGCGCTCGCGGCGCGCTTATGCGGCAGGCGATCCGATCAAGGTCGGCCTGGTAACGCCGAAGACCGGACCGCTTGCCTTTTTCGCCGAGCCGGACAGTTTCGTGCTTGCGCAATATCAGGCGGTCCTCGCCGAAGGCGCCAACGGGCGCCCGATCGAAATCATCGTCAAGGATAGCCAGTCCAACCCCAACCGCGCCGCCGAGGTCGCCAACGAACTCATGCTGGCGGACGAAGTCGCACTCATCCTGTCCGCAGGGGCGCCCGCGAACGTGAACCCGGTGGCCGACCAGGCGGAACTCAATGGCGTTCCGAGTATCGCGACCTCCAGTCCCTGGCAGCCCTTCGTCATGGGCCGCGGCTCCACGCCCGATAAGGGCTTCGAAAGCACCTTCCTCTTTTCCTTTGGCCTCGAGGACGCGATCGCCACCTATCTGAAGCTCTGGGACGGTCAGGATACCAACAAGAAGGTCGGGATGCTGCTGCCCAATGATGCCGACGGCAACGCCTGGGCGGATTCGAGTTTCGGGTTTCCGCCGGCGCTCGAAAAGGCCGGTTACGAGATCGTCAATCCCGGGCGATACACGCCGCTGGCCGAGGACTACACGAGCTTCGTCAGCGCGTTCAAGGACGCGGGTACCGATATCGTGATGGGTTCGATGCTGCCGCCGGAATTCCTGACATTCTGGGGGCAGGCCGGCCAGCAGCGTCTGGCGCCGAAAATCGCCACCATCGGCAAATCACTGCTTCTGCCGACGGTGCTGGAAGCGACAGGCGACCGCGGCGATCTGCTTTCCACCGAGATGGCCTGGCACCCGGCTTATCCGTTCACCTCCGCGGCAACCGGGCAGACCGCCGGTCAGATCGCCGATGCCTGGACCAAGGAGACCGGAAAGCCCTGGATCCAGACGATCGGGTCCAAACACGCGCTTCTGGACCTTGCGGTCGATGTGCTGCGCCGATCGGAAAACCCAAACGAGCCGGGATCGGTAATCGAGGCGATCAAGGCAACCGATGTGGAAACCACGTCCGGGCGCGCCAACTGGGCTGCGTCGCCGATCGCGAATGTGTGCAAGGCCGCCATGATGGGCGGCCAGTGGCATCTGCGTGACGGCAAATACGAGCTGGAAATCGCCGCCAACCCGACGTCGCTCGACGTTCCGGTCACGCAGCCGCTGCAACTCATGGGAGCGTAGGTCATGCGTTTCGAGAACGTGTCTGATCTCCTGAAGCCCGGATATCTTCCGTTCGAGTCCGGATATCTTGGTTATGATGACGGCTACAAGACAGTGGCGGCGCTGACCCGAATGCCTGGCTGCCGCGCCAAGATGGTGCATTGGTGGTTCGGTTGGCTCGGCGGAACCGACCAATACAAGCTCTGGCATCCCGTCGATCATCTCTTCAGCGACTGGGAAGGCCGCGAAGACGGCAATTACATCGGAGCGAGCCATCTCGTTCACGAATACCTGGCCGGGCCTTCCGGCCCGGTCTTCAAGCTGAAGATCCAGTTCCAGGAACCGGGAGAATTTCTCGGAAATCCGGGTTTCTCGCAATTCGACGGCGTTGCGGTGGCCGCGCGCACCGGTTCGCTCGATGAACCGATCAACATGGGCCGAATGGTCCACTTCGTACGCAACACGGATTTCGGCTGCGAAATGCGGTCGCGGTTCTTCCTGGGCTTCGTCGAGACCCGGGATGGCGCCGATCCGCTGTCTTCGGAGGCCGCGGCAGATCTGCGCAGGGAACTCGTCACCGAAGACCTTGCCCGCCGGCTGCACCAGCACGCCACGGAGGAAATGGGTTACCTCGCCGATATTCTGCCGGTCCTTTATCGGCAGGTCACTGGCGACGGAAATATCTGAACGAAACCGTCTTTCTGGGAGGAAGAGACCATGAGGAATTACAAACCGACACGCCGGACGTTCCTGGCCGGAAGCGCGGCCGCGCTAGCCATGCCGACTATTCTGAAGTCAACGCGGGCCTATGCCGACATGCCGACGCTCAAAGTCGGCCACGTCAGCCCGCGTACGGGTCCGTTGGCCGGATTCGCCGAAGCCGACGATTACATTCTCGATGCCATCTCGGCGCGCTTTGCCAATGGCATCGAGAACAACGGCAAGACCTGGGCCGTGGAGATCATCTCGAAGGACAGCCAGTCGAACCCGAACCGTGCGGCCGAGGTAGCATCAGAGCTTATTCTCGATGACGAGGTCGATATCATCGTCGCGGCCTCGACGCCGGACACGGTCAACCCGGTTTCTGACCAGGCGGAACTCAACGAGGTTCCCTGCGTGACGACCGACTGTCCCTGGCAGCCCTACTTCTTCGGGCGCAACGGCGATCCGACTAGCGGGTTCAACTACACCTACCATTTCTTCTGGGGCCTGGAGGACGTGATCGCCGCGTTCCTGGCGATGTGGGATGGCTCCGGTGTGGAAAAGAAGGTCGCCGGGCTGTTTCCCAACGATGCCGACGGCAATGCCTGGGGCGATGCCGAGCGCGGGCTTCCCAAGCCGCTTGCCGCGGCGGGCTACGATCTCGTCGATCCCGGCCGCTATCAACCCCTGTCGGACGATTTCTCCAACCAGATCTCGGCTTTCAAAGAGGCCGGATGCCAGATCGTGACGGGCAACATGATTCCTCCCGACTTCGGGACGTTCTGGAGCCAGGCGGCGCAGCAGGGCTTCAATCCGAAGATCGTCACCATCGGCAAGGCGCTTCTTTTCCCCGCCGTCATCGAGGGACTGGGCGATCGCGGCATTGGCCTGAGTTCGGAAGTCTGGTGGTCGCCCGACCATCCCTTCGCCTCCTCGCTGACCGGTGTGAGTGCTCGCGAGCTTGCCGGAGGCTATACCGACGCGACGGGCCGCCCCTGGACCCAACCGATCGGCTTCAAACACGCGCTCTTCGAGGTCGTGGCCGACGTGGTCTCCCGCGCCCAGGATCTCGAGGATCCGGATTCCATTCTCGCGTCGATCACATCCACGGATCTGGCGACGATCGTCGGCCCGGTCAACTGGGCCAATGGACCCGTAAAGAACGTGACCAAGACCCCACTCGTGGCTGGTCAGTGGCAGAGTGACGGTGGAAAAATCGATCTCAAGATCGTCGCCAACGCTCCGGCACCCAACATTCCCATCACCGGCGAACTGCAATTGCTCGGTTGAATTGGGGATCGGTCTCGGCCGGGGCGTTGGCGTTCCGGCCGCTTTCGGAGAAGAAATGACAGCAATACTGGAACTTGACGGGGTGAAAAAAGCATTCGGCGCGGTCGTCGTCGCCGATGCACAGAGCTGGACACTCGAGGAAGGCGAGGCGTTGGGCGTAATCGGCCCGAACGGAGCCGGCAAGACCTCGATGTTCAATCTTGTCACCGGAACCCTGGGCCTGGATTCAGGGAGGGTACTGTTCCAGGGAACCGATATTTCCGGTTGGCCCGCTGCCAGGCGTTGCCGCGCGGGTATTGCCAGATCCTTCCAGATTCCGCAGCCCTTTTCCGGGCTGACGATCTTCGAGAATGCTTTCGTGGCCGCGACCCAGGGCGCCGGTCTTGCGCGTCAGCCGGCCGAAAAACTCTGTATCGATGTCCTTGAGCGTACAGGCCTGCTTTCCAAGGCGAATATCCGCGCCGGCGGCCTGACGCTTCTGGAGCGCAAGCGGCTCGAATTGGCGCGCGCCATGTGCGCGAAGCCCAAGGTCCTGCTTCTCGACGAAATCGCCGGCGGCCTGACGGAAAGCGAATGCGGCGCTTTGATCGAGACCATAAGGCAATTGCGCGCAACGGGAATATCGATCGTTTGGATCGAACATGTCGTCCATGCGCTGCTGGCGGTCGTCGACCGGTTGATCGTTATCGATTACGGCAAAAAAATCGCGGAGGGCGAACCGACCGAAATCATGCAGAGCCGCGAAGTCCGGGAAATCTATCTGGGTATCGAAGCCGATGCCTGAGCCGATCCTCCAGATTTCCGGCCTCGACGCCTTTTACGGTGATTTCCAGGCACTCTACGGTCTCGATATGGCGCTTTTGCCAGGCGAAGTCGTCTCCGTCATCGGCGCCAATGGGGCGGGCAAGACGACGCTGATGCGCTCGGTCAGCGGTCTGATTGCAAACCGGGACGATGCGATCAGGTGGAAGGGCCGTGCGATCGGGGCGCTCCGGGCCGACCAGATAGCCGCCCTCGGGATTTCGCTGGTCCCCGAGGGGCGGTTGCTCTTTCCCTCGCTCAGCGTCGAGGAAAACCTGATGATCGGCGGCCAACTCGGGCGCAAGGGGCCGTGGTCGCTGGAAGCGATCTACCGGCTGTTTCCGATCCTTCACGAACGGCGCAAGATGCCGTCCATGGCGCTTTCGGGCGGGCAGCAGCAGATGGTCGCGATTGGCCGGGCTCTGATGTCGAATCCCGAACTTATCATGCTCGACGAGATCAGCCTCGGCCTGGCGCCGGTGGTTATCAAGGCGATCTACGAAGCGCTGCCAGGGATCGTCGGGGAGGGGCTAAGCGCACTCATCGTCGAGCAGGATATCGCCAAGGCGCTTTCGGTCTCCTCGCGGGTCTATTGCCTGCAAGAGGGGCGGGTCTCGCTGGAGGGCCGCTCGGCGGACGTCTCGCGCGACGATATCTCCAACGCCTATTTCGGAGTGTGACGTCTTGGATTGGATAAACACAATCGTACAGGGAACACTGCTCGGCGGCCTATACGCGATGTTCGCCGCGGGGCTTTCGCTGATCTTCGGAGTGATGCGGTTGGTCAATATCGCCCATGGCGACCTGATCGTTCTCGCCGCCTATTTCGCGCTGACTGCCTCGATCATGCTGGGTCTCAATCCGCTGGTCGCATCTGTTCTCGTCGTTCCGCTGATGGCCTTGCTGGGCTACGGACTTCAGCGTCTCGTGCTGAACCGCACCATGGGCGAGGACCTCTTGCCGCCGCTGCTGGTGACGTTCGGGCTTTCGGTCATCATCCAGAACGCGCTTCTGATCGGCTATACCGCGGATCCGCAGAAGCTGCAGGCGGGGCTCATCGAGCAACAGAGCGTGACCGTCGGCGGCATTTCGATAGGCCTCTTTCCGCTTCTGGTCTTCGTTGTCGCCATACTGGTGATCGCAATCCTGCAGTGGCTCTTTTACCGGACTGCGCTTGGAAGGGCGTTCCGCGCCACCTCCGACCGGCAGGATGTCGCCCAGCTCATGGGTCTAAACCGGGCCCATATCTTCGGCCTCGCCATGGCGCTGTCGCTCGCGGTTACGGGACTTGCCGGCGTGTTCCTCGGCATTCGCACCTCCTTCGATCCCGCGGTCGGCGGCTCGCGCCTGATCTACGGTTTTGAAGCCGTCATCATTGGAGGGCTTGGCAATCTCTGGGGCACACTTGCCGGGGGCGTCATACTCGGCGTCGCGCAGACCGTGGGGGCCAAGTTCCATCCGGGGCTGCAGGTGCTTGCCGGTCATATCGTGTTTCTCGTTATTCTCGCCTTGCGCCCGCGCGGCCTGTTTCCAAGGATCGACTGAGCGATGCACAACGATCTTCATGTTTCGCGCTCGACCCGCCTGTCCACTGTCGCGATGCTGCTTCTGGCCATCCTGCTGGTCGTCATGGCGGCGGCGCCCTGGTGGGCGGGGCGCGCAGATCTGCGCCTTTTCGGGGAAATCTTTCTCTATCTGTCGCTGGCCTGTCTGTGGAACCTCCTTGCCGGTTACGCGGGCCTGGTCTCGGTTGGCCAGCAGGCCTATGTCGGCTTCGGCGGCTACATGCTCTTTGCGCTCACCATGCTGGCCGGGCTCCATCCTGTTGTCGTCCTGCCAATAGTCCTCGTTCTCGGCGCGCTGATCGCGGCACCTGTGGCCGTGCTGATCTTCCGGCTGCGCGGCGCTTACTTCGCGATCGGTACCTGGGTGATCGCTGAAGTCTTCCGACTCGGCTTCGCGCAGATCTCCGCCCTTGGCGGCGGGTCGGGCTCCTCGCTTTCGGTCAACGTCGTGCGCTCGCTTGCCAGCGGCCGCGACGGGCGCGAGGCGGTCGCCTATTGGCTGGCGCTCGGCGTCGCTGTTCTGGTCACCGGACTCGTCTTCTTCTACATGCGTTCGCGCCAGGGCGTGGCTTTGATGGCCATCCGCGACAACGAACTGGCGGCCAAATCGCTGGGCATCGATATCTGGCGCACCAAGTTCCTCGTCTACGTCGTCACCGGCGGGCTGACCTCGCTGGTCGGGGCGCTGATCTTCCTGCAGAAGCTGCGCATTTCCCCCGATGCCGCTTTCTCGGTCAACGACTGGACTGCCTTCGTCATCTTCATCGTCGTCATCGGCGGTATCGGGACCCTTGAGGGGCCGATCATCGGCACAATCGCTTTCTTCGTTCTGCGGGAAACGCTGGCCGATTACGGGACGCTCTACCTCATTGCGCTGGGGCTGGTGGCCATCGTGATCATGCTGAAGGCGCCGAAGGGGCTCTGGGGTCTCGTACGCGGGAAGCACAGCATCGAATTGTTCCCGCTCAGCCTTGCGGTCCGTAACATCAGACAGGAGAAGAATTGATGGCTGGTAAGCCGAAAACGATCATTACCTGTGCCGTGACCGGCGCTATTCATACGCCGACTATGTCTGACGCGTTGCCTTTCACGCCGGACGACATCGCCGAACAGGCCATCGCGGCCGCCGAGGCCGGCGCGTCGATCCTGCACCTGCATGCGCGACGCCCGAACGACGGCGGGGTGACGATCGATCCCGAGTTCTTCCGCGGTTTCCTGCCGCGCATCAAGCAGGCGACCGATGCCGTGATCAACATCTCGACCGGCGGAAGCCTGAAGAACACGATCGAGGAGCGCATCGCCCCGGCTTTGACCTTCTCGCCGGAAATGTGTTCGATGAACATGGGGTCCATGAACTTCTCCTTCCATCCTCTGGCCAGGCGATACGAGAGCTGGAAATTCGACTGGGAGAAGGAATATGTCGCCCAGTCCGACGGGTACATTTTCCGCAATACCTTCGCCGACATCGAAATGGCGGCGGGGCAGCTAGCCCCGCACGCGATCAAATTTGAGCATGAATGCTATGATGTAGGTCACCTCTACAATCTGCGTTTCTGCATGGATATCGGCCTGTTCAAGGCCCCGATTTTCGTTCAGTTCGTGCTCGGCATTCTCGGCGGCATCGGCGCGGATATCGACAATCTCGTTTTCATGAAGAAGACCGCCGACAAGCTCTTTGGCAAGGATTACCGCTGGTCTGTACTGGCCGCCGGCGGTGCGCAGATGCCGCTTGGCACCACGGCGACCCAGATGGGCGGCAATGTTCGCGTCGGGCTGGAAGACAGCCTTTTCATCAGCCGGGGCGAGTTGGCGAAATCCAATGCCCAGCAGGTCGCCAAGATCCGCCGCCTCATCGAGGACCTGGGATGTGAGATCGCCAGCCCCGATGAAGCCCGCGAAATTCTTGAATTGAAAGGCGGTGACCGGGTCAATTTCTGAAACAGTGCCGTTTTCGGGCGGTCAGCCGCGATCCACGAGCAGGACGTGGTGGGCGCGGGTAAGTTCGAGCCGTTCGGCAAGCGGCAGGCCGCCATTGCGGAGATGCTAGCTCATGACGAGTGCGAAGTAGGCATCCGGTCGATGGTTCGCTTCGGCCTCGTCAAAACCCGCCTCGCGAAACATTGAACGGAAACGGGTTTTTCGGCATTCGTCCTCGGCATGCATGCGCGCTGCGGCTTTTCTGTCTGTGCGCGCCCAAAGGCGCAGGAATATCCATTGCGGCCCGTCGATCGTGCGGATCACATAGTCCTGGACTGCCCAGATCCGTTCCGCGGCGCTCTGACTGTTTTCCAGTCGCGGTGCGATTGCCTGCTGGAGCCCGAGACGGCGCCGACCCTCCCGATACCGATCCGGCCGGTCCGAGGCGGATAACATGAATGATGTTTGAGCCATGGACTTCATGTCGGATCGTCTGTTCGACGAAAAGCCGTTCCGGATTCTGACGATTGTCGACTGCTACACGAGAGAGGCTCTCGTGACAGCTGCGAGAACAAACTTCCGGGGTTACCAGGTCATCGACGAACTGAATCGGTTGGCACGGCTCAGGGGAAAACGGAGCAACATTCGGGTGGACAACGGCCCGGAGTTCTCTGGTCGTTTGCTGGATCAGTGGGCCTATCTGGATAAGGTCGAACTCGACTTCTCAAGACCGGTAAAAACCTGACGTCGAGCGGCTTTGCTGCCCAACCGAATGAAACCCGAAGTTCGCCTGACGGGCGGACCAGAGACAGGGTGATCTCCAACGCAATAGCCGTTCGGCACCAAAGGCGGACCAACTCAGTGGGGGAGGATCACCTTCATCTCGAGTTTCATCAGATACGGTCTTGACCTTATTTTAGAATCACCATTATATAATAAGCATCTTAAAACTGGAGGCAAGCGAATGGCCCGCCCTCGCGAGTACGACCAAGCCACTGTCCTGACTGCTGTCATGCATGCGTTCCGCCGACGCGGTTTTGCCGCCACTTCGGTGCGCGATCTTGAAATGGCGACGGGTGTAACCTCGGGCAGCCTCTACAACAGCTACGGCGACAAGCGCGGCCTGTTTCGGGCAGCGAGCGAACATTACAACCGCGCGGTGCTTGAGCGACGGATCCGGGACCATGCGCCGGAGGGATCGGGGATTGCAGGCCTGCGGCAGCTGTTCCTGTCGCTGCTGGAGGAGCCGGGCGGAGGAACGGCTGGATGTCTCATCACGAATTCCGCGATCGAATTCGGCGAGACCGAAATGCCGGGTTTCGTGGGTGAGGCGTTCGTTACCCTCCGGGATATGTTCCGCGATCGCCTTGGTGGCGATGAGGCGGAAGCCCTGACCACCCTGGCCCTTTACCAGGGCGTCCTGGTTCTGGTTCGCGCCGGTTACGAGACGCGCGAACTCAACAAGATGATCAATACCCATTTCGAAAAACTGGAGAAGCACAATGAACGCTGAAACCCTTTGGCATCGTTACGGAAAAATCTGGTCGTCCGATGCTGCCCTGCGCGAAGGCGAATTGCAGGATTGCCTTGCGGATGACGCGACCTATTGCGATCCCGGCAATGAACTGTCGGGGCGTGCGGCGCTGTCCGACCTCATGGGCGGCTTTCAGAACCAGGTACCTGGCGGGCGGTTCGAGATCCTTCAGGTGATTGATCATCATGACAGGTCCCTGGCGAGATGGGCGCTTTTGAACGGCGATGGCGTGACCCTGCAACTCGGCGCCAGTTTTGCCACGCATGATGACAAGGGCCGGCTGCAATCCATCAGCGGCTTCTTTCCTCTCCGATCTGCGGAAACGTCGTAGTGACCGTGCAAACGCTGTCTCAACGTGCGCTCGCTCAGGGCTTCGCCGAGCAAATCGAGGGCATCGGCGAAGTCTCTGTTCACCGCTATTTCGGCGGCGCGGGATTGCGCGCGGGCGGCATCCAGTTCGGTCTTGTCATGAAGGGCGTTCTCTACCTGAAGGTGGACGATAACAGCCGACAGGCCTTCGAAGCCCTTGAATGCGCGCCGTTCCGCTACAGCGGCGCGTCTGGGCAGGTGACGGTCGCTGCCTATTACGAAGCGCCCGATGTGATCCTTGACGATGCGGACGCGCTCTCTGCCTGGGCGTTACGGGCTCATCGGGCCGCGCGCCCCGCCAGGAAAGATGCGGGCGTTTACGCATGAAACAGGTTCAATTCGAAAAGACAGGCCGCCCGGCGGAGGTCGCATTCTGGGCTGACGTGCCGGAACCGGTCCTGTCCGCTGACGATCAGGTGCTTGTTCGTATCGAGGCATTCCCGATCAATCCGTCCGATCTGTTGCTGTTCCGCGGCGTTTATCCGCGCAACCCCCTTAACGGCGATGCTCTTGGCAATGAGGCAACGGGCATCGTGGAAGCGGTTGGTGCAGGTGTCAGCGGCGTGAAACCGGGTGATCGGGTCATCTCCCTGCGCACGGACAACTGGCGCGAACGGCAAGTTTTGCGGGAAAGCGAGCTCATCAGACTCGCGCCCGGACTCGGAACCGAAACCGCGGCGATCCTGAAGGTGAACCCCGCCACGGCCTTCCTGATGTTGAAGGACTTTGCTGATCTGGCTCCGGGTGACTGGATCATCCAGAGCGCGGCGAATTCGGCTGTCGGGCGTTCGGTGATCGAGATCGCCAGAAGGCGTGGTTTTCGGACGCTCAATGTCCTGCGCCGGGAGGGCGCTGCCGACGACCTCCGGACGCTTGGCGCAGACCATGTCATTGCCGATGACGACAGCCTGTCCGATCGTGTAGACGAACTGATCGGCGAGGGTGACATAAAGCTGGGTCTCGACGCTGTCGGAGGGGCATCCACCGGCCGCCTTGGGCAGGTGATTTCCCCATCCGGAACGCTCGTGATCTATGGCGGTATGAGCGGGCAACCATCCCATGTCGATGCTCGCCAGTTCGTGTTCAGGGATCTGCGCCTTCGTGGCTTCTGGCTGACCAAGTTCCTGTCCGAGGCCCCGCGAGAGGTCATCGTCTCGCTTTACAATTCCCTGGTCACTTTGGCGCTGGACGGCGCCTTCAGACCCGAGATTTCCGGCCGTTTCCATATCTCGCAGCTTCGGGAGGCCCTGGGCCATGCCGAGGCGACGATGGGGCGCGGCAAGACACTCGTGACATTCGACTGAATCAATCCCGAAACCCCTGGAAAAGGAAATGATCCTCCATGGACTCAAATAGCATTTTACTTTTTGTGACCTCTCATGCCGACTTGGGCGGTACTGGCAACAAGACCGGCTTCTGGTACGAAGAGCTTGCCGCGCCTTATTATGTCTTCAAGGATGCGGGCTTCACGCCGGTGTTCGTGACGCCGAAAGGCGGCCGCCCGCCAATCGACCCCGGCAGCGAGGGGGCCGACTTTCGAACCGAAAGCGTGGAACGTTTCGCGGCAGACGCGCAGGCTCAGGCAGCGCTCGACAATACAGTCACTGCCGATGCCGCCCCGGCGGATTTTGCCGCGGTGTTTCTGGTCGGCGGTCACGGCACGATGTGGGACTTTCCCGAATGGTCCGGGCTGGCCGACGTGCTTGACCGTGCGGTCAGCGGGGCCAAACCGGTAGGGGCGGTCTGCCACGGTGTTGCCGGGCTGCTCGGCTACCGGGCCGATGGCCGTCTTCCGCTGGTCGACAAGAAGTCCCTCACGGGCTTTACCAACCGGGAGGAAGCCACTGTCGGTCTGACCGAGGTGGTGCCCTTTTTGCTGCAAAGCAAACTCGAGGAAGGCGGCGCATCCTTTTCCGATGGTGGTGTATTTGCGGAACATGTCGTGGTGGACGGGCTGCTCGTGACCGGGCAGAATCCGGTGTCCTCACACAAGGCTGCCAAGTCCCTTCTCGCCCTGCTGGGGAAGGGATGAGCGGCACGGATGCAAGACGCTGTCCGGACTCGGAAGGGTCCGGACAGAACTCCTGTTCGGCTTGGCCTTCGTCGCCGTCGTCCAACGCATTTAGTCACCAGCTCGGCCCGTCAAGATATGCGTGTGCTCCTCGCCTCGGCTATCGGCAGAATAAATCCGCAGGGCAAAACAGCGCGCGCATATTCAATCCGTTGTGATGTCCTCGGCGGACCGTGGCGGGCGTTGAAACGTGTCGTTCCACTCGGACAATTGCGCGACGATCACACCTAACGCCTCAGCCTTTTCGGTCAGCCCGTAACCAACATGCCGCCTGGCATCGTTCTTCTCCACGCGTACGACCAGGCCGATCTCTTCCAGGTCACGGAGCTGTTCGGTCAGAACCTTGCGGCTGATCCCGGGCAGGCTCCGCGTCAGTTCAAGAAAATGCCGCTCTCCGCCCGACAGCGCATGCAGGATATTGGGCTTGTGCTTGCCGCCGAGCGTTCTGAGCGTTTCCGCCACCGGACATTCGCCTGCCTGCGACAGGAACCGCATTGTGTGGCGTTGATCGAAATCTCCCAAATCCGCTCTCCGGTTACAAACAGGTGCCTAATTGCTTGGGCTTTCCGACCTTGCGATACCCGTCTCGCAGAAACAAGACAGAGACGATCGGGATGCCTGACAAGACCCTGGTAGAGACCATTCGCATGCTTCCATTCGGAATGCTGAACGCATTCCTTCTGATCCGCGGCAGTGACGCGGTACTCGTCGACACGGGGCTTCCAAACTCTGCATCGCTGGTCAGGAAGGCGTTGCAGAAAAACGGCCTGGATTGGTCAAATATCCGCATGATCATATTGACCCACGCTCACATTGATCACGCGGGCTCGGCAGTGCAACTACGCGAGCTCACGTCGGCTCCTCTCGTCGGGCACAAGGCGGATATCCCCTACTATCAGGGAGCACGACCGGTGCTGCGGCCCACGGGACCATTCGGACGGGTGTTCCACAAGACTGGAGCGATTCAGAGGCCGTTTGCCTATTTCACGCCGGATATAGTGCTTTCGACAGACATGCCTGACTTGACCAAGCTGGGCATGCCGGCGCGAATACTCCACACGCCCGGCCATACGCCGGGGTCGATTTCCGTACTGATTGACGATGGTCGTGTTATCGCTGGCGATCTTGCTGCGTCGGGTATCCTGCTGGGCGGCATCATGCTCAAGGACAGGCCAAAGCAGCCGCCGTTCGAAGAATCTCCGGCTGTTGTGGCGGAGTCGCTTCGGTTGTTGTTGGCCGAAGGCTGCACCCTTTTCCATCTGGGCCATGGTGGACCGCTCGGGGCAGATGCAATTCGCCGGCACATCGCCGGCCTGGACGGACTGGCGCCTCAACCATTGTGAGACGTTGTCGACCCGCGACATCCCTATGACCGTCGTGAGATGTCGTCCCTTTGAGGTCTCTGTCGCCACAGGCCGGGATCGGGTTCAGGAATCCCGGCCGCCAGACCAATCGGCCTCACGCAAACGGGGCGAGGCCGTTGCCGAAGGACCAGTTTTCCCTCGCCGTTTCGACCAGGTTGATGATCACGTCGTTCTCGGGGATGCCGGCGTGCGCGAGGTTTGCCGCGATCGCCGCAAACAGCGCCTTCTTTTGCTCGACGGATCGCCCCTCGGCGCAGGTGATCTGAATAAAGGCGACTAGGTCGCCATGAGCGATGCCGAGAAACGAATCCGGCCAGATCATACTCTCTCCCGGGACATGCTCGGATATGATCTGAAACCTGTCGTCCTCGGGCACGTTGAACGTGTGGACCATGGCGCTGTGAACGCCCTGTGAGACCCGTTCGGAAAGACCATTCGGGCGGTTGGCGGGAAGCGTGATTCTGACGAGCGGCATGCGGATCTCCTTGATTTGGCAGTTGCTGCAATGTCGGAGGGTTTTGCCCGGTCAGGTGTGCCGGCTTTCGATGAGCTCGATGCGGTACCCGTCGGGATCTGTGATGAAGGCAATCATCTCGCGATGACCTGTCTCGACAGGCGCATAGGTCATGGGCCCGGCAGGCCTTATGACAGACACGCCGGCCCGTGCGAGGTCGGAACAAGCCTTTTCGACGTCCGGGACCTCGATCGCGATATGTCCGAAGCCGGTGCCGTGGGTATAGGCATTCTCGCCCCAGTTATGGGTCAATTCGATCACCGTGCTGTCGGCCTCTTCGCCGTAACCGACGAAAACCAGCGTGAACTGGCCCTCCGGAAACGTCTCGCGGCGGATTTCCCGCATGCCCAATGCCGTGCAGTAGAAATCAAGTGCTCTGTCGAGGTTGCTGACGCGCAGCATCGTGTGCAGGAGCCGTACCGGACTGCTTTCGGAGTGGGAAATCATGAACGTCACCTTTGCTGATTGGTGGGGAGCCGGCGGCACACCATCGCCCCGCCGGTCTGTTGGCCTCATTGGCTTGCCGTCAGGCGCGCCATGATTACCGCAGGTGATAGGTGACCACGCGGGCCTCCACGTCGCTCGACCCGTTGCCCAGTTGGGCAATTGCGCCCTTTTCAATCAGGGCAAAGGTGTTTCCCTCGACGAGGCGCCGGGTCGTGCCGTCATCAAGGCTCAACTCGACTATGCCCTCGGCCACGATCCCGATGAGCGGTTCGGGTGCAGTCAGTTCAGCGGTGGCGGAGGCGGGCAGGCGCCGCGAATAGACATCCACATGCCGGAGAGTTCGTCCGCCAAGGTCGATGGTCGGTAGTGAGGTTCGGTCGATCGGTTGCTGGGGCTCTTCCTCCAGCGCGATAAACGGCTCTCCCTCGCGCTGAAGACTGAAGTCGATGAACACCGTCGGCTCCGTGGCCGACATGTTGTCGAACCTCAGAATGCTGGGCCCGGCGGGTTCGTAGAAAGCCTCGCCCTCGTTCAGGACCCGTGCTGGCTCGCCCTCGGCCTGATAGATAATACGCCCGCTGGAGACGAGGCCGATCGCCGGGGCGAGATGGTGGTGTACCGGCGCGACCTGGCCCGGAACGAAGCGGAAATAGCCGAAGTCGGCCTTGGCCACGGCGCGCGCTTCGAAGTCGATCTCCATGACCTTGACGGGGCTGAGGGCCGTCAGCTCTGCGCTGGTTTCGGCCTGAGCCATCGCCACGGTTCCGAGGAGGGCTGCGATAAACGTGGCGGCTCTGAAGCCGCGGACGGTGGAGGTTTTCATGTGATTTGATCCTTGCATGTGATTGGCTTTGACACGACGTCGTTCGGACGATCCGATCCTGCGCGTCAGAAAGTTTGGATTGAAGGGATAGGTGCCTTGCTGCCGACGAGGGACCGTCTGGCGTCAGACCGGGATGCCGCTGGCGATAGCCTCGCCGAGGGCCGCGTTGTCATATGCGACACCGGCGATGCCCCAGGCTCCGTCAAGTGCGTGGACGACGTTGCCGTAGATTCGGTTCGCCGGGATACGACCATGGGCTGCCTTTTCGATGATCTCTGTGCCTCCGGCGATCCATGCCTTCTGCAAAGCCGGGTCGGCGAGCACGAAGGAGGGTGCTTTAAGCTCGAACACAGCGATGTCGGCGGGTGCGCCGCCTGAGAAGCTGCGTCCTTTATCCACCACCACAACTTCGCCGATGATGTTGGGCGTCATGAAGGTGTTGTCGGATATGTTGTGCAATTCCAGAAGCAGGTTGGTCAGGTCGTGGAAGACGGATTGTTCCGCCTCCGGGCTGAGCAGTCCTTCGGTGACGATGACCTGCAATGGCATGGTTTTATCCTTTCCATGAGCGCTGCGCGCTTGGCGTTGAAGTTCGATACCGATCGTTATATAACGGTCGTTATGGCAGGTAATATAACGATCGCTATATCGTCAAGCGAAAAATAACGATCGTTATATAAATTAGAGGATCCGAGGCATGGCTCGACCAAAGGGAACGGGAGCGGACGCGCGCGAAAGACTTGTCGCGGCGGCGGGCAGGGGTTTCAGAAAAGGTGGTTTCGGGGGGATTGGCGTTGACGCTCTCGCCAAAGAGGCGGGTCTGACATCGGGCGCTTTTTACGCCCATCTTGGCTCAAAGGCCGGGGCGTTCCGAATTGCCCTCGATGACGGTCTGGCCTACCTCCTGAATGGCATCCAGGAGTTTCAGATGCGGCACGGCGAAGACTGGCGGGACAGGTTCGTCGATTTCTACCTTGGAGACAGGATGGCGACCGGTCTGGACGAGGCTTGCGCCCTGCCGACGCTGACCGCCGATGTCGTGCGCGCCGATGACGAGACGCGGCAATCCTATGCGGAGGGTGTGACGGAGATCGTGGACAAGATTGCCAATGGACCCGGCCAGCCGATATCGCGGGATCAGGCCTGGACGTTCCTCGCAACACTGAGCGGAGCCGCCGGCATGGCGCGCGCGGTGCAGGACTCGAGGTTGCGCGAGCAAATTCTCTCCGCGGCGGCCAATGCCGCCAAAGCGATCTAGGGTCGGTACTCAATTAGCGGATACCTTTTGTGCCTTTGATCTGATCCACTCCTACCTCTGACGGATGGGAGTTGGTCATGGCACGGGACCTCTACTGGCTGAGCGATGCGGAATGGGCGGCGATCCAACCGCATTTGCCGAAAGGACGACGAGGGGCACGGCGGGTGGATGATCGGCGGGTCATCTCGGGTATCCCGCACATGCTCAAGACCGGTGGGCATTGGCGCGACTGCCCTGCGGAATACGGCCCCGAGGCTACAGCCGTCGACGCGGTAGACCGGTAACGCTGCCGCTATCGCGCGAACTGAGTTGTGCAGAAATTTCGCGAATGATCGCCTTGCATTGTATTGAGCGATGAGCAGGAATGTAGTGTAGAGCGACATCGTACGTTACACTCTGAAAATCTGAATGAAATGAGCCACATAATATGTTTGTTGGCGCCGCCGGTCCGTCCAGTCTCGGCATGGTTCGAAAACTGTATGTAAATGATTGAAAAATATAACAAATTGTCCATTGCGCCGATGATGGACTGGACCGATCGTCATTGCCGGTTCTTTCACCGGCAGCTGACGCGCCGGGCGTTGCTCTATACCGAGATGGTCGTGGCCGACGCCGTCATCCGCGGCGATCGGGAACGGTTGCTGGGCTTCGATGCGGTGGAGCACCCGGTGGCGCTGCAGCTGGGCGGAAGCGATCCGGAGAAGCTCGCCGAGGCGGCGCTGATCGCCGCCGATTTCGGCTATGACGAAGTCAATCTCAATGTCGGCTGCCCGTCCGACCGGGTTCAGTCCGGCACCTTCGGCGCATGCCTGATGAAGACGCCGGATCTCGTCGCGCGATGCGTCGAGGCGATGAAGGAAGCGGTTCCAGACGCCTTGCCCGTCACGGTGAAGTGCCGGATCGGTGTCGACGACCAGGAGCCTGAACAGGCGCTGTTCGACCTTGCCCGCATGGTTGCCGATGCCGGCACCGACGCGATCTGGGTGCATGCACGCAAGGCGTGGCTGGAGGGGCTGAGTCCGAAGGAAAATCGGGACATTCCGCCGCTCGACTACGGCATCGTCTATCGGCTCAAGGCGCAATATCCGAATCTTTTCATCGGTATAAATGGCGGCGTTAAGGATCTGAATCAGGCGGTTGCGCATCGCGACCATGTCGACGGGGTCATGCTCGGGCGCGCTGCCTATCACGAGCCGGGCCTTCTCGCCGGGGCGGACCGGGCGATATACAGGGACAGCGCGCCTCTGCCCGACCTGCGGGATGTCGTGCACGCCATGGCAGACTATACGGATCGCCATGTCGCCTCCGGCGGCAGGGCCAACCAGGTGGCGCGGCACATGGTCGGGCTGTTCCACGGCGTCCCCGGCGCGCGGCAGTGGCGTCAGCATCTTTCGACCGAGGCGGTCAAGACGGGCGCGACAGGCGATGTCTTGCGCGACGCGATGAAGCGCATCGACGGGGCGGCGCTCGCCGCCGCCTGATGCCCCGTGCGGGCGCTTGCCAAGCGGGGCAAAACCCTTCATTTCCTGTCGTGCGGTCCAGCATGTGTCGGGGATTCCCCGCACGATTTTCCTTTTTCAACGCGCTTCGATGCCAAATGAAGGTTTTCCGCCATGACTGACGCGTCCTGGACGGAGATTATTTCGCTCGCCGCCGTCGTCGTCGCGGCGGGCGGTGTCGCTGGGCTCCTTGCGGGGCTGTTCGGGATCGGCGGCGGCGCGGTTCTCGTTCCCGTCTTCTATCAGCTGCTCGGCATAGCCGGGGTCGATGAGGCGATCAGGATGCATCTCGCCGTCGGTACGTCGCTCGCCATCATCGTGCCGACTTCGATCCGCTCGTTCCTGTCGCACCGGGCGAGGGGCGCGGTCGACATGGAACTGCTGAAGAGCTTTGTCATCGGCGTACCGAGCGGGGTTCTTCTGGCGACGCTGGTCTTTGCGTCGATCTCCGGCCGCGAATTGCGCGGCATCTTTGCCTTCATTGCGCTGCTTGTCGGCATCCGGCTGCTGTTCAACCGGGAGAGCTGGAAGATCGGCGATGAACTTCCGGCCGGGCCGGGCCGTTTCGCGGTCGGAGCCCTGATCGGCTTCCTGTCGACCCTGATGGGCATCGGCGGCGGCGTGCTCAACAACACCTTCATGACGCTCTTCAGCCGGCCGATCCATCAGGCGGTGGCGACATCGGCGGGGGTGGGCGTGCTGATCTCCATTCCCGGCTTCATCGGCTCGATCTGGGCCGGCTGGGGCGAGCCCGGCCTGCCGCCCTTGTCTACCGGCTATGTCAACTGGATCGCCGTTGCGCTGATCATTCCGGTCACGCTCGCAATGGCGCCGCTCGGTGTGCGTCTGGCCCACAGGCTGAAGAAACGTCAGCTCGAAATCGGCTTCGGCCTGTTCATGTTCGTGGTTGCCGGCCGGTTCTTCTACAGCGTGTTCTGAGCGCGTTCAGTTGCGCAGGATCATCCGGTCGCGTTGGAACTCGAAGGAGGACAGCGTGTCGAGGAAGTTCATGCCGAGCAGGTTGGACTGGATCTGGCTGTCGCGTGCGACGAGGGCGACCATGCCGCGTCTCTCGATCCCGCCGATTGTGATGTCGACGCCGGAAATGCGGGCCGCCATGGCGACGCCGTTCGCGGTCGAGACCGGGACGCGGAAGTTCAGATCTTCGGGATGAAAGCCGGCATTGCGCGCATTCGTTTCGGTCAGCACGATGGTCGAGGCGCCCGTATCGACCAGGAACTGCTGGCGGTCGCCATTGACCGAGCCGACGACCTCGAAATGGCGGCTGCGCCGGTTGATCGTCACGGAGAGATCGCCATTGACGTCCTGCGAGGTGATGGCCTGCCCGGGTAACAGTCCCGAGGTGACGCGGCTCGCCGTTTCCTGCAATTCGAAACGATATTCGTAACCGACCACGAGCATGACGAGGATGGCGATCCAGATGCCTGCCTGACGCGCCATTTCGCCGAAGCGCTGGCCCGAAGCGAACAGGCCTGCTGCGAGGATCGTGGCGAAAAGACCCAGATAGATCGTTCCGGCGAACTGGTCGTCCGTCATCGGGCCGATCATGCCGCTATTGCCGTTGAAGATCAGGACCAGCAGGCCGGCGCCGAGAACGCCGAAGACGAGGAAAGCGAGCGCGTTCATCGCCTCAAGCCTCGCCGGAAGCGTCGCCCGCCCGTTCGCGCGCCATGCGGCGGCGGCGGGTTTCGCGGCGCGGCTTGCGCTCGACGGCCTCAAGCCTTTCGGGAAGGCCGGCCATGATCTCGCGGCGCTGTTCCGGCGAATAGAGTGTCCAGCCGGCGATTTCGTCGCGCGTGCGGCCGCAACCGAAGCAATAGCCGGTTTTCAGGTCGATGGAGCAGACGAGGATGCAAGGCGATTCCATGGCTTTCCCGTGCGGGTGTGAGACCAATCAAGTGGGAAGCGAAATCCCGAGGGCAAGACCAGCCAGCAGCATGATCTCGGCGATTTGCTGGCAGGCGCCGAGCGTATCGCCGGTTATGCCGCCGATCATGCGGCGGCACAGGCGCGAAAACGCCGCGGTGGCGGCGATTGCGAACAGGAGCGCGGCGGCCGTGTTGACAAATCCTGCGGCGGCGATCCCGGCGACGGCGAAGATCGCCAGCCCGGCAATCGCCGCGAAGTTTGCCGCCATTTCGCTTGGCGCTCCGGCCGCATGGGCGACGCCTTCGCCGCGCGCATTCGGCAGTCTCGCCCAGAACCAGACCATTGCCCCGCGCGACACTGCCGAGACGGCGATCAGCAGGATGGCGGCGGACCAGGCGCCATGCGCCGCGATGATCGCGCCAAGGCCCGCGACGCGCAGCATCAGGCTTCCGGCAATCGCGACCGCCGCATAGGTGCCGATGCGCGAATCCTTCATGATTTCCAGCCGGCGTTCCTTCGTCGCGCCGCCGCCGAAGCCGTCGGCCACATCGCCGAGCCCGTCTTCATGCAGCGCGCCGGTGACCGCCACGAGCGCAAGGATCACGAAGACGGCCGTCATCAGTGTCGGCATGCCGATCAGGGCGAGGATCAGGAGCAACAGGCCCGGTCCGGCAGCGATCACGACGCCGGCAAGCGGGAAGGTGCGCGCGTCGTCGCCGATTGCCGCTGCTCGGGCGTCTTCCCAAAAGCGGGCAGGAACCGGCAACCGGCTCAGAAAGCCGGTCGCGCGCATCGTCTGGCCAGCCAGGCCTTCCGCTGTGTCCGGATTTCGCGTCATGAGCCAATTTCTTTCGCGTTTCGGCGACTTCCTGTCGCCTGCAGCCAGCCGTCGTGTATAGGGCAGGGGCAAAACACACGCCATAGAATTCCCGAATGGAGCATAACGTGACCAGTGGCCTTCCCTTTGACGATTTCCGCAACCTGATGGCGAACCTGCCGGGTCCGGACGAGGCGGCGGTCGCTGCCGTCCGGGAACGCGACGCGCAGCTGACGAAGCCGGCTGGCGCGCTTGGCAGGCTCGAGGAACTCGCCGAATGGCTCGCCGCATGGACCGGGCGGCCGCCAGCCGTCACGCGGCCGCTCGTCGCGGTCTTTGCCGGCAATCATGGCGTCGCCGAGCGCGGCGTCACGCCGTTCCCGCCGAGCGTCACGGCGCAGATGGTCGAGAATTTCGCCGCGGGCGGCGCCGCCATCAACCAGATCTGCATCGCCAACGATCTCGGCCTCAAGGTCTTCGACCTCGCGCTCGATTATCCGACCGCCGACATCACGCAGGAGCCGGCGATGGACGAGAAGACCTGTGCGGCGACCATGGCCTTCGGCATGGAGGCGATCGCCGGGGGTACGGATCTTCTGTGCATCGGCGAGATGGGCATCGGCAACACGACGATCGCGGCGGCGATCTGCCACGGTCTCTATGGCGGCGAAGCGGCGGACTGGGTCGGGCCCGGCACCGGCTCCGAAGGCGAGGTTCTTGCCCGCAAGATCGAGGCGGTGGCAAGCGCGGTCGCCCTGCACAAGCCGCATCTGAAGGATCCGCTGGAGGTCTTGCGCCGGCTCGGCGGGCGCGAGATTGCCGCGATGGCGGGTGCGATCCTGGCCGCGCGCATGGAGCGCATTCCCGTGATCATCGACGGCTATGTCTCGACCGCGGCGGCGGCGGTGCTGCATGCCGCCAATCCTTCGGCGCTCGATCATTGCATCGTCGGCCATGTCTCGGCGGAGCCGGCGCATGCGGCCGCCCTGAGGAATATCGGCAAGCAGCCGCTCCTTTCGCTCGGCATGCGGCTGGGCGAGGGGACCGGCGCTGCGCTTGCGGCAGGCATCGTCAAGGCGGCGGCGCTCTGCCATTCCGGCATGGCGACCTTCGAACAGGCGGGCGTCAGCGAAAAGGAAGATTGAGTTCGCTCAGGCGCCGCCGACGGCTGCGGTCTGCGTCCTGGCCGCATGGCGCTTGCGCTGCGCCGCCCTGACCTGGGCGGAGACCGGTGCGGCGGGAAGTTCGTCCATGACGCGTTCGACGGGGAAGACCACCAGCGCTTCCGTGCCTTCGCGCAGTTTCGACTTCAGCTTGAAGACGCCGTCATGCATGGCCATCAGCGCCTGCACGATGGGCAGGCCGAGGCCGGTTCCCTGTTCGGCGCTCTTGATGGCGATCGAGCCCTGTCCGAACGCGGCGAGTACGACGGGGATTTCGTCTTCCGGGATGCCCGGTCCGTTGTCCTTGACCGAGATGTACTGACCGCCCGAGGCGGTCCAGCCGGTCTTGACCTTTATATGGCCGCCGGACGGGGTGAACTTCACCGCGTTGGACAACAGATTGAGCGCCACCTGGCGCACCGAACGTTCGTCCGCCAGCAATCGCGGCAGTTTCGGCTCGAAAGCGTGGTCGATCGTGATGTTCTTCTGGTTCGCCTTCAACTTCACGAGACCGATGCAGTCCTCGACCACATCGGCGAGCCGCAAGGGTTCTTCGATCAGTTCCTGCTTGCCGGCCTCGATGCGGCTCAGATCGAGAATCTCGTTGATCAGCTTGAGGAGGTGCTGTCCCGACTGGTTGATGTCGTTGGCATAGGAGCGGTAGTTCTCGTTCGGCATCGGACCGAGGACTTCCTTCGCCATGACCTCGGAGAAACCGAGAATGGCGTTCAGCGGGGTCCGCAATTCGTGGCTCATCGAGGCGAGGAAGCGGGACTTGGCGAGATTGGCGTCCTCGGCGCGGCGGCGCGCTTCCTCGGAGATCGAGCGGGCCATCTCGAGTTCCGCGATCAGCGCATTGTTTTCGCTGCGAAAGCTGAGTGCGGCGAGGCTGGCACGGCGCAGCCTGATGGCGATGAAGGAAAAGAACAGCAGTGTCGCCAGAAGGCCGGCGGAGGCGGCCGTGGCGCTCGGATGGAACAGCCCGTTTTCGGCGATGGCGAAGGCGACGATCGGCAGGCCGAATTCGACCCCGACGGACCAGCGCAGATTGTAGTTGATCGTCGCGCTCGCGGCCATCGCGATCAGCATCACGATGGCCTTGAACATCAGCACTTCGGTGCCGGTACAGGCCGTGCATCCCAGGAATGCGAACCAGGCCCAGCAGGCGCCGAGCAGGATATGGGCGGCGGCGAAGGCGAGTGTCCAGCGTTGCAGCGTACGGGGGTCGCGCTTCTGCGAAAGATAGCGGCGCGCGAGCAGGCCGAGGCCGACATAACACATCGACGCCAGGGCGGCCCAGACGAGGATTTCGCCGGGGAAACCGAACATCATGCCGAAGAAGCCGGTTATGACGACCAGCAGCACGATCGCCAATGTGCCGGACTGGACGGTGCCTGCGTAGAGCCTCAACAGGTCGGCGTCGAATTCGGGATCGGAGATGCCCTGTTCGGCCAGACGGTCGCGCGTCCTGCGCACAGCATTGCGCACGTCGCTGTTGCGATAGGATTTTCGCCGGTCAACAATGATCTTGTCGGGGAGGTCCGACGGCGATTGGTTCATGGTTTCAGCAGTTTACGCGTTACACATCCGTCAGGCACACCCCGGATCGGTGAATGAAGATTATTTCCAAATCGTTAAAAACTCCCTTCAAAACGCGGAGCTGGCATGCGGCAATTGCCTAGAAGACGGGGAAAGCGGCGTTCCATAACGGGACGCGCGCTGGAGCTTGCCGGCGTGATCGCGCTGTTCGGTCTCGTCGCGCTCGCCGCCGCCATCTTCGACGAATTCTCGATGCAGGAGGTTGCCGGGCGCGCGCGTGTCGTCGACGGCGATACGATTGCGCTTTTGGATCAGCGGGTCCGGCTTGCGGGCATAGACGCTCCGGAGCTCGATCAGCAATGCCGCCGGGACGGCGCCGCTTACGATTGCGGACAGGAAGCCCGCCTTCGTCTCGCCGGATTGATCGGTGACGGGGAGGTCGCCTGCCGGGGCAATGAAAGGGACCGCTACGGACGCCCTCTCATGCGCTGCGTCTCCGGCGGAACCGACGTGAACTCCGCCATGGTGCGTTCCGGCTGGGCGGTCGCCTACGGCGATTACGACCGCCAGGAACGACAGGCGCGGAGCGAGGCGGCGGGCCTGTGGGCGGGGGATTTTGACCGGCCGTCGCGGTGGCGAACGCAACAGGGTTCGATTGCGGATATCGGCCCGGCCGGTCTGGCGTCGCGGGTTTTGCTGCGGGTAAGGTCGCTCTGGCCATTCGAACGGGAGGACAATGTTCCATGACGCAGCCGGATTTCAGCGATCACAAGCTCTATGACGGGGGCCGTGCTCCCAATCCGCGGCGTGTTCGTATCTATCTCGCCGAAAAGGGCATCGAGGTTCCGCTGGTCCCGGTCGACATGGGAGCGCTCGGTCACAAGGAACCCGACGTCGCCTCGCGCAATCCGCTGATGCGCCTGCCGGTCCTCGAACTCGGCGACGGGCGCATCCTGACGGAATCGATTGCGATCTGCCGCTATTTCGAGGCGCTGTGCCCGGAACCGCCCCTGTTCGGAACCGGAGCCTTCGGTCAGGCCGAGGTCGAGATGTGGCAGCGGCGCGTCGAACTGCACTTCATGTTTCCGGTCGCGCAGGCCTTCCGGCATATCCATCCGGCGATGAAGGAGTGGGAAGTACCCCAGATCGCCGATTGGGGCGAGGCCAACAAACCGAAGGCGATCGAATTCGCGGCGTTGCTGAACGACGAACTGGCCGGACGCGCCTTCATTGCGGGCGACACGATCAGCGTCGCCGATCTCACGGCCGTCATCTCCGCGGATTTCTGCAAGCCGGCACGGATCGCGATACCCGAGGAGTTTGTCCATTTCAGTCGCTGGTACACGGCGATGCGCGAGCGACCGAGCTACGCCGCATGAGCGAGAGTCTTTCCGAATTGCATGCCGAGATCCGGGCTTGCCGGGTCTGCCGGGACAATCCGCAATTCGGCGCGGCCTTGCCGCACGAACCCAATCCGGTCTGCGTGCCATCGGCAACGGCGCGGATCTGCATCTGCGGGCAGGCGCCCGGAACCCGTGTGCATGCGTCGGGACGTCCGTTCACCGATCCGTCCGGTGTGCGTCTTCGCGACTGGATGGGGATCGGCGAGGATGTCTTCTACGATCCCGGTCGGGTGTCCATCGTGCCG
>Ga0070728_10002222_pt1 | contig 24938 bp, 19 predicted proteins | sample tdDd471_FD_66723 | JGI IMG/M metagenome (GOLD analysis project Ga0070728, IMG submission 66723) | Marine sediment microbial communities from the Atlantic coast under amendment with organic carbon and nitrate - tdDd47.1 | ecosystem: Environmental > Aquatic > Marine > Coastal > Sediment | place...
CTTGTCAATCAAGCTTCTTAAACCGGATGGAGGTTCAAGGCCAGCGATAATTAGTTTCTTTTTCAGGCCGGCAAACACTTTTTTGATAAGGAACTCAGCCGCTCTAAGATTTTCCATCACCGACAGCTTTCCATGGTAAAGTGCATATTCACCTTTCCCTGGCAAAACAGCAAATTTATCGTTAGGATGAAAACTGGGGATGTATTGAATGTTATTATTTGGAAAATGCTTCTTCAGGTATTCCGTATCGGTTTGCGAAATCGTCAACATCAAATCAGCATTTTTAAGTTTTTTTTGATAAAGTTTTAGTTTGAGGCTTTCGGAAAGATGGAAGAATTTTTTGAAAATATTTTTTTCTGCTTTAAACAAGTGGAAATAGTAGTGATGCTCAATGTTGCTTTCGCGGTATATTTTTTTCCTGCCATTTAGCCGGGGATCACTCAGGAAAGAACAGGTGTGCAGGCCTTCAAATAAAATGGGGTAGTGATCATGCGATAGATTGTCCATCAACAACTCTGACCGACGGCTTCGAACGATGTATGGTTTAATCGAAAGTTCAGAAAATATTCCGGATTTTCTCTGGTAATACTGCACACTTTCACAGAGGTTTTCCAGCACCCGGGATTCTTCCCTTCCATACTGAAAGCAATGCAGGTGTATTCTGATTCCTTTCTTATTTAAGGCAACCAGTTTGTAATATACGTCAATCACTCCGCCATAATTTGGAGGCCATGGCACATCAAAAGAGATAATATGCAAATGATTGTCAGACATATTTTCGCAACACTTCAATGAGATTCTCCTGTTCGTTTTCCCAATTCAAAACTTTTGCAGCTTGCTTGCAATTCAACTTATATTGCTGCAATTGATCCTGATTTGAAAGCATCCTTTCAATTTTAGCAGCCAATAATTTCGGTTCATGACTTTCAATGGTTTCCCCAACCTGGTATTTATCTATAATCTGGGTGATCTCAACAAGTGGTGAGGCCAGTACCGGAACATCCGATTGGATATAATCGAATAGTTTATTTGGCAGGCTGAACCGATAATTGATGTTGGTGTCCTTATCAAGTGTAAAACCAATTTCGGCATGTGCGGTATACTGCCTTAACTCTTCAAATGGCAATTTAGGCAGGAAAGTCACTTTTGACGAAAGATTCATGTCTCTGGCCATCGACTTAAGAAATTCAATGACATCACCACCACCAATGATTACCAAATGAGCACTTTCGACGTATTGCATTGCTTCCACCAACTCTTCTGCCCCCCGCTGAATATTAATGCCGGCTCCCTGCAACAGGATCATTGGTTTGTCTTCGGGCAGGCTAAGTTGTTTTTTCGTTTTTGTGGAAATGGTTTTAAAAGTCGGTGGAATATTTCTCACTACATGGACATCAATTCCATATTTTTCTTTAAAAAGTTTGGCAATAGATTGGTTAACAGTTATCACATCCCGGAGTTGGGGGAATATCCAGGATTCTATCTTTTTCCATACTCCCTGAACAATCTTTCTGTCGACCAATTCAGGCGTTTCAGTGAAGTATTCATGGCTGTCGAAAACAATAGGAACTCGCTTCAATTTATGGATCAAATAATTTGGGAGTAATGTGTCCAGATCGTTCGAAAATAGAAGGTTAGCCCTATGGAAAAGTAAATAAAGGAAAAGCCTGATATTGTATTCAGTATAAAAAAATGGGCCCTTCTCAAACAGCAACTTCATACGATGCATTCGATAGTTTCGTTGTTGCAAGGATAAACTATCCCGTTTTTTTCTACCCACAAGGCAAACATCGAAACCCAAATCCACAAGAGTATTGCAAGTTTTATTTACCCTTTGGTCGGTAACCAAGTCATTAATTACAGAAACGATGGCCTTTTTCAATCAGCAATATTTATAAATGCGAAAATAGATAAATTAACATAAGCAACGAGAATAGTATTATTTTAGCATCGGCTTTTGGTTAAATATCAATCTCCTTGAGCTTAAAAGGCGCAATTCAAAATGCACATCAAAGAGAATCATTCATTAAAAAAGTACAATACATTTGGTGTTGATGCCAGGGCAAGATATTTTGCGGAAATTCAAAATGATGATCAGTTTATTGAGCTTATTGAATCGGACTGTTACAATCGTTTTCCAAAACTTATCCTGAATGGAGGTAGTAATATTTTGTTCACACAGGATTTTGAGGGTATTGTTTATAAGGTAAATACCAACGGTATTGACGTGATCGAAGATAGTAACAACCATGTTGTTGTCAGGGCCAGGGCTGGTGTTTGTTGGGATGACCTGGTTAAATTTAGCATAGAAAACGCTTGGGCAGGCTTGGAAAATCTTTCGATGATCCCCGGGAATGTTGGTGCAGCACCCATACAAAATATAGGAGCTTACGGTGTAGAACAGAAAGACTGTTTTTGTGAATTGGAAGCGCTGGAAATTGCAACTTGCAAAAAGGTGGATTTTACAAAACATGCTTGTTGTTTTGGTTATCGTGATAGTATTTTTAAAAGGGAATTGAAAGGAAAGTACATCATTTTATCGGTAACTTACAAGTTATCAAAAGTTCCTGAGTTTAACATTAAATATGGTAGCATTGGGCAGGAATTGAAAAATATGGAGGTAAGTCATGTTACAGTCGAAACGATTGGTGAGGCTGTTCGCCGGATAAGGGCTTCAAAACTTCCTTCACCTGAAGATACCGGAAACGCAGGAAGCTTCTTTAAAAATCCGGTGGTGGATAAGAGTAAATATTATAAGTTGCTCAATGATCATCCTGATGTAGCGGCTTATCCTGTTGATAAAACACATTATAAAATTGCCGCTGGTTGGTTAATTGACTCTCTTGGCTGGAAAGGGAAACGTCGTGGCGATGCGGGGGTATGGCATTCACAGGCACTTGTGTTGGTAAATTACGGAAACGCAACCGGGCATCAAATCCTTGAACTTGCTGAAGATATCAAAGAATCAGTTATGGAGGCTTATGATCTTGAGCTGGAATCAGAAGTAAACATCATTTGACCCTAATTGATGAGGGATGATTTTGAAAGCTAAAATTATCAACATATTAAAAATTATCCGTGCTAACCTGGAATTACTCACCTGGGTAACAATTCTTGTCGTTTTGTTTTTCTCAAACCCTGCAAATCATAGTTATAGCCTGTGCCTGCTCGACAACCTGGGGTTTGAACATTGTCCGGGTTGTGGACTGGGAAGATCATGTATGCATGCCCTCAATGGAAGTATTGTTGATTCTTTTAATAGCCATCCGCTGGGAATTTTTGCTATTTTTATCATCATTTTTCGCATTATGACTTTGACGAAAAACGCAATAAAGTACAAAACATTTAAAACTAATCGTTTATGAACACAATTTTTAAATACCTTCCCGAAGTTGAAGGAAATGAACTTCATTATCTCAATGAACTTTTTAAAGATTTTGATGATGACCAGGCGCGTGATTTTTCCTCTGTTTACCGTTCACGCCGTAGAGATCCAAACATGATTCTGCTCACAACATTGCTTGGTTTTGTTGGCATAGCAGGGGTTCAGCGTTTTATTACTGATCAGATTGGATTGGGAATTCTTTACTTTTTTACTGCTGGACTTTGTTTTATCGGAACCATAGTCGACATAGTAAACTATAAGCAAATTGCCGCCGATTACAATCGTAGGATTGCTTATGAGGTTGCATCAATGATTTCAAGATAAGTTCGAAATCTTTTCAGCATCTTTGCAGAAGAATAATACGTATTCTGCAAAATAGTTAGTTATAAACCTAACAGGTTTTTTGGCATTGCCATCCCATAGGGAAATCTGTTAGGTTTTTGTAATTATAAATTTGAAAAAACAGGTAAATTGTCAAATAGAGATTTTAAGCTGATATTACTTCTAATAATATCCTGGAGCTTAGTTTTCGATGCTTTTTCACAGGATGATCAAGCCGATGTGTCAAAAGTTAATGATCCTGACATACATGTTAACCCATGGGTGGATTCGGTTTTTAATTCATTGACAATTGATGAAAGAATTGCCCAGCTTTTTGTTATCCGCACCTACTCAAATAAAGACAAGCATTTTAATGACAGTATAAGCCGGTTGATAGAGAAACATAATATTGGTGGGTTGACATTTTTCCAGGGCAGTCCTCACCGTCAGGCGGTTTTAACGAACCATTGGCAGAGTAAAGCGAAAACACCCCTGCTTATTACAATTGATGCTGAATGGGGTTTGGGTATGCGGCTCGACAGCGCATATTCCTTTCCAAAACAGATGACCCTTGGTGCGATGCAGGATGATACATTTGTTTATGAAATGGGCAAATCCATTGCTGAACAATGCAAACGTCTGGGCATCCATATGAATTTTGCTCCTGTTATCGACATTAATAGTAATCCGAAAAACCCGGTTATCAATTTCAGGTCCTTCGGTGAAAGTCCTGAAAATGTTGCCAATAAGGGCGTTGCTTATATCAAGGGACACCAGCAAGCAGGAGTTGTTGCAACAGCCAAGCATTTTCCTGGTCACGGCGATACGGGTTCTGATTCACACTATACCCTGCCCATTCTCGATCATTCCATTTCGATTATTGACAGTGTTGATCTTTATCCGTTTAAGAAGGCCATAGAAGCCAATGTGGGCGGCGTAATGGTAGCACATCTATTTATTCCGGCTATTGACGATGGTGAAAATATGGCTACCTCCCTGTCTCCGAAAGCTGTAGCTGATATATTGAAAAAACGCCTGGGATTTGAAGGTTTATCTGTTACAGATGCGCTGGACATGAAAGGTGTAACCAATTATCATAAATCAGGAGACATAGAATTAATGGCATTTTTAGCCGGAAACGACATCCTGTTGCTTCCTCTTGATATTCCGAAAGCAATCCGTAAAATTAAAAAGGCTATCAAAAATGGTAAGGTCAGTGAAGAGGTTTTGAATAAATCGTGTAGGAAAATTCTAACTTCTAAGTATAAGGTTGGGTTAAACAACCTGGAGCCTGTAGACACAAAAAACCTGACCAGAGACTTAAATTTGGTTGATTATAATTTATTGAGCCGCAACATTTTTGAACAGGCCATTACCCTTGTTAAAAACGATGAGAATCTTATTCCCCTGCAAAGCTTAGATACTCTGAAAATTGCATGTTTATCAATTGGAGCCACTGGGGAGAATTCTTTTAGCAATACACTTGGACTTTATGCACCCATCGATTTGTATTATTTGCCTTCAACCCCCGATGAAAAAGCTACACAAGAAATACTGCTTAAGTTGGCAGCATACAACCTGGTTGTTGTGGGGATACAAAATACCAATCAATCTGTTAGCCGGAATTACGGAGTTTCAGCATACACACTTAGTCTGATAAACAGGATAAAACTTCAGCCAGGAAAATTAATAGTTAACCTTTTTGGAAATCCATATGGCTTGAGCTTTTTCGATAATGCTGAAGGAATTGATGTATTGATGGTGGGGTATGAAGACCGGGATTTTGCCAAAGAGATATCTGCTCAAATGGTTTTTGGGGCCGTTGCTATTAAAGGAAAATTACCGGTTACCTGTTCATTATACTTTCCTTTAAATTCGGGTATAACTACTGAGGAAATCAGTAGGCTTAAATATACCCTGCCAGAAGAATTGGGTATTTGTGAAATTGAATTAAAAATCATCGATTCGATCATTGAGCATGGGATTGCAGAAAAAGCTTATCCGGGTTGCCAGGTATTGATGGCAAAAAATGGTAAGGTCTTTTATAACAAATCGTTTGGCTACCATACTTATGATAGGAAAACAGCTGTTAAAAGTACAGATTTGTATGACCTTGCCTCGATAACAAAAATTACTGGCTCAGCTTTGGCAATGATGAAACTTGCTGATGAACAATCTCTTGATATTGATTTGCCTTTGTCTTTCTATTTGCCTTACCTAAAAAAGTCGAATAAGCAATCCAAGGTGATTCGTGAGATCATGGCCCACCAGGGACAACTCCAGGCTTGGATACCATACTATAGGAAAACCATTATTGATTTTAAACCTGATCCAAATGTTTATGCCACAAAATCAAAACCCGGATATAGTACTGTAGTGGCCGAGAACTTATTTATTGCCGACTTTTATCGCGACAGCATTTTTGATACCATAGTAAGCTCTGAGTTGCGGGAAAAGATAGAATATAAATACAGCGATGTTGGCTTTTACCTGATGTGTGATGCTATTGAAGAAATTGTCGGACAGGATTTTGACAGATATGTTTACAGCAGTTTTTATCAACCTATGGGTTTAACTACGATGGGTTACAAACCGTTGAATAGAATTACAAAAAGACGTATTGTACCAACAGAAATGGATACCACTTTTAGGAAACAGTTGGTCCATGGTTATGTTCATGACCCTGGCGCTGCAATGCTTGGTGGAGTTTCGGGCCACGCAGGATTGTTTTCCAATGCCAACGACCTGGCCATCATTATGCAGATGTTATTACAGGATGGCTCCTATGGAGGAACTCAATACTTATCTGGCAATACAATCCGGGAATTCACAAAGCAACAATTTCCACTCGACGAAAACCGTCGGGGGATTTGTTTCGATAAACCCTATCCTGAATATGATTCTTTGGGCCCGTGTTGCGAAGGGGTTTCGATACAGAGTTTTGGGCATTCCGGATTTACCGGTACTTATACCTGGGCTGATCCTGAAAATGGATTGCTTTATGTGTTTTTGTCCAACCGGGTATATCCTGACGCTAGCAACTCGAAAATTGTAAAGATGAATATTAGGACTGAAGTTCACCAGGCCATATATGATATTCTGAATAAGAAAAATCAGGCAACAATTCCTTATAAAAAACGTATTCAATAACTTAATTACTATAACTTGATTATGAAATACCAAACTAAATCAATACTATTCTGGGTGCTTTCCTTTTTTTTAATGGTTGGTAGTGCATACTACCAGCGAACAACTGGCCCCACATATCCGGAAAGAGGAAAAGTTGAAATCGGTGATGAAACTATAAAATACAAATTGATTCGGACCTGGGAAGGTGAAACTGATGCGCAGGTTACTGTTGAGGTGGAGAACAATAATATCAGCGGGAAATACAGGTACAAACGGTTTAAAAGTTTCGATGAATGGACTGAAAAGCCGATGGTGAGAAAGGGAGAGGAGTTGGTTGCTTCTTTACCCGGGCAGCCTGCTGCAGGCAAAGTTACTTATGAGATTTACCTGAGTAATGGTGGCGACTATGTAAAGCTTGAGGAGGAACCACTCGTCCTGCGCTACAAAGGTGCTGTTCCAATGTGGGTATTAATTCCGCATATAATAATTATTTTTCTGGCTATGATGTTTTCGATGAGGGCATTATTTGAAGCCATAATTAAGGGCAAAAACATAGTAATTTATGCCTTTTGGACAGTGATTCTACTTGCAGTTGGTGGTATGATTTTCGGCCCAATTGTTCAAAAATATGCTTTCGATGCCTATTGGACAGGCTGGCCTTTCGGAGGAGACCTAACAGATAATAAAACACTGGTTTCCTTTGTTTTGTGGATTGTTGCTTACTTGATGGTAAGAAAGAACCCTAAAAGAAGAGGCTGGGTAATTGCAGCTGCAGTGGTTCTTCTGCTTATTTACCTGATCCCGCACAGTATGTTTGGATCAGAAATAGATTATACCCAGCAGTAAGAGAAGGGGTTTGAAGATAGAAGGTCAGGGACTCTAGAATCTAGTTTCTATCTTCGATAACATGGCACCTGGCATCGAATATCCAACATCTGGCTCTATAGATTGGTTGAATTAATTACAAATAGTATCGTCAAAACTAAAATACTACATGGCCATCATACTCATCATTATTACTGCAGGGGTCAGCATCATGGCCTGGCGAAACGATGAATTGTTTCAGAAATTAAAATTCAACCCTTATTACATTAAACAGGATAAGGAATGGTACCGGTTTTTTAGCCATGCCCTTTTGCATGCCGATTGGGGACACCTTTTGATCAATATGTTTGTGCTGTGGTCATTCAGTGATATCGTCATCCAATTTTTTAGAATGGATTTTGGTAATATGGCCGGCTTGTATTTTTTGTTGCTTTATGTTGGTGGTGTGTTTTTCTCTTCCATTTTTGATTATTTCAAGCAGCAAAACAATATTTACTACAGCGCAGTTGGAGCTTCCGGTGCTGTGGCGGCGGTAGTTTTTGCCAGCATTATCCTTTATCCTGCAGGAAAGATTTTCTTCTTTTTTATTCCCATTGGTATTCCATCCTGGATTTTTGGAATTCTCTATCTGGTTTACTCAGCTTACATGGGTAAAAAAGGCGGAGACAACATTGGTCACAATGCCCATTTTTGGGGTGCTGTGTTTGGTGTGGTTTTTACGATGGCCATCAATAGCGATTACATCAGCAGATTTTACGAACAGTTAGGAATTGTTTTTTAAATTGCTGTATTAATTTACAGGATTAGAGTATTGTGCCGCTACTGTAACCCGGTCCTTTAATTATGGACAGATTCTTTTTATTAAAAATATCCCTAAAATTTTTCTCCCTTTAAACTAATGATTATATTGTAGTCGATAAAAAGATTAAAATATAATCAACACTGCTATTGTTGTCATACAAAATGTATTTGAATATTCACTCATATTACAGCCTTCGATACGGCACATTTCCGATTGATGAATTGGTGGGTGAGGCCAAAAAATATGGTGCGGATGTTCTTACTCTTACCGATATCAATAACTCCACTGGCATGATCGATTTTGTAAAGGCATGTAAGCTAAAAGGGATTAAGCCTGTGGGTGGTATGGAGTTTCGCCGTGACGATCAATTGTTGTACATTGCGATAGCGAGGAACAATGCTGGTTTCAGGGAGTTGAATGAGTTCCTGTCGTATCACAACTTGAACAAACTGAAATTGCCGGACGAACCCGAAACTTTTTCAAATGTTTATGTAATCTGGCCTTTTTCACACCCTCCCGATCGAAAGTTGAAGGAAAATGAATTTGTGGGCGTTAGGCTATCAGATGTACGGAAAATTGTAACTTCTCCATTTGCATCCGATCTTTCGAAACTTGTGGTTTTGCAGCCGGTTACATTTAAAAATGATGATGGGTTCTTACTTCATCGCAACTTCAGGGCAATCAATAAAAATACCCTTTTTACAAAGCTAAATGATGCCGATCTGGCTCGGGCTGATGAAAGATTTATGACCCTTGATCGGTTGTATGGTGCATTCAAAAATATCCCTCAAATAATTCAAAATACCGAAAGATTACTGCAGGATTGTTCCATCGATTTCGACTATAAATCCATAAAAAATAAACAGGTATTCTCGGGCAGCAGGTACGACGACAAACTTTTGCTGGAAAAATTGGCCTACGATGGGATGGTTTATCGCTACGGGGCAAGGAATGCGGAGGCAAAACGACGTGTAAAGCATGAGTTGGAGATCATTGATAATTTGGGTTTCTCATCCTATTTTCTTATTGCCTGGGATATCGTGAGGTATTCGATGGCACGCGGGTTTTATCATGTGGGGCGGGGGAGTGGCGCCAACAGTGTGGTGGCCTATTGTCTTAAAATTACCGATGTGGATCCCATCGAACTGGATTTGTATTTCGAGCGCTTTATCAACCCCAAGCGCTCAAGCCCACCTGATTTTGATATCGACTACTCCTGGACAGAACGTGATGAGGTAATTGATTATGTGTTTAAACGATACGGGCGGCAACATACGGCCCTGATGGGTACGATCACCACTTTTAAAGATCGTTCACCGATTCGTGAACTGGGAAAAGTGTATGGGCTGCCCAAAACGGAAATTGACCAGTTGGTTCAGTTTCCAGAACAGTCGCAAAACAGGGACAGCGTTACGGAACAAATATTAAGAATTGCCAGAAAGATGACAGATTTCCCGAACCTCCGTAGTATCCATGCCGGCGGAATGCTGATCTCTGAAGAGCCCATTACCTGTTATACAGCACTCGACATGCCTCCAAAAGGCTTCCCGACCACCCAATGGGATATGTATGTAGCTGAGGATATTGGTTTCGAAAAGATGGATATCCTGAGCCAGCGTGGCATCGGACACATTAAAGAATGTGCTGACATCATTAAACGGAACCGTGGCGAAGAGGTGGATGTACACAATGTTCCGAAATTTAAAAAAGACAAACAGGTGAAGGCCCAGTTGAAACGCGCTGAAACCATCGGGTGTTTTTACATCGAAAGTCCGGCTATGCGTGGATTACTCACCAAATTGAGATGCGATAATTACCTGACTTTAGTGGCCGCAAGTTCCATTATCCGGCCGGGTGTGGCTCGATCGGGCATGATGCGCGAATATATTCACCGCTTTCATTACCCGCAGGATTTCGAATATTTTCATCCCGTTATGGAGGATCAGTTAAAAGAGACTTATGGTGTAATGGTTTACCAGGAAGATGTGTTGAAAGTTTGCCATCACTATGCCGGGCTCGATCTGGCAGAATCGGATGTGCTGCGCAGGGCGATGAGCGGTAAAGTACGCGGGAGAAAGGAGTTTGACCAGATCGTACAACGGTTTTTTGAGAAATCCAAACAACTGGGCCGGCCCGAAGATACCACCAAAGAAGTCTGGCGACAGGTTGAATCTTTTGCCGGTTACGCCTTTTCCAAAGCCCATTCAGCATCGTATGCGGTCGAAAGTTTTCAGAGTTTGTACCTGAAAGCCCATTATCCCCTGGAGTTTATGACCGCAGTAATCAACAATTTTGGCGGATATTACAAAACATGGGTCTACTTTAACGAAGCCAGGCGTTGTGGTGCAAAAATTCAATTACCCTGTGTGAATCGCAGCGATTACAAAACCACCATTTATGCTGATGAAATTTTCGTGGGTTTTATTCATATTCAGAACCTTGAAAATAAACTGGCATTACGCATTGTGGAAGAGCGGAGGATCAATGGAGTGTATGTTGATCTTGAGGATTTGATCGATAGGGTACATCCCGGGCTGGAACAGTTGATTCTGCTGATCAGGGTTGGAGCACTGCGATTTACCGAAATATCAAAAAGCCGCTTGTTATGGGATGCGCACTTGTATTTTGGGAAAAGTAAAAAAGAAGTAGTCCAGAATTCTTTGTTCAAGGTTCGGGGCAAACGTTTCGAATTTCCACAGTTAGAACACAGTGACCTGGAAGATGCCTATGATGAAATTGAACTGATCGGTTTCCCGGTGACCATGACCTATTTTGATTTGCTCAAAACTAAATTCCGGGGTGAAGTTCTGGCCCGTGGAATGGAGAAAAGCATTGGAAAAACTGTGCGTATGCTTGGAGAGGTGGTAACACGAAAATTTGTGAAAACCAAAAACAACCAGATTATGCACTTTGGCACATTCATCGATGCTGAAGGTGAGTTTTTTGATACCACTCATTTTCCCAAATCCCTTGAGAAATACAATTTTCGTGGACATGGAGTTTACCTGATACTGGGCAGGATTGAAGAGGAATTCGGATTTCCCAGCATGGTGGTCGAAAAGATGGCAAAGCTACCGGTTGAAGAGGATCCAAGGAATGGGTAAGGGTTAGAATAGTAGAGTAATGAGAAGTTTGGAAGATAAAAAAAAGTTACGCCCATACCTTACTTTCACGAAAATATACTGAATGTCACCATGCTTTATTTATTAATTGCCTTGTAATTTCTTCTTTTCCTTTTTTTCCTTCAATGCCTGTTTTACTGCCTTAATGTTTCTTTTTATAGTATCATCCCTTTTATTCCAGGGGATTTTTTGTAAGGTTTTAAGTGTTTTATAGTATTTGCCCATTTGATAATAGGTGGTGGACAAGTTGATAAGCGCCTTTTTATACTCAGGTAATATTTCGAGTGCTCTCAAAAACATTTCCTCTGCCTTTAGGTAATCACCCATCTCGTAATAGTTCTTGCCCAGGTTGTTCATTATGTTAATTTTCGTAGGATGTGCTTTGAGGGCCTCAATGTATGCATCCCTCGACTTTATTGTTTCCCCGAGTTTGGAATAGGCATCGGCCTCGTAAGATTTAATGGGTACAGCTTCCGAGTCAAGGGTTCTGAATGTAGTTGGTAGGGTTTGGGCTTCGCGTAACATTACCCTCCAATCAGCTTGGACCATCGCGTTACGGGTTTTCCTAACCTTAAATTCGAGGTCTAACATGGCGGAAGAATATATTACCGACATAACTAATATGACCAGTGTGGGGTACAAAATGATTTTCTTATTTCGAAGTGGATTTTTGCCTTCGATGGTTGAATGATAAATTGTTGTTACTGAAGCAAGAATCAATGCAAGGTAGACCTGCTGGTTGATTCGCTCAAGCGGAAATGAAAAAAATGAGACGGTAAGGTAACAAATCAATCCTGAAAGAAGAAACAGTGTAAGGATTTTCTGATCAAGTTGGACATCAGAAAACAGTATTTTTATAATGTAGTAAATCGTAAAGCCAAATATCGAAAGGAAAAGCAAAATTCCCAGGATGCCTTTTTCGGCAAAAACCCATAAAAAATCATTGTGTGGCCGTAGCCAGTTTAACTGTTTTTTTTCAAAATTGATGTTGTATCTATTGTAATATTTGGCCGAATGAATTTTCCAGTTTCCTGCCCCGACGCCAGTTAACGGATGGTCTGAAATCATAATGGTAGTGAGTTTCCAGATTTTGAGCCGAAAAACATTGTTGTCAGCCTTGGGGCTTGCTATTGATCTTAGCTTTCCATAAAATGACCATGGATTCTTTTTACCTGCCACATTGATAAATGTTCCCCCTGCTATCAAAATAATTATGGTGGCGCTTGCAACAATGTTTCTTGTTTTGGTAGAAATCCCAAACTTTTTTGGGAAGAGGGAGGTAATTACAACAGTGGTTAATGTGGAGAGTAAAATGCCTGCCCATGCCGATCGCGTTTTTAGAAGGACAATCATGACCATTAAAAGTACAAAAGCAGCAACAGAAGCCCATCTCCAGCCTTTCTTGTTTTGATAAATCCCAAATCCCAGGAATGGTAGCATAAGCATCAGTGAAATGGCATACTGGTTTTTATGTGCCATAATTCCTTTCACTTCATAAATGATTTCCCTGCCATCAGGTAAAAAAGCAGATGTACCTAAAATTACTTTGTCGATATACTGAGCAAAACCAACTGCAAAAGCAACAAAGGATGCTACAACTACAAATTTCGGTAAATTGGAATACCAGTTTTCAGTGTTTGAAAATACAATCGCAAGGGCCGTGGTTAGTGAAAGGAAGGCAAAGGTTTTAAATATATCAAAGTAACTTTCCTTATAATTTAATGCAAAAAGAATGGATACAACAGTTATTAGGAAATAGCCCAATAATACCAGGAAAATTTTATTTCTCAATATACCCAGGTCAATTCGATTGCTTTTCTGGAGAAAAATAAAAGGGAGATAGATGAGCAAAAACAAACTCAGGGCAAATAAACGTGGCATCAATTCATAATCGAGTGCTTCGGAAAGGTGAAAAACTGGCAGGAACAAAATGATAAAACCGATAAGAATCAGGTAAAGTACTGGTTTTGTTTTGGGTTGTGCCTTACCTTGCTTACGTGTTTTTTTCGACATGATTATAGTTTATAGGCGACGTTTAATAAGAACTCAAAAATATATAAAATCATTAAAAGCGAAAAGCTCAATTCTAATATTATAAATTTTCTTGCTGCTTTAAAGATACTGTTTTTCATGGATTTGTATTTATTGATAAATTGAATAGCTTTGATAAGATGAAATGTCTGCCGAATTCTTTTTATCTTGCAGCAATTTAGCCGAATTTGCTCATGAAGCCTCCGGAGCTAAGTATCATAATGCCAGTGTACAATTCAGCCCGGTATATTGCCGATGCTGTTGAAAGTTTACTATCTCAATCGTTTACCGATTTTGAATTAATCATCATTGATGATGCTTCAACAGATGGCAGTGCCAACGTGTTGAAATACTTTAGAGACGACAGGATAAAAATACTTAGTAATTCAAAAAACAGGGGCATTGTTTTTAGCCGGAATCGTGGACTTGCAGAAGCCCGTGGCCGTTTTATTGCTCAATTCGATTCGGATGATGTGGCTCAGCCAGAAAAATATGAGAAGCAGATTGATTTTCTTAACAGAAACCCGGAATTTGGTATGGTGGGTTCATGGGTGAGGATGATTGATAGCGAAGGACAATTGATGAAAGAAAAATGGAAGCTTCCTGCAAAGCCTGAGCTAATTCCTGCCATCATGTTATTCAGGAATTATTTTGTGCAGTCAACAATTGTTGTGCGCAAAGAGGCAATACCAGAAGGAGGATACAGGATTGGATATGATGTTGTGGAAGACTATAAAATGTGGGTTGAAATAGCCGGTAATTTCAAGGTCTGGAATCTTCCTGAATACCTTGTTAATTACAGGGTACATAGTTTAAGTGCTACTAACAATAATTCAACTCGCCTTCAGAAACAGAATCAAATAATTTTTAATGACCTTTTTAAGGAATTGAAGATTGACCTGAATGATAAGAATTTTGAAACACACCTACATGTTAAACAAAATGATTTAATTCGGGATATTAAAGTGCTTAAACAAATTGAAGGACATTTGAAATTACTTGTTACACAAAACAGAAAAGTTAATGTTTATAATGAATCTGCCATGACCAAGGTTGTGTTTAACCGGTGGCTGAAATGTTGTTTTCATTCCCGTAATGCAGGGCTTAAGGTATTTAGTTTATTTTTGTTTTCATCTATTACATGGGCAAAACTTAGAATGCTATGATGCACGGAAAGAGAATAGCAGATGTTTCTATAATTGTTCCGAATTATAACAACGGAAAGTTTCTTGATGATTTTATACTAAGTGTTATTGATTCTACAGTATTACCAAAAGAACTGATCATTGTGGATGATGGCTCCACTGATGATTCCCTGAAAATATTAAATGATTTTAATTACCTGGAATTTTTGCAGGTGATTTCCTTTGAAAAAAACCGTGGCCTTACATCAGCACTCAATGCTGCGCTTGAGGCAGCTACAGGTGAATTTATTATGCGAGCCGACCCTGACGACAAATTGTTTGCCAACAGGATACATCGGCAATATGAATTTATGGTTCAAAATCCTGAAATTGACGTATTAGGTTGCAATGTGCAGTACTTTGATAGCCTGAGCGCTAAGGATATTAATATTTCGAATTTCCCGCTTACACACCGAAAGATTGAAAGAACATACCGTCATGGCGAGCATGGGATCCAGCACCCAACAGCTTTTGTAAAAGGTAGTGTTTATCGTACATATTGTTACCAGGAAGTGTTCCCGGGAGAGGATTATGAAATTTTTGCAAGAATGGTCAGGGATGGATGCCGGTTTGCCAACCTACCTGAACCACTATATCACATGAGGGTACATACTGGGAGTTCAACCGGCAATCTGAAAATTGAACATATTCGGGATACCTTCAAGTTCAGGGATGAGGTTTTTGGGACCAAAACCGGAAAACTAAGAATATTTCTCTACTACCAGTATATCGTCAATTACCGGAAATTTCAATTGCATTCAGATTCTCTAATCAGATTCTGGTATTTAATTTTGGCCTCATTGGCGTATCCCAATAAAATTCTTAAAAGGATAAAATCATGAGTCAGCAAATTAAAATGTTGATCCGAAGGATTCGAATGATAAACCCTAACACAGTATTTCTTTTCATGTTGGTGGTTTTTTTGATTGATTCAGGGGTAAATTTCTTTATTAGGGCTCCTATATTTGTGCCTGTAGCAATAGTGGCCTTACCTATTTTGTGGATAATCCTCTGGAAGTCGGGAAGGAAAAATACATTTCTACTTGTTTTTATTTCTGTTTTCTTGCTCGCTACAATGATCAACAATTTTATTTATCAATTCGATAAAAAAAATATTTCGGATTTGATGTTTATACTTCTTTTTCCCACCATTTATTATTTTTATAAACTAAAGCCTGAGAAAATTTTACCCCGATCAATACATATATTTTTCATTGTTTCATTGATCATGCTGTCCTTTACTTTTGTTGGGTATAATTCAGGGAGTTGGCTGCCAAATGACCAGGTTATTAAAAAACGCTCTGAAATAATGGAAGTTGCAAAAGCAGATAAAGAATCAGCCCTTGAAACTGATCATATTCCTTTTATCATTTTGGAATTATTCAGAACCTACAATAACGGCCTGTTCAGGGTACCTCATCTGGCAAATTACTTTTTTGGCTTCTTATTCCTTTTTTATGGATTTGCCTTTCAAAAAAAAAGGAAATGGTATTTTTTTATTGCCATGCTCGTGTCAATAATTTTGATGTTATACAGCGGTTCAAGAACCTTTGTTGTGGTAGCACTTTTGGCCCTTATTTTGTTTTTATTTAACCGGAAAACCCTGGGTTTTTTACTTGCGCTCTCGGTAATTATGGTGTTAATGATAGTTTATCGTTTTGAGCTGTACATGAATCTGGAAGGAACTTATCTCGAACATTATGCCAGCCTTATTGTTACAACAATTGATAATTACACCAACCTTTCACGCATAAAAATTTGGAATTCCTGGTGGGATGAGATTCAACAATTTACCTGGTATGACTACTTGATAGGCAAGACCTTTATCGCATCAAAAAGTGCAAACTTCGAAAATATAAAATTCAGGGAATGGTTTCACAACGATTTCCTTTCGATAGTTTATGCATATGGGATTTTACCATTGATTTTATATTCAGCTTTTTTTTACAAGGTCTATAAAGAAAACTCTAAATTTATAAGAAAGAATACCTTTCTTTTTGTTTATTTCTTTGCCATGGTATTTTCAGCATTTTTTAATGGATTTTATTATTATTTCCCGGTATTTTTGATATTTATATTTGTTTACATGGTCAGGGTAGAAAAAAAGAAAAAAATCACTCTATGAAAATAGGAATACTTGGCTCGCGAGGTATACCCAATCAATATGGAGGTTTTGAACAGTTTGCAGAGTATCTTTCCAGGGGATTGATAAAATGGGGAGCAGAAGTTTGGGTATATAACTCAAGCAGTCACCCTTTTCAGGGAAAAACCTGGGAAGGAGTAAATATCATTCATTGTAATGATCCTGAAGATAGGATCGGAGCCATCGGTCAGTTTATCTACGATTTGAACTGCATTCGTGACAGCAGAAAAAGAGAGTTTGATGTTTTGCTGCAATTGGGTTACACAAGCAACAGTATATGGTGCCGATTGCTACCTAAAAAATCCATCGTCATTACCAATATGGATGGCCTTGAGTGGAAACGCAGCAAATATAGTCGGCCAGTGCGGAGGTTTCTAGAATATGCCGAGAAACTGGCAATACTAAGCAGCGATTATCTTGTCGCCGACTCCTTAGCAATAAAATCATATTTGAAGCAAAAATATTCTGTTGATTCAGAGTTTATTCCATATGGCGCCGAAGTTTTTAATAGTCCTGATCCTGTAACCCTTCCAAAGTTTGGAGTTGAGCCACATAATTATTTTTTACTCATTGCCAGGATGCAACCCGATAACCATATTGAGGAAATCATTCACGGTGTGGTACTTTCCGAACCAACATCCCCATTATTGATTGTCGGTAATGTGAATAATGATTTTGGTAGATATCTGCAGAAGAAATACAAATCTGATAAAATTAAATTTTGCGGGGCCATTTTCGATGATACTGTTTTAAACCAATTGAGGTATTATTCTAAAATATATTTCCATGGACATTCTGCTGGAGGTACCAATCCTTCATTGCTGGAGGCAATGGCAACTTCAGCATTAATTTGTGCCCACAACAACCAGTTTAACAGATCGGTGCTTGAGAGTGATGCGGTTTATTTTAAAACCAGTGAGGATGTTAGCGATATAATTAGTTCTGGGTACGGAAAGCCTGGTGGGGGAAAACGAATTACAAGCAACCTTGAAAAAATTAAAATGCATTACTCATGGAACAACATTATTCAGGCATATTACGATTTGTTCAGTGAAATAATTGCTAATGGCTAATACCATTAATCCATTATATTTGCAAAATAGATATTAATTAAAAAAGTCTAAAGTGTCAGTAGGGTATTCCAGATACATACCAACAATTTCCATCATAGGGGATTTTGTGATTCTTAATTTATTTTTTGTTGCTGGTTTTTGCTACCTAACGCCATTGCGGAATTGTTTCACCGGTGACTTTATGTTGTTTTACTCGTACCTGAATTTTGCATGGCTTGTACTTACTCTTTCTTTCGGTGCAAACAAGATTAGCCGGAATACCAGGAAAAAAGAACTTTTTTTTACTTATGTCAAAATTATTGTTTTCTATTTTTTCATATTCCTCTTATTTTTCCAGCTTTTTCCGCTTAATTATTTTCCCAGGCAGGATTTAAAGTATCTCTTCCCGGCATTTTTTACTGTACTGATCATATGGAAATTCCTTTTGTACTATTCATTTTTCTTTTACAGGAAGCTGGGGTATAACTTTCGAAATGTTCTCATTATTGGTTACACCCATAAAACCCGCGATTTGCAGCGATATTTTATTGGTAGCAGCTGGAATGGTTATAAATTTTTAGGATTTATTGATGACCGCATCAACAAGCGAAAACGAATCATTGGCAATTGGGAGATGCTGAAATCAATAATCGAAAAACAGGAGGTCGATGAGATTTACCTGGCATGGGATCAGGTACCTGCTGATAAGATGCAAAAGGTTACGGAGGTTATCAGGGAGTACCCGGTAAAATTAAGGATTATTCCTGACTTCGGTGAGTTTGAATTTTTAAATGCTGACCTTGTAAATTATGATTTGGTGCCGGTTCTTCAGTTTCACTCGGGGCCGTTAGGATTTTGGTATAACAGGTTTATTAAACGACTTTTCGATATATTGTTTTCGTTGGTTATTATCCTGGGATTTTTATCATGGATCTCTGTCATATTATTTATTTTATCTTTATTCGGATCTCGCGAAGGCGTGTTCTTCCGTCAAAAGCGCACAGGTATTGATGGTAAAGTGTTTATGTGTTTTAAATTTAGAACTATGCGAATTAATCCTGACGCTGACAAAGAACAGGCTACCCGGCATGATCGTCGGATAACTCCTTTAGGAAGATTTTTACGCAAAAGTAGTCTCGATGAATTGCCTCAGTTTATCAATGTATTTATTGGAAATATGTCGGTTGTAGGGCCCCGGCCACACATGTTAAAACACACCAGGCAATACCGTCAGTTGGTTAAACGGTTTATGCTTCGTCATACTGTAAAACCAGGAATTACAGGCCTTGCACAGGTACGAGGTTTTCGTGGGGAGATCAGGAGAATTTCAGAAATTAAAAACAGGGTAAGCCTGGATGTGAAGTATGTTGAAACCTGGTCATTTGGCCTTGATTTTAAAATTATTTTTCTTACCGTTTATAACCTTGTTAAAGGGCAAAAAAAAGCTTACTAGCATTATTGCTTTGCTCTTTTTAGCATTTACCATCACAAATTCTTAGTACTCCTTAACCTTATTCACAATGAAGGTTTGATAACTTAGGTTAATTGACCAATGCTGAATGCATGTTAAGCATTACATTTGCCAGCAATTTAAGGAGTAATATGACTTTTGAATACAGTGAAGATCTAGTTCGGTCCCTCGACTGGAATGAACACATCCAGACCAGGCCCGGAATGTATATTGGAAAATTGGGTGATGGCTCATCCCAGGATGATGGAATTTATGTATTGATCAAAGAGGTGATCGACAATTCCATTGATGAATTTGTAATGGGTTTTGGTAAGAAAATTGAAGTGACCATAAAGGATAAAAGGGTTACTGTGCGCGACTATGGTCGTGGTATTCCTCTTGGGAAACTCATCGATTGTGTGGCTAAAATCAATACCGGTGCAAAGTACGATTCCAAAGTTTTTAAAAAATCAGTAGGTCTGAACGGGGTGGGAGCCAAGGCAGTAAATGCACTTTCAAATTATTTCATGGGCCAGGCTGTGCGCGAAGGCAAAACAAAAATTGTTGAGTTTAGTCGAGGCGAACTTACAACTGACTTTCCCGAAGCTGAAACTGAAGAAAAGAATGGAACCATAATTTCGTTTTCACCAGACAGCAAATATTTTGGGAATTTTCATTTTATTCCAGAATATGTCGAGAAACTTTTGTGGAATTATGTTTTCCTGAATAATGGCTTAAGTATCAATTATAATGGTGAACGTTTTTTTGCAAAAAACGGTTTGCACGATCTGCTTGAACGCCATATCAATGGGAGTGCTTTGTACCCCATTATACATATCCGGGATGAGGATTTTGAATTCGCATTTACACATTTGAGTAACCAATACGGTGAAGAGTATCATTCGTTTGTTAACGGACAGAATACTACCCATGGAGGGACGCACCAGGCTGCTTTCAGGGAGGCGGTTGTTAAAACTGTTCGTGAGTTTTATAAGAAGGATTTTGATCCTGGAGATGTCCGTGCATCAATTGTAGCAGCATTCAGTATTAAAGTACAGGAGCCTGTTTTCGAATCCCAGACAAAAACAAAACTGGGATCGCAATATATTGAGCCAGGTGGGCAGACGATTCGGAATTATGTAAACGACATGGTAAAGCGCAATCTCGACAATTACCTTCACATGAATTCTGATGTTGCTGAGATTTTATATCAAAAAATCATGCGCTCAGAAAAGGAGAGGAAGGAAATTGCCGGTATAAAAAAGCTTGCCCGTGAAAGTGTTAAGAAAGTCAGTTTGCACAACAAAAAACTTAGAGATTGCCGTGTACATAATAATCAGAACCACGAACGTCGGCTCGAAACCACACTTTTTATTACTGAGGGTGATTCAGCCAGTGGTTCCATTACCAAATCGCGGGATGTAAATTGCCAGGCCGTATTTTCGTTAAAGGGAAAACCTCTCAACTCATATGGAATGAGTAAAAAAGTGGTTTATCAAAATGAAGAATTTAACCTGCTTCAATCTGCCCTTAATATTGACGAAGACCTGGAAAACCTGAGATATAATAATATCGTGATAGCTACCGATGCTGACGTGGATGGTATGCACATCAGGCTGTTGCTGTTAACATTTTTTCTACAATTCTATCCTGACCTTGTAAAAGCTGGTCATCTTTATATTCTTCAAACTCCACTTTTCAGGGTGAGAAACAAGAAGAAAACCATCTATTGTTATTCTGATAAGGAACGGCTTGATGCGATGGCGAAGCTTGGAGTAAATCCTGAAATTACCCGATTTAAAGGATTGGGAGAAATCTCACCAGGTGAGTTTAAACATTTCATTGGTGCAACAATGCGCCTTGATCCCGTAATCCTGAAAAAGAGCAGTACATTGAATGAAACTTTGTCATTTTATATGGGTAAAAATACTCCTGTCCGACAGAGTTTTATCATTGATAACCTGAGGCTTGAAGAGGATCTTGTTGAAAGTCAGGTTTAAGCTACGGGATCAGCATAGGTATTTAAGTATCTAATTATCTATAATTAAGTTTTGTTTTATATTTGCCTTTTAAATGTGAAAAATTGATTGTCATGAATGATAAACTTCAGGAATTAACCCAAAAAATTTACAACGAAGGCCTTGAGAAAGGAAAAACAGAGGGGGATGAAATTCTCACAAAAGCCAGGGCTGAAGCTGATGAGTTGATCAAATCTGCCAATAAAGAAGCTGAGAAAATATTGGAGGATGCAAAAAAAGAATCTGAAGAGCTAAAGAAAAATGCGCAATCAGAACTCACCCTGTCTTCCAGGCAGGCTACCAATGCATTAAAACAGAAATTAAGTGATCTGGTAGTTACCAAAAGTGTAAAGGATGCTTTGGATAAGGCCTTCGAAGACAAGACATTTATTCAGAAGGTTATGCAGGGCATGGTTGAAAACTGGAATAAAATAGATCAAAGCGGTGGGGATATCTCGGTAGTACTTCCCGAAAAAGAAAAGGGCAAACTCGAAGATTTCCTGAAGGGAACAGTTGCTAAGCAAATTAATTTGGGCTTGGATATAGATTTTGAAGAAGGAATAAAAAGTGGTTTTAAAATCGGACCTAAAGATGGTCATTATAAAATCAGTTTCTCAGAAAACGATTTTGAGCGGTTTTTCAAGAAATACCTTCGCCCAAGGACTAAAAAATTACTCTTCGGAGAATAAACAGGTATGAGAATAAAAAGGAACTATTATTACCTGGTTGCCGGTCTTCCTGAATTGCTTTTGGATGAAGGCAAAATGAAAACAAGTTTGCATGACTTGAAAATTGAATTTCAACACAATGTGCATCCTGATGATTTCGAATTGGTGAAATATATGTTCCTGAAATATGATAACTCAAACCTCTTAAATCTTTTAAAAAAGAATTCTTTTGAGTTTGATGAAAGAGGTGATTTTTCGCAGGAGGTATTGGAAGAACAGATTAAGGAACAGGATGGTACACTTCCGCAATATATGAATCAGTTTATTACCAGCTTTAAAGATGAACAGCGTGAAGATGCTGAAACAAGCTGGGAAATTATACTCGAAGATTTTTTTTACCAATACCTGGCGAGCATCAACAATGAGTTTCTAAGGGATTGGTTTACTTTTCAACTGAATACAAAAAATGTTATCTCAGCTTTGGTTTGCAGGCAATATGAACTGAAGATGGAAAACCAATTGATTGGTGATTCCGATATTAATTCGAATTTACTTAGAAGCAATGCCCGTGATTTTGGCTTAGGGCAGGAGTTCCCTGAGATCGACAAAGTGTTCAGTGCATGGGAAACTGAGAGTTTGCTAAAACGAGAAAAAGCACTTGATGTAATCAACTGGCAATGGATTGATGAGCATACATTTTTTCATTATTTTACAATCGAAAGAGTGATTGGCTTCTTATTGCAATTCGATATGGTGGAACGTTGGATGGGTCTTGATAGGGAAGAAGGAGAAAAATTGTTCAACCAGCTGCTCGATCAATTAGGTAGAAGCTATGAGTTGCCGGATGAATTTAAATTGCAGTCGATATCAAGGAAATAAAGAACCTTAAATTATTAACTTACGAGAAAGTTAAATCATGACAAAAGGAATAGTTACCGGTATTATATCAAACCTTGTAATTGTTGAAGTGGATGGCCCGGTTTCGCAAAACGAAATTTGTTTCATCAAGTTAGCTGATACCAGGTTAATGGCAGAATTGATCAAGGTTGTTGGGAAAAATGCTTATGTACAGGTTTTTGAAAGCACACGTAATCTTCGTGCCGGAGATACAGTGGATTTTGCCGGGCACATGCTCGAAGTTTCACTGGGCCCGGGGATTTTATCCAAAAACTATGATGGTCTTCAAAATGACCTTGATAAAATGAAGGATGTTTTCCTGAAACGTGGAGAATATACCAATCCTCTTGAAGATGATAAAAAATGGGAGTTTAAACCCCTGGCCAAAGTTGGGGATTTGGTTGAAGCAGGGACTTGGCTTGGCGAAGTAAAAGAAAACTGGATACCGCATAAAATCATGGTGCCCTTTAAATTTACAGGGAAATTTAACATCAAATCGATAGTTGAAAGTGGTGAATATACGATCCTTGATACTGTGGCCGTTCTTAGCGATTCAGAAGGAAATGAACATAAAGTGACCATGGTGCAGAAATGGCCGGTAAAAATTGCCATCAGGGCTTACAAAGAAAAACCAAGGCCATTTAAAATGATGGAAACCGGCATACGATGTATTGATTCCCTAAATCCAATAGTGGAAGGTGGTACAGGATTCACCCCGGGGCCTTTTGGTACAGGTAAAACTGTATTACAGCATGCACTTGCAAAACATGGTGAAGCCGATATGATAATTGTTGCTGCCTGTGGCGAACGTGCCAATGAGGTTGTAGAGATTTTTACCGAATTTCCTGAACTGGATGACCCGAGGACAGGCCGTAAATTAATTGAGCGAACAACAATTATTGCCAATACATCGAATATGCCTGTTGCGGCTCGTGAAGCATCAGTATACACAGCCATGACTATTGCTGAGTATTACAGATCGATGGGACTTAAAATATTGCTGCTAGCCGACTCTACTTCACGTTGGGCGCAGGCCTTACGTGAAATGTCAAACAGGATGGAGGAATTGCCTGGTCAGGATGCATACCCCATGGATCTTCCGGCAATTATATCCAACTTTTACTCCCGTGCAGGCTATGTTTACCTGAATGATGAAACTACAGGCAGTATTACATTTATCGGGGCAGTTTCTCCCGCTGGAGGTAACCTGAAAGAACCTGTTACGGAATCAACAAAAAAGGCAGCAAGATGTTTTTATGCACTTTCGCAGCAACGTGCCGATAGCAAGCGTTATCCGGCAGTTGATCCCATCGAAAGTTATTCGAAATACCTTGAATATGACGAGTTCATCGAATACCTCAATCAAAATGTATCGGAGGATTGGTTAGAACAATTACTTTACATCAAAAACCTGCTGGTGCGTGGTAAGGAAGCATACGAGCAAATTAATATTCTTGGTGATGATGGTGTACCCATCGACTACCATTTAAGATATTGGAAATCGGAAGTTTTTGATTATGTGATCCTCCAACAGGATGCTTTCGACAAGATTGATGCGTCTACACCTATTCAGCGTCAGAAATATATGATGGAACTGATCATGCGCATTGTTAAAGAAGATTTCTCATTCGAATCTTTTGAAGATGTAAATGAATACTTCAGGAGAATGATCAATGTGTTGAAACAGATGAATTATTCTGAGTTTGAATCGGAAGATTTTAAAAATTTTGAAAAAGAATTAGAACAAATACTTGATGAGCGGAGGGTGGCCCAAACGGCCTGACAACTTGCTTAGTAAATGAAAAAAGTTTTATTATGGAAACTCAGGCATTTCAAAAGGTTTATACCAAAATAGTGCAGATTACCAAGGCCACTTGCTCGCTGCATGCCCGGGATGTGGGAAACGATGAA
>Ga0070728_10002223_pt1 | contig 24932 bp, 23 predicted proteins | sample tdDd471_FD_66723 | JGI IMG/M metagenome (GOLD analysis project Ga0070728, IMG submission 66723) | Marine sediment microbial communities from the Atlantic coast under amendment with organic carbon and nitrate - tdDd47.1 | ecosystem: Environmental > Aquatic > Marine > Coastal > Sediment | place...
CCTGCTGCTCGGCTACACCGGGCTGCCGTCGTTCGGCCACGGCGCCTTTCTCGGCATCGGTGCCTACGCCTTCGGCCTGGCGCAGTTCGAGGTGTGGCCGAACCTGTGGTTCTGCCTCGCCGCCTCGGTGATCGTGACCGCGCTGTTCGGGGCCGTCACCGCGCTGTTCCTGTCGCATCGGCGCGGCATCTATTTCGCGCTGATGTCGATCGCCTTCGGGCAGATCTTCTATTTCGTCGCCAGCAAATGGACCGACGTCACCCACGGCGAGGACGGGCTGCTGAACATCCAGCGGCTGCCGGTGGAACTCGGCGTCGCCCAGGTTTCGATCCGGGACAACGCCGAGTTCTACTACCTCTGCTTCGCGATCTACGCGGTTCTGGTGATCGTGCTGTGGCGGCTGACGAACTCGCCCTTCGGCCGGCTGCTGCGGGCGATCAAGCAGAACGAGACCCGCGTCGCCTTCGTCGGCTATCCGGTCACGCTCTACAAGTGGGCGGTGTTCACCCTGTCCTGCGCGATCGCCGGACTGGCCGGCGGGCTGTTCGCCATGGCCCAGGAGGGCGCCTACATCAACGTCATGAGCCTGCAGTGGTCCGGTATCGTCGTGCTGATGGTGCTGATCGGCGGCGGGTTCGTGAGCTTCTGGGGGCCGGTGCTGGGGGTGGTGCTGTACTTCGTCGCCCGCGACGTTCTGGGCGCCTACACCGACACCTGGCTGCTCTGGTTCGGGCTGATGTTCGTGGTGCTGGTGATGTTCAAGCCGCAGGGCCTGGCCGGGATCTGGCAGGACCTCTCAAGGCGACGCGCCCCCGAACGGCCGGGCCGGGTCGCCTCCGCCGGCATGGAGGGCTGAGCCATGGCGTTGTTCGAGGCCAAGGGCCTGCACAAGCGGTTCGGCGACCAGGTCGTGCTGGAGGAGATCAACCTCGCGTTCGAGGCCGGCAGTCTCTCGGGAATCATGGGGCCGAACGGCGCCGGCAAGACGACCTGCTTCAACGTGCTGACCGGGCGCTACAGGCCCGATCGCGGCAGCGTCAGCTTCGACGGCGAGGACATCACCGGATGGGCGCCGCACCGGATCGTCCGGCGCGGCATCTCGCGCTCGTTCCAGATCATGAACCTGTTCGACGAGTACTCGGCCCTCGACAACGTGGTGGTCGCCCTGCCGTCGGTACGGAATCGCAGCTTCGACGTGCTGCACGCGATCGATGCCGATTCCGAGGCGCAGGACCGGGCCGGGACGATCCTCGACCGGGTCGGCCTGCGCGGGCGCGAGCGGGTGAACGTGCGGAACCTGTCCTACGGCGAGCGCCGGGCGCTGGAGATCGGCGTGGCGCTGGCCACCGACCCCCGCCTGCTGTTCGTCGACGAGCCGACCGCCGGGCTCGGCACCAGTGCCACCGCCCGGCTCGCCGAGCTGATCCAGGAACTCAAGCGCCACACCACGATCGTGATGATCGAGCACGACATGCGGTTCCTGTTCGGTCTCGCCGACCGCATCTCGGTGATCCATTGGGGGCAGGTGATCGCCGAGGGCACGCCGGACGAGCTGCGCGAGAACCCCTGGGTACGGCGCTCCAACCTCGGGGGACTGGCGTGATGCTGCAGGTCCGCGACATCGAGACCTTCTACGGCGAGACCCAGGTGCTGTTCGGCGCCTCGCTCGAGGTCGGGGCGGGCGAGGTGGTGGCCCTGCTCGGCGCCAACGGGGTCGGCAAGACCACCACCATCCGCTCGATCCTCGGCCTGACGCCGGCCCGGGCCGGCACCGTGCAGTTCGACGGGAGCGACGTGTCCCGGCGCCCGACCCACGAGATCGCGCGGCTCGGCATCGGCTGGGTGCCGGACGACCGACGCATCTTCCCGACCCTGACCGTGGCCCAGAACCTCGCGATCGCGCGACGCTCGACCCGGTTCCGGTCGTGGCGGCTGGAGGAGATGTTCGAGATCTTCTCGGCGCTCGAGCACCTGATGCGGCGGGACAGCGAGAACCTGTCGGGCGGCGAGATGCAGATGGTGGCGATCTCGCGGGCGCTCCTGGGCTCGCCCGGGCTGGTCCTGTTCGACGAGCCGTCGCAGGGACTGGCGCCGAAGATCGTCCAGGACGTCATGAAGACGATCCGCCGCCTGCGGGACGAGGGGATCGCCTGCCTGGTGGTCGAGCAGAACGCGGTCAGCGCGCTCGAGGTCGCCGACCGGGTGTACGTGATGAGCCACGGCCGGATGGTGCACGAGGGACCGGCTGCCGACCTGCTGGCGGACGACGGGCTCCGCCGGCGCCTGTTGGGGATCTGACGATGGGACAGCCGATCCTGCGGGTCGACGGCCTGCGCAAGTCATACCGCCGCGGCCTGCTGCGGCCGCGCGAGACCTTTCGGCTGGAAGCCGACTTCACGGTCGAGGAGCCGGCCGTCGTCGGCGTCATGGGGCCGAACGGCTCCGGCAAGACCACGCTGTTCGAGCTGATCACCGGCTCGAACACCCCGACTGCCGGCCAGGTGCTCTGTCAGGGCCGGAACGTCCACGCGGTCCGCTACGACGAGCGAGACCGGCTGGCGATCCACTATCACCAGTCCTACCAGGTCCGGCATTTCCGGCGGACCAGGCCGGCCTTTCTCATGCAGCGGGCCGGCAGCGACTACCCGATCGTGCATCTGTTCGACGAGCCGCAGTTCAACACGCAGGACGGCTATATCGGCTTCATGCTCGACTTCTTCCGCAAGCTGCGCGGCGAAGGCCGGCTGGTGTTCCTGTGCCTGCACCCCAACGAGCGCTTCCACCTGGAGATCCTGCAGGAGATCTGCGAGCGCTTCGTGTTCGTGCGCGACGGACGGCTGACCCACGCCGGCAGCTTCGACGAACTGGTCGGGCACGAGCCGGTCCGAGAGTATCTGGGGGCGCTCTTGCGCTGACGGACCGGCCAGGGCGGACCGGCCAGGGCGGGCCGGTCCCGTTCGTACCGTCCCGCCGCTCAGGAGAGGTCGGCGTACCTGAAGTCGAAGGCGTCGCCGTGCCGCACGAAGTGGCCGACCGACGGCACCGGGAAGTGCGCCGTGCAGATCAGCGTGTCGGTGTCGCAGTAGCGCTCCATGACGGCGCGCCGGGTCGCCACCGCCTGGTCCCGGTCGACGTCCGGCAGGGCGACCAGGTGCGGATACCGGCACTGCAGCGGCGTGTGCATCATGTCGCCGGTCATCACCGCGTCCCGGCCGTTCGACGACAGATGCACCGCGAAATGGTCGACGGTGTGGCCGGGGGTCGGCTCCAGGTGGATGCCGAACTCGAACTCGTGGTCGCTCTTCACCTGCACCACCCGGCCGGCCTCGACCACCGGCAGCACGCTGTCGGTCATGTAGGGGATCGGCGTGTCGGCGTGCCGCGCCTCCCAGTGCGCCAACTCCTTCTCGGAGAACACGTAGCGGGCGTTCGGGAAGGTCGGGACCCAGCGGCCGTTCTCCAGCCGGGTGTTCCAGCCGACATGGTCGGGGTGCAGGTGGGTACACATGACGAAGTCGACGTTCTCGACGCCGACCCCGGCCTTCGCGAGGGCGTCCATGTAGGCGGTGTCGTCCTTCTGGTGCCAGTTCGGGCGGGTCGGCCTGTGCTTGTGGTTGCCGACGCAGCTGTCGATCAGGATCGTGTGGCGCCCGGTGCGAACCAGGTAGGACTGCATCGGGAAGATCAGCTTGCCGGTCGCCGGGTCGAGCGCGTGGGGCTCCAGCCAGTGCCGGTTCTCCTCCAGCAGTTCCCTGGTCAGAGTCGGCAGGAACTCGAGCGGATCCATGAACGGCAGGTTCTGCTCGAGGATGCGGTCGACCCGGAAATCCCCGACGGCGAAGCTGAGCGACATGGTGGGTTCCCTCTGCTGGGTTGAGCTGACCCCGAGAGTCTCGGATGCCGGCCGGCGAGTTGCAACCGATGAGCGCCCCAGGGGGCGGCGCGATGGGTCAGCGCGGCCCGTAGCGCCGTGCCCGCTCGGTGAACGCCGCGTAGCCGAGGCGGGCCTCGAACCGGTCGACCGGCTCGAACAGGTCGTCGAAATCGGCCGCCGGGTCGGCATGGAACCGGTCGAGCGCCGCGGTCATGGCACGGGCCGCCGCGAACAGCGAGAAGCCGTAGTAAAGGACCAGGCTGGCCGCTGTCTCGCGCCCGGCGAACCGCGGGTGGTTGGGCCCGTCGACCACCACGTAGTGCGCCGGCACCTCGGCCTTGAAGGCGGCGATCATGTCCGGGGTGGCGCCGGTCGGGAACACCATGTCGACGCCGGCGTCGGCGAAGGCGCGGACCCGGCGCAGCGCCTCGGCCGGGTCGCCGGTCGCCCACACCGCGTCGGTGCGGGCGACGATCCGGAACGCCGGGTCGCGCCGGGCGTCCCGGGCGGCGCGCAGCCGGGTGAGCATGGCGTCGAGTGGGATCAGCGTCTGCGGCAGGTCGGTGTGCTTGCCGCCGGCGTGGTCCTCGATGTGGATCGCGGCCACCCCGGCGTCCTCGAACGCCCGGACCGTCCGCCAGATGTTGCCCGGTTCGTGGAACCCGCCCTCGGCGTCGGCGACCACCGGAACCGGGACCGCGTCGGCGACCCGCCTGGCCCGGTGCACGAGGTCGTCGAGTCCGAGGGCGCCGACGTCCGGCAGGCCCAGGTCGGCGGCCGCCGTCGCGTAGCTGCCGACATAACCGACCTCGAAGCCGGCCTCGACCGCCAGCATCGCGCTGAGCGCATCGTGGCAGCCGGGAACGACGACGGTCCGGCCGGCGTCGAGGAGATCGTTCAGGGCGCGGCGTCGTGCCGCAGGAGACGGCGTGCTGTACATTGTCGGGATCCGTGGGGTCGACGGCGGGAAGAGCGTGAAGCTCAGCATGTCTGCGCGAAGAACGCGACCGCCATCCGACGGTCGCCAAGGCTGTCGTGTGGCGGTCTCCCGTTCGCGGCTGCAAAAAAACCGCAATGGTCTTGCGCTAGATGATGCATCATAGGTCTCGATCTGCGAGGGTGACGCAGGTCAAGGGCACCGGGCGCCCGCTCTGCAATATTGCTGTGGACTGTGAACGATTGCCGACGACGTTGGCCGGAAGAAGGAGTTCATCATGACAGCCGTTCGCGTGATCCTGCTCGCCGCTGCCATGTCCGTCGGATTGGCTCTTCCGGCCGCGGCCCAGCAGGCCGCTTCCGGGTCGGCCGCCTCCCCGTCGACCGCTGCCCCGTCGACCGCTGCCCCGTCGACCGCTGCCCCTGCCGCGGAAGCGCCGAAGGCCGAGGCCACTCCGGCCGCCGAGCCGGCGCCGGTCGTGTCGATGAAGGCACCCGACCTGAACGCGATGGTTCAACGGCTTCGCAGCGACCTGCTGAGCCTCACGGAGGCCGCCCGGCAGGGCGCCAACGAGTTCCTGACCCGCAAGAACCCGTATGTCATCACCACCGACCAGCTGACGGTGGTCGCCGGGAGTGCGGTGGCCGGCGCCCTCGTGATCGATCTGATGGGCGGCGGCGGGCTGGCGACCCTGGCCGGCGCCGCGGTGGGCGGCGTTGCCGGGCACTGGCTGTACACCCATCCCGAGAATGTGCGGTTGCCGGAAATGCCGACGATGCCCGAAATGCCGGCGATGCCGGAGCTCAAGTTGCCGCAGATGCCGGAGCTCAAGCTGCCGCCGATGCCGGAGCTGAAGCTGCCGCCGATGCCGAAACTGCCGACGTTCGGCGGCACGCAGCAGAGCTGACGGTTGCCGTCGATACCCGGTCGCCGATGAGGCTTCCGGACCCGTTCGTATTCAAGGCCCTGGCCGGAAGGAGGACTCAATGCTCAAAATCGTGCGCGCGGCCCTTGTCGCGATCTGCCTGATCGTCGTCGGCGGCGCCTTGCCGGCGGCCGCCCAGCAGGCCACGCCGGCGCCGGCGCCGGCTCAGCAGTCGACGTTCGCGCTGACCGCCGACCAGATGGGCGCGATCGCCGTCGGTGCCGTTGCCGGTGCGGTTCTTCTCGATGTGCTGGGCGGTGGCGGCATGGCCAACCTGACCGGCGCCGTGCTCGGCGGCATCGTCGGGTACTGGATCTACACCCAGCCGGCCCCGGGGACCGCGCCGCAGGGCGGCTGACCCCCTGATCTGCCCTCGGGGGCCGATTGCCGGCTCCCCGCTCTTGTGAAATCGTCGGCGCCGATACGCTGGCGAGGGAGGGCAGCCTTGGTCGAATTGCCGCGCAGCGCGCGGGTCGTCGTGATCGGTGGCGGGGTAATCGGTTGCTCCGTCGCCTATCACCTTGCCGCGCTCGGCTGGAAGGACGTGCTGCTGCTTGAGCGCAAGCAGCTCACCTCCGGGACCACCTGGCACGCCGCCGGGCTGATCGGTCAGCTCCGCGCCACCTACAACATGACCCGGCTCGCCAAGTACTCGGCCGAGCTTTACGACCGGCTCGAGGCGGAGACCGGCGTTGCGACCGGCTACCGCAAGTGCGGCTCGCTGGCGGTGGCGTTGTCCGCCGACCGGTTCGAGGAGCTGCGGCGCGGGGCGGCGATGGCCGGCACCTTCGGCCTCGAGGCGCACGTCCTGTCGACCGCCGAGTGCCGGGAGCGCTATCCGCTGCTGAACGCCGACGGCGTGGTCGGCGGCGTGTTCCTGCCGACCGACGGCCAGGCCGACCCGGCCAACATCGCGCTCGGCCTCGCCAAGGGCGCCCGCCAGCGCGGCGCCACCATCCTGGAGAACGTCAGGGTCACCGGCGTCACGGCGCACGACGGCCGGGTGACCGGGGTCGAGACGGAGTACGGGCCGGTGACGGCCGAGTACGTGGTGAACTGTGCCGGCATGTGGGGCCGCGAGGTCGGCCGGATGGCCGGCGTCGACGTGCCGCTGCAGGCCTGCGAGCACTTCTACGTGGTGACCGAGCCGATCGCCGAGCTGCCGCGCCTGCCGGTGCTGCGGGTACCGGACGAGTGCGCCTACTACAAGGAGGACGCCGGCAAGATCCTGCTCGGTTGCTTCGAGCCGGTGGCCAAGCCCTGGGGCATGGACGGCATCTCCGAGGATTTCTGCTTCGACCAGCTGCCCGAGGACTTCGCCCATTTCGAGCCGATCCTGGAGCAGGCGATCAAGCGCTTTCCGGCGCTGGAGAACGCCGGCATCCATACCTTCTTCAACGGCCCGGAAAGCTTCACCCCGGACGACCGCTACCTGCTGGGCGAGGCCCCGAACCTGCGGAACTTCTACGTCGCGGCCGGGTTCAACTCGATCGGCATCCAGTCGGCCGGCGGCGCCGGCAAGGCGCTGGCGGAGTGGATGGACGCCGGCGAGCCGCCGATGGATTTGGGCGATGTCGACATCCGGCGCATGCAGCCGTTCCAGGCCAACAAGACCTACCTCGTGGCCCGTGCCCGCGAGGCGCTGGGCCTGCTGTATGCCGACCACTTCCCGTACCGGCAGGTGGCGACCGCGCGCGGTGTGCGAAGCTCGCCGTTGCACGAGCGGCTGGCCGCGCAGGGCGCCTGCTTCGGCGAGACCGCCGGCTGGGAGCGCGCGAACTGGTTCCTGCCGCCGGAGGCGGCGGCGCGCGGCGAGGTGGCCGAGTACCGGTACTCCTGGGGCCGGCAGAACTGGTTCGCTCACTCGGCGGCCGAGCACCGGGCGGTGCGCGAGGCCTGCGGGCTGTTCGACCTGTCGTCGTTCGCCAAGTTCAGGGTCGAGGGGCCGGATGCCGAGGCGCTCCTGCAGCTGGTCTCGGCGAACGACGTGGCGGTGCCGGTCGGGCGCTGCGTCTACACCCAGTGGCTCAACCGGCGCGGCGGCATCGAGGCCGACCTGACCGTCACCCGGCTGTCGGAGACCGCGTTCCTGGTGGTGACCGCGGCCGCCCACCAGACCCGCGACCTGGCGTGGCTGCGCCGGCACGTTCCGGACGGCGCGCGCTGCGCGATCACCGACGTGACGGCCGCCGAGGCGGTGATCGCGGTCATGGGGCCGAGGGCCCGCGAGGTGCTACAGCCGCTGACGCCCCAGGACCTCGGCAACGAGGCGTTTCCGTTCGGCACCGCCCGCGAGATCGAGATCGGCATGGGGCTCGCCCGGGCGCACCGCCTCAGCTACGTCGGCGAGCTCGGTTGGGAGCTGTACGTGTCGGCCGACATGGCGCGTCACGTGTTCGACGCGGTGCTGGAGAGCGGGGCCGCGCACGGTCTGCGGCTGTGCGGGATGCACGCCCTCGATTCCTGTCGGATCGAGAAGGCCTACCGGCACTACGGCCACGACATCTCCGGCGAGGACCACGTGCTGGAGGCCGGCCTCGGCTTCGCGGTGAAGACCGGCAAGCCGCGCTCGGCGTTCGGCGACTTCGTCGGCCGCGAGGCGGTGCTGCGCCGCCGCGAGGCCGGGCTGGAGAACCGCCTGCTGCAGTTCCGGCTGACCGATCCGGAGCCGCTGCTCTACCACAACGAGCCGATCCTTCGTGACGGCCGGCCGGTCGGGCGGATCAGCTCCGGGGCCTACGGGCACTGGCTCGGCGGCGCGGTCGGCCTCGGCTACGTGCCGTGCCACCCCGGCGAGCCGGCGGAGGCGCTGCTGGCGTCGGCGTTCTCGGTCGACGTGGCGGGCACGATCGTGCCCGCCGAGGCCTCGCTACGGCCGCTGTACGACCCGACCGGAGCCCGCATGCGCGCCTAGGGGCAAAAACATGCGAATGAGAACTCTTCGCATTTTCTTTCTTGCAAACGCCTCGCAACAACAATAGTCAACATGCCTCGGAACCGTCGTTGGTTGGAGGCGAGGCATGCAGGCGCAGCGGACAGGCGAGCTCGGGCGGAATGAACCGGACGAACTCGCGGTGCACGCCTTGTCCACCGCCGAGGCCCTGCTGGTCTGGGGCATCCGGCACTGGGTGTCCTGCCTGAAGGCCAGGACCGATCCGATTCCGCTGATGCGTGCGGGTTTCGGGTCCGGCGGCGTCGCCGACGTCGTCCGCCCGCTCGAGGCGATCCTGGTCGTCACCCTCGACGCCGCCACCTCGCCGCGTGACGTCCGCTGCTCGCACTGCGCGACGGTCGGCGACGGCGAGCGCGACCTGCTGGCGGCGGTGGCGTTCGAGCAGGCGAGGCGGCCTGCCGACACGGTCTCGAAGCTCCGGGAATGGCTGCCGCCGGCCTCGGCCCGGCTCGCCAAGGAGCTCGTTGCCGAGATTGCAACAATCATGCAATCTCACCAGCTAAGGGTTCCACTGCGTCGCGAGTACGACGCGGGGCGCTTCGGGGGGAAGCATCACGACATCCGGGCCGCCGTTCCGGCGTCCCTTTCAGTGCATTGAGAGCCGGCCGGCCTGATCCAGGTCTGGCCGGTTGGCGTGTGTGGCTTCGTAAACGGGGGGTACCCGAAATGCGTTCCTATCGTCGCGCCGTCATCGGCGCTCTGCTTGCCGGTGCGGTCGCGTCGCCGGCGCTGGCTGCCGACCGGCTCGAAGTCGGGGTCGGGGGCGAGTTCACCCAATACTTCGGCTATGCCGACAACGACAAGGTCGGCGGCGCCGACTTCACCGGCCTGGACGTCAAGAGCGACGGCCGGGTCGAGTTCGCCGGCAGCTTCACCCTCGACACCGGCCTGCAGGTGGGCGTCGAGGTCGGCCTGAAGTCCGAGACCGCCCAGGGCGAGCAGATCGACGGCAGCTACCTGTGGCTGGAGCAGGGCTTCGGCCGGCTGGAGGTCGGCTCGCGCGACAGCGCCGCGGCGCTGATGCAGTACAGCGCGCCTGACGTCGGCTTCGGTGTCAACGACAGCGACATCTCGGACTGGATCGTCAACCCGAGCACCGCCGACGGCGACTCGGCCTTCCAGTCGACCTACCTGTACCTCGGCGAGGACCAGGCGACGAAGATCAGCTACTTCACGCCGCGCTTCGAGGGCTTCCAGCTCGGCGTCTCGTACATCCCCGAGTTCGAGCGCGACGTGAACGACCAGCCCGCCGGCGACCTGTACCGGAACGGCATCGCGGTCGGGGTGAACTACGTGCAGACCCTGGGCGAGGTCGAGGTGGCGCTGGCCGCCGGCTACCTGCGGGCCGACAAGCCGAAGGGCTCGACCGGCATCGACGACGCCGAGGGCTACAGCGTCGGCGGCAACATCGGCTATGCCGGCTTCACCGTCGGCGCCTCCTACGCCGACACCAGGGGCAACGGCTCGGCCGGCACCGACTCGGCGGTGTCGTTCGACGGCCGCGGCTACGACATCGGCGTCGCCTATGCCTTCGACGCCTTCCAGGTCTCGCTGTCCTACTACAACGGCAAGGTCGCAGACTCGGCGGCCGCCGGCGACAGCAAGCACGAGACGGTGATGCTGTCCGGCAACTACGAGATCGGCCCCGGCGTCAGCCTGCTGGCGTCGGTGTTCCGCAGCCGGTTCCAGGCCGACAGCGGCACCGACAACGACGGCTGGGCCGCGATCACCGGCGTGACCCTGACGTTCTGATCCGCCTCAGCTCCGAGCGACCTTCGAAACGGCCTCGACCAACCGGTCGAGGTCGTTTTCGTCGTTCATGTAGCTGACCGAGGCGCGAACGATGCCGGCCAGCCCGCGCGCGGTCATGTCGAGCGGGGTGTAGGGCACGCCGTTCGCCCCGACCGTCACCCCGTCCTGCGCGAGGGCGGCCCGGACCGCCTGCACGTCCCGGTCGCCGACCGTGAACGACACCAGGCCCGAGCGCTCGGTCCCGAGGTCGCGGACCTCGACGCCCGGGACCTCGGCGAGCCGGGTGCGCAGGCCGTCGGCCAGGGCGCGGATGCGGCGGCGGATGGCCTCGATCCCGATCTCGCGGGCCTGGCGCAGGGCATTGCCGAGGCCCAGCAGCAACGCGACCGAGCCCTCGACCGTCTCGAACACCCGGGCGTCGTCGCGCCGGGCCGGGCCGCCGTCGCGCCACGGTGCGGACTGCACGTCCAGGAACGCCGGCTCCAGCCGGCCCATGAAACCCTTGCGGACATACAGCAGGGCGGTGCCGCGCGGCCCGCGCAGATGCTTGCGCCCGGCCCCCTTCAGCATGTCGCAGCCGATGGCGGCGACGTCGACCGGAACCTGCCCGAGCGCCTGCCCGGCGTCGATGAAGTAGGGCACCCCGGCGGCCCGGGTCACCCGGCCGATGGCGGCCGCGTCGTTGATCAGCCCGCCGTTCGCCGGCAGCCAGGTCAGGGACACCAGCCGCACACGGTCGTCCAGCATCGACTCCAGGGCATCCGGGTCGACGCTGCCGTCCGGCCGGCAGGGGATGGTCTCGATGACGGCGCCGACCCGGTCGGCGACCGCCCGCATGGTCCCGAGGTTGCCGCCCCATTCGTGCCTCCCGACCAGGATGCGGTCGCCGGCCGCCAGCCGCGGCAGGGCCGCGAACACCAGCCCGAACGCCGCGGAGCCGCTGGTGGCGAAGGCGACCTCGTCCGTGTCGGCGTTCAGCAGCGCCGCCGCGTCGGCCCGGGCCTCGGCGACCCGGTCGGCGACCTCGGCCGCCGCCTCCATCGCGCCGTGCTCGGCCTCGCGCCGCAAATGCCCGGTGATCGCGGCCAGCGTCGCCTCGGTCGGCAACGAGGCACCGGCGTGGTTGAAGTAGGCGCCGGCCCGGCACCCTGGGGTCTCGGCGCGCAGCGCGGCGACGTCCAGTTCGGTCGCCATGGCTCAGCCCTCCAGCTCGACGATCGCCTCGACCTCGACGGCGGCGCCGCGCGGCAGGGCGGCGACCCCGACCGCCGCGCGGGCGTGCCGGCCGGCCTCGCCGAACACCGCGGCGATCAGGTCGGAGGCGCCGTTGGCGACCTCGGGCTGCCGGGTGAAGCCGGGGGCCGAGGCCACGAACACGCCGAGCCGGACGACCCGGCGGACCTTGTCGAGGCGGTCGCCGGTCGCCGCCGCGATCTGCGCCAGGACCGCCAGGCCGGCGGCCTCGGCCGCGCGCTTGCCCTGGGCGACGTCGAGGTCGGCGCCGAGGTGCCCGCCGAACGCCGGATCGAGGTCGGGCAGGCTGATCTGGCCGGAGACGAACAGCAGGTTGCCGGCGGTCGCCGTCGAGACGTAGTTGGCCGCCGGCGCCGACGGCTTCGGCAGGGTGTGGCCGAGCGCGGCCAGCGCGCCGGAAATGGTCGTGGTCATGGTGGGCTCCCGTTGCCGTGTGACGGCCGGGAAGCTGGGCCGTCCGCCGGCGCCGGACAAATTCAAAGAAGTCCCCCTTGCGATCGATCTGGCTCATGTCTCGGGAGCGTCGTACGCTGGCACGGGATCGACTGCCGGGATCCATCGCCGCCGTGCGCTCGTCGCCGACATTGCCGCCGCTGCAGGCCCTGCGCGCCTTCGAGGCGGTCGCCCGCCGCCTGAGCTTCCGGCGCGCCGGCGAGGACCTGCTGATCACCCAGAGTGCGGTCAGCCACCACATCCGTGCGCTCGAGCAGGACCTCGGCGTGCGGCTGTTCGTGCGCAAGGCGCGCGGCGTCGAGCTGACGCCGGAGGGCGAGCGCTATCACGACGCGGTCAGGCGGGCGTTCGCGATCATCGCCGAGGGCACGACCGAGCTGCGCGGCCGGGCGGCGAAGGCTCGCCTGCGGGTCAGCCTGCTGCCGTCGTTCACCGCCAACTGGCTGGTGCCGCGGCTCGGCGGATTCGCCGACGCGCACCCCGGGATCGAGCTGGAACTGGAGCCGACCCTCGACCTCGCCGATCTCGGCGCCGGCGCCGCCGACCTCGCGATCCGCTACGGCGACGGGCGCTGGGACGGGGTCGACTGCCGGATGCTGATGCAGGAGCGGCTCAGCCCGGTCGCCAGCCCGGCGCTGTTGCGGCGCGGCCCGGCCCTGACGGAGTCGGCGGACGTGCTGGGTCACACGCTGCTGCTGACGGTCCGGCCGTACGACTGGACGATCTGGGCCGAGGCCAACGGCCTCGACCTGGCCGGGGCCCGCAGCATCCAGCTCTCGGACTACAACATCACCCTGCAGGCGGCGGTCGACGGCCAGGGGGTAGCGATGGGGCGGCTGTTGATGCTGGGTGGCCGCCTGCGCAGCGGGGCGCTGGTCCGCCCGTGCGCCAGCGTGGTCTCGTCGCCGCGGGCCGCCCACTGGCTGGTCACGGCCAGGGGCAGCCGCTTGTCGGCTGCCGGCGAGGCGTTCGCCGACTGGCTGGCGGCCGAGGCGGCGGCGACCGAGGCGCAGGTGGGGGACCCGGCGAGCGGTGCCTGACCGCCGCGCCGGATCTCTCCGTATTGGAGCCTGCAGGGCCGGTCAGCCGACCTTCCCGCACACCTCGTCGAGCAGGGTCATGGCCTGGACGATCTCGGTGTCGGAGATCGTCAGGGCCGGCATGAACCGCAGGGTGTCGGGCCGCGGCGCGTTCAGCAGCAGGCCGTCGGACAGCGCCTGCTCGACGATCGCCGGCCCGACCGGCTTCTTGAGGTCGAGCGCCAGCAGCAGGCCCTGGCCCCGGACGGCGCCGTAGCCATGCCGCACCGACAAGGTCTCCAGCCCCTTCCACAGCCGGGCGCTGGCCGCCTGGACCCGGTCCAGGAAGCCGGGTGCCGCGATCTCGGCCAGCACCGCCGACCCGACGGCGCACATCAGCGGGTTGCCGTTGAAGGTGCCGCCCTGGTCGCCGTACTCGAAGCAGCTCACCTCCCGACGGGCCAGCAGGGCGGCCAGCGGCACGCCGCCGCCGAGGCCCTTGCCGAGGGTCATGATGTCGGGGCGGATGCCGGCCTGCTCGAACGCGAAAAGCGTGCCGGTCCGGCCCATGCCGGTCTGGATCTCGTCCAGGATCAGCAGGATGCCGCGCTTCTCGGTCAGCTCCCGCAGCGCCTTCAGGTACGCGGAGCCGGCCGGGATCACCCCGGCCTCGCCCTGGATCGGCTCCAGCATGACGGCGACGGTGCGGTCGGTGATCGCCGCCTCGACCGCGGCGATGTCGCCGAGCGGGACCTTCGGGAAGCCCGGAACCTTGGGCTCGAACAGGGTCTTCCAGGCCGGCTTGCCGGAGGCCGACATGGTGGCGAGCGTCCGGCCGTGGAAACCGTTTACGGTGGTGACGATCTCGTAGGCGCCGCCGCGGTGCTTCTCGCCCCATTTCCGGGCCAGCTTGATGGCGCCCTCGTTGGCCTCGGCGCCGGAGTTGGCGAAGAACGCCTGGTCGAGCCCGCTGGCCCGGGTCAGGGCCTGCGCCAGCTTGACCGCCTGCTCGTTGTGGTAGGCCGGGCTGCAGTTGATCAGCCGGGCGGCCTGCTCGGTCAGCGCCTTGACGACCGGGGCCGGGCTGTGGCCGAGGCAGGTGACGGCCCAGCCCTGGATCAGGTCGAGATAGCGCTTGCCCTGGGTGTCGTACAGCCAGGAGCCCTGGCCGTCGGCGAACACGACGGGCGGCCGGGGCGCGATGTCCATCAGGGCGGCGAACGGCGATTGCGGGATGCTCATGTCTGGTCCTCTCGGGGGTGACGGCGAGGACTCGGACACGCAAACACCCGCGGCAGCCGAGCACTCGGCGGCGGGTGGAACGCTGGATTTCAGGAATGAAACGCGTCGGTGCCCGCCCCTAGGAGGGACGGCGTCGCAGGCTGGTGCGGCGGATCGACGTGTTCATGGGCGCGACACTAGGCGCACGACCGTCCGGGCGCAAGTGCCGGATCGTGGCTCACCGCACGCGGCAGATCACGCGGGCGACGATCAGGTCGGCTCGCAGCCGCTCGGCGATCGCCCCGTAGTTCGTGTGGTTCAGCGGTGGCACGACGCCGGCATCGCTCGGGGCGGCCCCGGCACGTTTCCACAGCTCGCGGATCGACTCTGGTGCTGCCGTCGACACCCGGCCGCGCCGCGGCGCTTCGCCAATGGTGACGCCGACCAGTCGCCCGTCAGCGTCGAACACCGGGCCGCCGCTGATTCCGGACAGTGGGCCGTCCTGCGGCGGAAGCCGTTCGACCTTGGCCCACATCAGTACCGGTGCCCGAGCGCTGAAACGCCCGGTGATGTTCACGGTGGCACGGCCGAGCAACTGCGACCGCACGGCAGCGAACCGGCCCTTCGGGAAACCGAGATGGTAGCCGTCCTGCCCGATCCGCAGGTCTTGCCCGCCGGCGGCGATCGGCGCCGCGTTCACCGGCGCTTGGAACACGGCGAGATCGGCGTTGTCGTGGAGCAGGACGTCATGGCCGGGTGCGAGAAAGTGCGGCTCGGTCTCGATGCTGATTTCCGAGCATCCATCTCCGACGTGACGGGCGGTCATCCAGGTGCCGACCGCAATCGGAAACGCCGTGCCGGCGACGTTGTGCTTCGGTCCGACCTCCATGCGTCGCTGCGGGTCGTCGGCCGACGGCGGTGGCAACGGGGAATCGACCGTCGGCGTGGTCGGCAGGGGCCGGCGCACGGAAGACGTCGCGAATTCGCTGGCTGCAACCGGTTCGGCTCCGGGCGACGCTACGTCGTCCAGCAGCGCTCCGATCAGGACTGCCACCAGTACAGCCGCGAGCCCGAATATGTCTGCCCAGCGCCGCACCGCCTCACTCCGTGATGCAGATCGCCTTGGCGACCACCAGGTCCTTGCGCAGCTGCTCGCCGACCGCAGCGAAGTCGTCGGGGTGCATGGGCGGCACCGGGCCGCCGCGGCTCGGCGGCGTGACGCCGGCCCGGGCCCACAGCTCGCGCATCGACCGCGGGGCGGTGGTGAACGACCGGCCGCGGCGGACCGATCCGGCGACGTGCACGCCGACCAGCCGGCCGGCCGAGTCGAAGACCGGGCCGCCGCTGATGCCGGAAAGCGGTTCGTCGGAATCCGGCACCCGTTCGACCTCGGCCCAGGCCAGGATCGGCTCGCGCGTGCTGTAGCGACCGGACTCCCGCATCGACCCCCGGCCGATCAGGGTGGAGCGGACGGCTCCTGGCTGTCCCCGGGGATAGCCGAAGTGATAGCCGGCCTGGCCGACACGCAGGTCGTCGCCGGAGACCGCGACCGCGGCGGTGCGGACCGGTGCCCGGAACAGCGCCAGGTCGGCGTTCTCGTGCACCATGACCTGGCCGCCGCGAACCGCTCGGCGCGGCCCGGTGACGATGCCGATCTTGGCGCAGCCGTCGGCCACGTGCCGCGCGGTCATCCAGATGTCGGGCCCGACCGCGAAGGCGGTTCCAGAGCTGTTGGTCTTTGGGCCCAGCTCGATCCGGATCACCGGATCGCCGGAGGAGGGCGGTGGCAGCGGCCGGCCGGGTGTCGGTTCCACGGGCGCCGGCCGGCGCATCGAGACCCGGTCTTCGGGTTCGCCGGGGCCCTCCCGGTCCGTTCCGGACGTCAACGCCCCGACCAGCAGGGCGACGACCACGATCAGCAGCCCGAGGGTGTCGTTGCCGAACCGCACGGGCGGTCAGCCGGTGACGGCGGCGGCGTTGATGGCGGCGACCGACAGCTTGACCGCGAACAGCAGGATGGCGGGCCCGACCTCGCCGGCCTCGATCCGGTGCGACATCCCCTGCATGACCGCCTCGATGACCCGCAGCGCCAGCAACTGAAGGATCAGGGTCACCACGCCCCAGATCAGGATGTCCCAGACGCCGACGCTGGCGGCGAGGCAGAAGGCGAGCGGTATGGCCAGGCCGAGTACGGCGCCGGAGAACGAGATCGCGGCCGCCACGTTGCCGTGCCGGATCAGCTTGATCTCGTCGTGCGGGGTGATGCGGGTGTACACGGCAGCCGCGACGCCCAGCAGCCCGAGGGTGACCGCGAGGTGCAGCACCAGGTTCGGGAACCCGGCGAGGAAGCTCTGGACGGCGGGAAGCATCGACTACCTCATGAACCACGCGGCGAAGCCGGCGGCCCCGACGCCGGCCACGATCAGAACACCGGTGGCGAGCCGCCGGAGCGTGCGGCGCAGTTCCTGCCGCCGACGCTCGGCCTCCCGGCCGGCGACGAACTCGCGCTCCACCGCCGAGAGGATCGCCAGCAGCCCGTCGATCTCCTCGTCCGCCATCGGGGCGAAGGCGACACCGATCCGCGTGGCATCGCTTTCGACGCGGACCACCGTCGCACTGAAGCTGGTCTGGCGGGCCCGGTTGCCGGCGCGGCTGTGGATGTCGCCTTCGATGGTTTCGCCCTGGCCCGGGTTGTCGACCGGGCGGTCGAGCCTGAGGCCGCCGAGCGAGAGGTCGTGCACCTTGTACCAGCCGCCGTCCACCTGCGCCCAGACCTTGACGGCGTCACGGCGATAGTGGACACGCCTGTCCCGGCCGCTTTCCTCGGCCGAAGCTGGCGGCGTGACGTTGTCGCTCGGTGAGTCTGCCTGGTATGCCAAGGCCATCGATACGTGTGGTCGATCGAACGGATTGCGCGGGCCGGCTGTTCAGCCGACTCGACCAACTATAACCGATTCGCCGGGATTCGTGGTTGTGGACAATACGGGTTAGGCCGCCTGCTCGGCGCGGCCCGACGTGATGGCCTCGACCACTGCCGCGGTTATCTGCGCGGTGCCGGCGGGACCGCCGAATTCGGCCGGTTTGAGGGTGCCGTCGGCATAGGCAAGGGCGACCGCCCGGTCGAGCACGCGGCCGGCCCGGGCGCAGTCCGGGATGCCGTGCTGGTCACCGAGCCAGTCCAGCATCATCGCGGCCGACAGGAAGGTGGCGGTGGGGTTGGCGAGGCCGCGGCCGACGATGTCCGGCGCACTGCCGTGGCAGGGCTGGAACACGGCGTGGCGCTCGCCGATGTCGGCGGACGGCGCCATCCCCATCCCGCCCATCAGGCCGGCCCCCAGGTCGGACAGGATGTCGCCGAACATGTTCTCGGTCACCAGCACGTCGAACTCCCAGGGCCGGCGGACCATGTTGAGCGCGCAGGCGTCCACGTACATGTGGCCGGCCGCGAGCCCCGGGTGTCCTGCCGCGATCTCGTCGAAGATCTCCCGGAAGAAGTAGAAGCCGCCGATGACGTTGGCCTTGTCGATGCAGGTGACCTCGCCCCGGTGGCCGCGCTCCCGGCGCCGGGCCGCCAGGCGGAACGCGAACTCGAACAGCCGTTCCGAGCCCTTGCGGGTCAGGGTCATGCTGTCGTGGGCGGCGGTCGGCCGGTCGGCGGGGCCGTCGTAGCGGGTGTGCCCGCGGCCGGCGAACAGCCCCTCGGTGCTCTCGCGGATCAGCACGAAGTCGAGCGCCCGGGCACGCGGGTCGGCGAGCGGATTGGGCGCACCCGGCTGGGTTCTGACCGGGCGGACTCCGGCGAACAGCTCGAACTGCTCGCGCATGTCGAGCTGCGGGGCGATCTCGCGGCCGTCGGGGTAGCGGATGTCCGGCATGCCCATGGCGCCGAGCAGGATGGCATCGGCTCCGGCGGCCCGGGCCATCGCCTCGTCGGGTAGAGCGGTGCCGGTCGCCACGTAGTGGGCGGCCCCCGCCTGCTCTTCCTGGAACCGCAGGTCGAAGCCGCCGATCCGCTGTTGCAGAAGCTGCAGGATCTCGATCGTCGGGGTCATGACCTCCCGGCCGATGCCGTCACCCGGAAACACCGAGACCTGGAAGGCGGAGTTCGCGCTCATGCGGAGGTCCTCGACCGGGATTGGGGGCAGTCCGACGCGCTCATGGTTGCCTGCCGGTCGCGCGCCTGCAAGCTCAGCCCTGGACGAACGCTTGCCACAGGATGCGGAGTGCCAGGGCGGTCAGGAACACCCGGAACGCGACCCGGAACGCCCGCTCGGGCAGCCGCACCACCACCGCCCGACCGGCCAAGCTGCCGAGGAAGCCGGTGACGATCATCGCCGCCGCCAGCGGCAGCCACGGCAGATAGGCGAAGCCGGTGATGGCGAAGGCGGCGACCTTCAGGCCGTGCTTCAGGCTCATGCAGGTGGAGAGCGTGCCGATGGTCGCCTGTCGGTCGCCCAGTCGTTCCGGTGTGAGGAACGGTGCCAGGAACGGGCCGGTTGCTCCGACGAACATGCTGATGAACGCGGTGGCGGCGCCGACTGCGATGAAGCCCTTCTCGGGCACCGGCCGGGTGCCGAGCTTGGGCGCCCAGGTGGAGAACAGAATGAACACCGCCACCGCGATCTGCAGGGTCGACCGTGGCAGGCTCACCGCGACGCTGGCGCCGATGCTGACCCCGACCGCCGCACCCAGGGCGAACCAGACGAAGATTCTGCGCCGGGTGTGGTGCCGGAACAGGACCGCGCGCCCGACGTTCGAGCCGAGCTGGACGACGCCGTGCACCGGGATCAGCGCGGCTGCCGGCAGGCCGCCGGCCATCACCGCGAGCATCAGCAGGCCGCCGCCGAGCCCCATGGCGGCGGTCAGGAGCGAGGCGACGAAGCTGGTCGCCAGGAGCCCGCCGGCGAGCCATGGATCGAGCCCCGACGGCAGCGCGGCGGCCAGCAGCGTTTCCAAGATCGCCTCACTCCAGGCCGGCGGCGGCGTTCATTTCGGGAAGCAGCTTGTCGCAGGCCTTCAGGTTGGCGCGGACCTTCGGAATCGATTCGTCGGGCTTCAGGTCGATGATGTTCACCACGATCCCGGTGCGACCGACCACGTTCTCCATGAACCATGGCTCCCGGCCGCCTGCCGGTATCCGCTTGGCGCTCAGTGCGTCCACGACCCGGATGAAGGCCTGGCGCTGAGCTTCGTTGGGTTCCACCGGCAGGTCCAGGCGATCGAACCCGGCCTGATAGAACGCGACGCAGGACGCCGCGATCTCCAGCAGCTTCTGCTCGCGGTCGGGGTCGGCGGCCTGGGCGCCGGTGGCGACGAGCGTGGCTGTCAGGGCAAGGGTCGGCAGGCGCAGCATCGGTGGTCCCCCTCAAGGCGAGCGCTATCTCTTGTCCATGAAACATGCTTGCCCGCAGGATCACAACCGGGACACCGTTTCCGGGAGTGGCCGTCACGGTCGGCATTCGCCGAGGCCTGCACGATTCTCCGAGGGTCAGGTACAGTCTCCGCCGGATCCGGTGAAGGAAGGCGCGATGCGCGACCTCGATGGGAACGACGTCACCGCCGGGCCGTCGGATTTGCATGTCGGCCGCACCGGTTCGCCGTATAACGGCCGGAATCGTGTGGTTGACCCAGATGGTTGCTGCCCGCTTTCGTTTGTCGGAGGTATGCCTTGCGTAAGCTGCTGATCGGTCTCGCTGTTCTGGTCGTCGTGCTGGTTGCCGCGGTGCTCGTGGTTCCCGGCTTCATCGACTGGAACGGCTACAAGCCGGAGATCCAGGCGGCTGCCCGGGATGCCACCGGCCGCGAGCTCAAGCTGAACGGCGACATCAGCCTCAGCGTGCTGCCGTCGCCGTCGCTTTCGGTCGAGAACGTGGCGTTCGCCAACATCGCCGGCGGCTCGGCGGCCGACATGGTGACCCTGGACTCCCTGCGGGTCCATTTGGCGCTGGTTCCGCTGCTGACCGGCAAGGTGCACGTCACCTCGGTGACGCTGGTCAAGCCGACCATCGTCCTGGAGCGCCTGGCCGACGGCCGCGCGAACTGGGAGCTGGCGGGGGCCGGGCAGGGTGCAGCCGGGTCGGGCGGCAGCGCCGGTGGCGAGGCCGGCGGCGGTGGTGCGCCGGCGGTGACCCTCGATTCCGCGACCATCCAGGACGGAACGCTGGTCTACCGCGACGCGGCCGCCGGGGGTGCCGAGCAGCGCGTCGAGGGTCTGAACGCGACGATCTCGGCCAACGGGCTGCAGGGACCGTTCGAGGTCGACGGCTCGCTCTCGTACCAGGGGCTGCCGCTCAGCCTGCAGGCCTCGATCGGGCAGCTCGGCGGGCCCCGACCGAGCTCCGTCAAGCTGGTGGTCTCGGCGGCCGACAAGGCCCTGACCGCAACCGTCAACGGGTCGGTCGACATCGCCGGACCGGCGTTCAACGGCGATGCCAGGATCGAGGCGCCGGACCTCGGCAAGGCCATGGAGCGCCTCGGCGCCGCTCTCGGCGGCGCTCCGGCCCAGGCGATCGGGGCCGGGCAGAAGCTGGCGCTGGCCACCGCAATCAAGGGCTCGCCGACCGCGGTCGAGCTGTCCGACCTGTCGATGGATCTCGGCGAGTCCCGCCTGCAGGGGACGGTCGCGGTCGCGCTCGGCGACGTGCCGACCGTCGATGCCAAGCTGACCGGCAACCGGCTGGATCTCGACGCCCTGCTGCCGAAGCCGGTCGAGGCGGCCGCCGCCGCGCCGACCGCCGGCGTGACGGCCCCGGGCAAGTCGGAGACCGCCGCCTTCGCGATTCCGAAGGGGATCAGCGGGTCGGTCGACGTCGCGATCGACGCCGTCCAGTACAAGGGGGCGTCGGTCCGCCGGGTCCGGCTGTCCGGCGATCTCGTCGACGGCGCCGCCAACCTGCGGCTGGCGACCGCGCAGCTGCCGGGCGGCACCGAGGTGACGGTGACCGGTACGGCGCTGTCCGACGGCGGTCAGCCGAAATTCGTGGGGCGGGTCGAGGCGGTGTCCGACAACCTGCGGGCCACCCTGGACTGGGCCGGTGTCGATACCTCCGGGGTCGAGGCCGACCGGCTGCGCAAGGCGTCGATCAAGGCGGCGGTCGACGCGACTCCGCGCAAGGTCGAGGTCACCGACTGGACCATGGAACTCGACGCCACCAAGGCGAAGGGCGGCCTGACCCTGGTGGTGCGCGATCGGCCGGCGTTCGGGTTGAGCCTCGAGGTCGACCGGATCAACGTCGACGCCTACCTGCCCGCCGGGGCGGCCGCGCAACCGGCCGCCGGCGGCGACGGGGCGGCCAAGCCCGCGCAGGGTGCCGCGCCGGCCGCCGGCAACCCGTTGTCGGTGCTGAACGCGGTCGACGCCAACGTCAACATCAAGGTCGGCGAGGCGACCGCGCTCGGCGTGCCGGTTCGCGACGCCCGGATCGACGCGCTGCTGCAGAACGGCACCCTGACCCTGCGCGACGTCGGGGTCGCCGACCTGGGCGGTGCCAAGGCGACCGTTGCCGGCGTGCTGCGGGACGCTGCCGGCAAGCCGTCGGTCGACATGAAGTTCGACGTCACCGTGGTCAACGTCGACCGCTTCGCCAAGCTGCTGTCGACGGAGTCGCCGATTCCGGCCAAGCAGCTCGGCCAGGTGTCGCTCAAGGGCACCGCGGCCGGCGACATGCAGGACGTGAAGATCGACGTGAAGCTGGCGGCGGCCGGTGGCAGCTTCGGCGTCAAGGGAACGGCCAAGCCGCTCGCCTCGCCGCCGGGCCTGGACCTCGCTTTGTCGATGTCGCACCCGAACGCGAACAAGCTGGCCGCCATACTGGCGCCCGGCTCGCTCGACGGTGTCGGCCCGCTCGGCCCGCTCGACGGCAACGGGACCATCCGCACCCGCGACGACGGCCGCTACGCCAACAGCTTCAACATCAGCCTCGCCGGCGGCGCCTTCGCCCTGGTCGGCAACGCAGCGCCCTTCGCCGAGCGCCCGGACGTCGACATGGCGATCGAGGTGGCGCATTCCGACGCGGTCAAGCTGATCCGGACCTTCGCCCCGGACTACCGGCCGGCCGGCAAGAACCTCGGCGGCATGAAGATGCGGACCCGGTTCAAGGGCCCGGTCGACGAGCTGAAGCTGTTCGATACCGAGATCGCGTTCGGCGCCATCAAGGCGACCGGCGGCGGGTCGATCGACTCGCGCGGCGCCAAGCCGAAGGTCGCACTCGACCTCGCTGCCAACACGGTGGCGCTCGATCCCTGGTTGCCGCCGTCGGCCCCGAAGCCGGCCGGTGCGGTCCCGGCGGCTCCGGTCCCGGCCGGACAGGCGGCTCCGGCCCGCGAGTGGTCGCGTGAGCGGATCGACGTGTCGGCCCTGTCGGCGTTCGATGCCGACCTCAAGGCCTCGATCGAGTCGATCGTCTACGGATCCTACGTGGTCGACAACGCGCAGCTCGCGGCGACCGTGAAGGACGGGGTGCTGGACCTCTCCAAGCTCTCGGGCGGCATGTTCGGCGGCACCTTCGACATGACCGGCCAGCTCGCCGACCGGCCGACCCCGACCGCGGCGCTGGTGGTCAAGGTGCGGGACGCCGACGTCCGCAAGGCGGCGGAGTCGGCGGCGAACACCGACGTAGTGAGCGGCATCCTGACCTACGACACCGACCTGAAGACCCAGGGCGGATCGGAGTTCGAGCTGGTGTCGGCGCTGTCCGGCAACGGCTCGTTCAGTGTCCGCGACGGCGTCGTGAAGGGCTTCGACCTGAAGGCCTTCTCGGACCAGCTCAAGGCCCTCGACCGGGCCCCGGACTTCGTGCAGCTGGCGCAGAAGTCGCTGTCGGGCGGCGAGACCAGGTTCACGTCGCTGACCGGCACCTACACGGTCTCGAAGGGCGTGCTGCGGTCCAACGACATCAAGCTGCAGGCGGACGCCGCAGCCGGGACCGCCACGGCGGTGGTCGATCTGCCGCCGCAGCAGATGGACGTGAAGACGATGTTCCGGCTGTCGGAGCATCCGAACTCGCCGCCGGTCGGGGTGCGGCTGGTCGGCCCGCTGGACAATCCCCGCCGGATCCTCGAGATCGAGGAGATGCAGGCCTACATCCTGCAGCGGATGGTCGAGCGTGGCGTTCTCCGCAATTTCGACAAGGACGGCAAGGTCCAGAATCTGCTGAACGGGATCCAGGGCGGCGGTCAGGCTCCGGCGCCGGCCCCGGCTTCGCCGACGCCGGACCAGAGCACTGCACCGGCACCGGCCCCGGCCCCCGCTCCGGTCAAGCCGGAGGACGCGGTGAAGGGCCTGCTGAAGGGCCTGCTCAAGAACTAGCTGACCGGATCGAGCTTCGCCCGCCGGGCGCATTCCTCCAGCACCCAGACCCGGACCGCGCTCGACAGGTTCGTGGTCCGGGTGCGGTCGATGTCGGCGACCAGCGAGTTCACCGATTGGCCGCGTTCGGCGGCGAACTGGCTGAGCCGCTGCCAGAACGCGTCCTCCATCGAGATGCTGGTGGCGTGGCCGGCGAGCGTCACCGACCGTTTGCGGGGGGCTGCAGGGTCGCTCATCGCTCGACCCCCGGCATCGCCTCGGGCCCCAGCATCGCCTCTGGACGGACCCACCGGTCGAAATCCCGGGCACTGACCAGACCCAGCTCCAGCGCAGCTTCCCGCAGGGTCGAGCCGTCGGCGTGGGCGGTCTTGGCGATCTTCGCGGCGGCGTCGTAGCCGATGTGCGGGGCCAGCGCCGTCACCAGCATCAGGCTGCGGCCCAGCAGGGCGGCGATACGCTCCCGGTCGGCCTCCAGCCCCTCGACGCAGCGCTCGGCGAAGCTGGCCGCTGCGTCGCCGAGCAGGCGGATGGACTGCAGCAGGGCGTCGATCAACACCGGCTTGAAAACGTTGAGCTCCATGTGGCCGCTGGCGCCGGCGACGGTGACCGTCGTGTGGTTCCCGAACACCCGGGCGCACACCTGGGTCAGGGCCTCGGCCTGGGTCGGGTTCACCTTTCCGGGCATGATCGACGAGCCCGGTTCGTTGGCCGGCAGGACCAGCTCGCCGATCCCGCAGCGCGGGCCGGAGCCGAGCAGGCGGACGTCGTTGGCGACCTTCATCAGCGAGGCGGCGACCGTGTTCAGCGCGCCGGACGCCTCGACCAACGCGTCGTGCGCGGCCAGGGCCTCGAACTTGTTGGGGGCGCTGACGAACGGCAGGCCGGTCAGGGCCGCCAGTTCCTCGGCGAACGCCTCGGCGAAGCCGGCGGGCGCGTTGACGCCGGTGCCGACCGCAGTACCGCCCTGCGCGACCTGATAGAGCCGCGGCAGGCAGGCTTCGACCCGCTCGATGCCGGTCTTCGCCTGGTGTGACCAGGCCCCGACGGCGTCGCCGAGCGTCAGTGGTGTGGCGTCCTGCAGGTGGGTCCGGCCGATCTTGACGATCCCGGCGAACGCCTCGGCCTTGCCGGCGAGCGCGACGTGCAGCCGGGTCAGCCCGGGCAGCAGCCGGGTGTGGATCTCGCGCACCGCCGCCACGTGCATGGCGGTCGGGAAGCTGTCGTTCGACGACTGGCT
>Ga0070728_10002227_pt1 | contig 24893 bp, 26 predicted proteins | sample tdDd471_FD_66723 | JGI IMG/M metagenome (GOLD analysis project Ga0070728, IMG submission 66723) | Marine sediment microbial communities from the Atlantic coast under amendment with organic carbon and nitrate - tdDd47.1 | ecosystem: Environmental > Aquatic > Marine > Coastal > Sediment | place...
GCGGCGGCCTATCGGAACTCGTGCCGGCTGGCGGCCGACAACGGCATCCGCACCATCGCCTTCCCGGCGATCTCCACCGGGGTCTACGGCTATCCGGCGCGGGAAGCGGCCGAAGTGGCCGTGGGGACCGTCGCCGCGTTCATGGCAGCCGAGCCGGAGGCCTTCGACCGGGTGGTGTTCTGCTGCTTTTCGGAATCGAGCGCCGAGCGTCACCGGCAGGCGCTTGAGGCATTGCGCGGCCAATAGGCCGCGACGCGATTACGGGTGTTCGCTCCCGCCGCTCACCGTATCGTTCTTCGGCGTCATCGAGATCAGCGAACCCGGCTGCGACAGCGCCTTGCGCAGGTCCTCGGGGATCGGCACGGCCTTGAGGTTGCCGTCCGCCTGGATCTGGGCATGCACCCGGATCGCGCGGCCTTCCGTGATCAGGTCGCCGTTCTCGGTACGGATCGCCTTGCAGTCCCAGTGCAGCGAGCTGTCGCCCATCTTGGCGAGCTGGATGATCGTGCGGACGCTGTCGCCATAGGCGGCGGGGCCGATGAAGCGGAAATGGATGTCGCCCATGACGAAGGCGGTGCGGTTCTCGGAGATCATCCTGTTGGTCGGATAGCCGATGGAACGCAGCAGATCGTGCTCGGTGTCGTTGAACCATTTCAGCATGATCGGGAAATAGACAAGGCCGAACGGGTCGGATTCTCCCCATTTCACGGTCAGTTCGGACGAATACATGATCATCGGGCCGTTCCCTCGCTGTTTCGACTGTCTCTAATCACACGGCGGGAAACACCGCAAGTGTCACGCTCGCCCATGGACTTGACCGTCGTGAGGCAAACCACTATGGTCCGCGCGCTTTCCGAAAGGGATGACGACACCCCACGCCCACCGGGACCCGCGAAGGTCTAAAGAGATCCCGGAGGTCAACACCCGCCAGCGAGTTTCGCCCGCGGGTGCGTTTTGCGTTTGGCCGGCGGCATCCCGGAAACTGGAGACGGACCGCCATGGACCTGAGACTCGAGAACTGCATCAACGAGACCTGCCCGTGGTCGGGCAAGCCGGTCGCCGCCGATTCCCTGACCCTCTACCGGGGCAAGGTGGTCGGCTTCTGCAACACCGGCTGCCGCGACAAGTTCGAGGCGGCGACGCGGCTCTTCGATACCCATATGGATATCTAACAGCCCGCAACTCCGGAACGAAAACAAGGATCGATCATGTTCGAAAGCCTGTCCGACCGTCTGAGCGGCATTCTCGACAAGCTGACAAAGCGCGGCGCGCTGTCGGAAGCCGACGTCAACACCGCCATGCGCGAAGTGCGGCGGGCGCTGATCGAGGCGGACGTGGCGCTCGACGTGGTCCGCTCCTTCACCGACAAGGTGCGCCACCGCGCCGTCGGCCAGGAGGTGCTGAAATCCGTCACGCCGGGCCAGATGGTGGTCAAGATCGTCCACGACCAGCTCGTCGAGATGCTCGGGTCCGACGCCGAGCCCATCGACCTGGTCGCGACCCCGCCGGTGGCGATCATGATGGTCGGCCTGCAGGGCTCGGGCAAGACGACGACGACGGCGAAGATCGGCCTCAGGCTGACCAGGCGCGACAAGAAGAAGGTGCTGATGGCCTCGCTCGACACGCGGCGGCCGGCGGCGCAGGAACAGCTTCGCGTGCTCGGCCAGCAGAACGATGTCGACACGCTGCCGATCGTCGAGGGCCAGTCGCCGACCCAGATCGCCGAGCGGGCGATGAACGCGGCCCGACTCGGCGGCTATGACGTGGTGATCCTCGACACCGCCGGCCGCATCCATATCGACGAGCCGCTGATGATCGAGATGGACGAGGTCAAGCGCGCCGCGGATCCGCACGAGATCCTGCTGGTCGCCGACAGCCTCACCGGCCAGGACGCGGTCAATCTCGCAAGCTCCTTCGACGAGCGGGTCGGCATCACCGGCATCGTGCTGACAAGGGTCGACGGCGACGGCCGCGGCGGCGCGGCCCTGTCGATGCGGGCGGTCACCGGCAAGCCGATCAAGCTTCTCGGCGTCGGCGAAAAGGCCGACGCGCTCGAGGACTTCCATCCCTCGCGCATCGCCGACCGCATCCTCGGCATGGGCGACATCGTCTCGCTGGTGGAAAAGGCGGCGGAGACCATCGACGCCGAAAAAGCCGCCGCCATGGCGAAGAAGATGCGCAAGGGGATGTTCGACCTGAACGACCTTTCCGACCAGCTCGCGCAGATGGAGAAGATCGGCGGCATGTCCGGCATCCTCGGGATGATGCCCGGCATCGGCAAGATGAAGAAGCAGATCGAGGCGGCGAATATCGACGACAAGGTGATCAAGCGGCAGCGGGCGATCATCTCGTCGATGACCAGGCGCGAACGGGAAGCGCCGAAGCTGATGAACGCCAGCCGCAAGAAGCGCATCGCGGCGGGCTCGGGCACCCAGGTGCAGGACGTCAACAAGCTGCTGAAGATGCACCGGCAGATGTCGGACATGATGAAGAAGGCCGGCAAGGGCAAGGGATTGCTCGGCGGCCTGATGGGCGGCGGCATGCCGGAGGTCGATCCGGCGGAACTCGAAAAAATGGCCAAGGGCGGCGGCATGCCGGGCGGACTTCCGCCGGGCGGGCTCCCCGGCGGCCTGCCGGCAGGGCTGGGCGGCGGCAAGCTGCCCGGACTGGGTAGTGGACTGGGCGGCGCGAAATTGCCGGGGCTCGGCGGCCCCGGCCTGCCGGGACTGCCCGGCAAGAAGAAATAGAACCCTTTACCGAAATTCAAAGACAAGCAGAGACACGAAAGGCAATCCCATGGCTTTGAAAATCAGACTGGCCCGCGGCGGCTCCAAGAAGCGCCCGTATTACCGGATCGTGGTTGCGGACGTCCGCAGCCCGCGCGACGGACGCTTCCTCGAGATCGTCGGCAACCACAATCCGCTGCTCGCCCGCGACGACGAGAACCGGGTGGTCCTCAACAAGGAGCGCATCGAGCACTGGCTGTCGGTCGGCGCCAAGCCCACCGACCGGGTGCTGCGCTTCCTCGACGCCGCCGGCATGCTCAAGCGCGAGGCGCGCAACAATCCGAACAAGGCGAAGCCGGGCAAGAAGGCGCAGGAGCGCGAGGAAGCCCGCCGGATCGCCGAGGAAGACGCCAAGGCCGCCGCCGAGGCTCCCGCCGAGGAAGCGCCGGCGGAAGAAGCGGCCGCCGAGTAGCGGCAGGCGTCCTGACGCTTCGGGAGACGCCGGGGGCGGGAGCCTCCGGCCGGTCCTTTGGAAACGGAACCGGACGGGTCCAATGGCGGCACCGGACAGGATCTGCGTCGCACAGATCGGCGCGGCCCATGGCCTGAAGGGCGAGGTGCGGCTGAAGCCGTTCACCGAGGACGCGGGCGCGCTCGCGTCCTTCGGCACCCTCACCGACGAGACCGGTAGCCGCGCCTTCAAGCTTCTGTCGGCGCGGCCGTCGAAGGACATGCTGGTCGTCCGCTTAGAGGGGGTGAATACCCGCGAAGCGGCTGAGGCGTTGCGCCATCTGCGGCTCTATGTCGAGCGGTCGCGACTGCCGCCGACAGAGGACGAGGAAGAATTCTACCACGCCGACCTCATCGGTCTCGCGGCAATCGGCCCCGACGGGGGCTCGCTCGGCACCGTCTCGGCGCTCTACGATTACGGCGCCGGCGACATGATCGAGATCACCGGCCCCGACAACGATACCAAGCTCTATCCGTTCACGCGCGAGGTGGTGCCGGCGATCGACATCGACGGCGGCCGCATCGAGATCGTGCCGCCGGATGATGACGAGGTCGAGGTCGGGGACGAAGCCGAGGAGGCCGCCGAAGACGGCGAAAGCCGATGACCGGGTTCCGCGCCACGATCCTCACCCTCTATCCGGAAATGTTTCCCGGACCGCTGGGCCATTCGCTGGCCGGGCGGGCGCTCGCGGAGGGGCGTTGGTCGCTGGAGACCGTACAGATCCGCGACTTCGCCGCCGACCGCCACCGCTCGGTCGACGACACGCCGGCGGGCGGCGGGCCGGGCATGGTGATGCGGGCCGATATCCTGGCCAAGGCGGTGGATTCGCTTGGCGAGGACGGCCGGCCGCGGCTGTTGATGAGCCCGCGCGGGCGGCCGCTGACCCAGGCGCGGCTGCGCGAACTGGCCTGCGGACCGGGCGCGGCGATCGTCTGCGGCCGCTTCGAGGGGGTCGACCAGCGCGTTATCGACGGGCGGAACCTCGAAGAGGTCTCCATCGGCGACTATGTGCTCTCGGGCGGCGAACTCGCCGCGATGGTGCTGATCGACGGCGTCGTTCGGCTGCTCGAGGGAGTTATGGGCAACGCGGAATCGGCGCTAACGGAGAGCTTCGAGACCGGCCTTCTCGAACACCCGCACTATACGCGGCCGCAGGTCTGGGAGGAGCGGCCGATCCCGGAAGTCCTGCTCGGCGGCAACCACAAGCGCATCGCCGATTGGCAGCGGCAGCAGGCGGAAGAACTCACCGCCCGGCGGCGGCCGGATTTGTGGCGAGTGCACCAGGCGGCGGAAACCGGAAAAAAGCGCCGAAAATCCGACTGAAAACCCGCGATATCGGCTCTTTAGGCGTCGACAAAGGCGAAACAATGCTGTAATGACGCGGCTGAATTTCCCGATCCGACGCCGACGATAACGGCGCGCGCATCCCCTTGGGTCCGGTCGAGTGGCCGGTCCGGCGGGTTAGCGGCAAATCAAGAAGGTATGCGTGATGAACATCATCGAAGAACTCAACGCCGAGCAGATGGCGGCGATCAACGAGCAGCGGACGCTTCCCGATTTCGGCCCCGGCGACACCGTCCGGGTCAATGTGCGCGTCACCGAAGGCACCCGCACCCGCGTGCAGGCCTATGAAGGCGTCTGCATCGCCCGGTCCGGCGGCGGGCTGCAGGAGAACTTCACGGTTCGCAAGCTCAGCTACGGCGAGGGCGTCGAGCGTGTCTTCCCGGTCTATTCGCCGATGATCGAAGGCGTCGACGTGATCCGCCGCGGCAAGGTCCGCCGCGCCAAGCTCTACTACCTGCGCGGCCGCACCGGCAAGCGGGCGCGGATCGCGGAGAAGAAAACCGACCGTCGCGCGCAGGCCAACGCCGCCGCCGAATAGGCCGGGACGACAAGCGGGGCCAACGCCCGCGAACGAGCAGACTTGCAACCCCCGGTCCTCGCCGGGGGTTTTGTTTTTCGGAGCCGGGAAAAAGTGTCGCCGGCTTCGCGACCGAACGGATACGGGGGAAGACCGGATGGCTGAGGGCAGCAATGTTTCGAGCGGCGCGGAGGCGATGGTGCGGCTGCTCGCCGGCCACGGGGTCCGGCACATCTTCGGCTTGTGCGGCGACACCTCGCTGCCGTTCTACGACGCGCTCGCCCGGCTCGATCATCCGATGCGCCACATCCTCAGCCGCGACGAACGCTCCGCCGCCTATATGGCAGACGGCTACGCGCGGGTGACCGGCCGGGTCGGCATCTGCGAAGGACCGTCCGGCGGCGGCGCCACCTATATCCTGCCCGGCGTCGTCGAGGCGAACGAGTCTTCGGTACCGATCCTCGCCATTACCACCGACGTGTCGACGACCTCGGCCGGCCGCTTCCCGCTCACCGAACTCGACCAGGACCGCCTGTTCGCGCCGCTGACCAAGTGGAACGGCGTCATTCCGTCGGCCGGCGTCCTGCCGCGCATGGTGCGCGCCGCCTTCAAGGCGATGACCACCGGCCGTCCCGGCGCCGCCCATCTCGGCCTGCCCTTCGACGTACAGAAGGCGCCGGTGCCGGAAGAGGAGATCTGGGCCGACGAGCGTTACGGGACGTTCCCGGCGAGCCCGGTTTCGGCCCCGCGCTCCGATATCGAGGCGGTGGCCGACGCGCTGCTTTCCGCCAGCCGGCCGGTGATCGTCTGCGGCGGCGGCGTGGTGCTGGCGGGCGGCGAAGCGGAACTTGCGCGGCTCGCCGAACGGCTCGACATCGCGGTGTGCACCACCATTTCCGGCCAGGGCAGCCTCGCCGAAACCCATCCCAATTGCGTTGGTGTGGTCGGCTCGAACGGCGGCGTGCGGCAGACCCGGGCCGTCGTCGACGAAGCCGATCTTGTTCTCTTTGTTGGCTGCCGGGCGGGATCGGTCACCACCGAACGCTGGCGCTCGCCGCCGCCGGGAACCCGGATCCTGCATATCGATTCCGACCCTCAGACCATCGGCGTCAACTACCAGACGGAGGCGTTTGCCACCGGCGACGCGCGGTTAGTGCTCGGCGCGCTCAACGAGGTGATCGCCGAGCGCGATCCGGACGTCACGTTCGGCGGCGCGGGCATTGCGAGCGCGGCCAAGGCGGCGAAGCGGGCGGCGTTTCTGGCGCTGGCGGAATCGAACGCCAGTCCGATCCTGCCCGAACGGGTGGTCGAGGCCTGCAATCGGCTGTTGCCCGAAGACGCGGTCGTGGTCGCCGATCCGGGCACGCCGTGCCCCTATTTCTCGGCCTTCTACGAGATCCGCCGCACGGGCCGGCATTTCTTCTCCAACCGGGCGCACGGCGCGCTCGGCTATTCGCTCGCCGCCGCCGCCGGCGCCCAGTTCGGCCGGCCGGACGCCAAGGTGGTCTCGGTGATGGGCGACGGCAGCTTCGGCTTCACCTGCGGAGAGCTCGAGACCATCTGCCGCTACCGCCTGCCGATCACCTTCATCGTGTTCTCCAACTCGGTCTTCGGCTGGATCAAGGCGGGGCAGAAATCAGGCTTCGGCGAGCGCTATTTCTCCGTCGACTTCGACCGCACCGACCACGCGGCGGTGGCCAGCGCTTTCGGCGTCAAGTCGTGGCGGGTCGAGGATCCGGCCGAACTCGAGGGCGTGCTGCGCCAGGCCTTCGAGACCGACGGGCCAACCCTGGTGGACATCATCGCGCAGCCGCTGCAGGACGCCAACGCGCCGGTCAGCGAGTGGGTGGCCTGAGCATGGATAATCTCGAGTTTCGCGGATCCGGCCGGCCGTGCCGGCGATGAGCCTCGACCCGGCCGCGCTGTTCGGGCTCGGCTGGCCCGTGCTCACCGGACTGTTCGCCGTGGTGATGCTCGCCACCGCCTTCCAGAGCGCTTCCGGCGTCGGTTTCGGCCTTCTGGTCGCGCCGGTGATGGCGATCGCCGATCCGGGACTCATCCCCGCCACCGTGCTGCTGATCGGCATGTTCGCCGCCTGTTCGGCCGCGTGGCGGCACCGGGCCAATATCCGCTGGCGTCAGGTCGCCTGGCCGATCGGCGCGCGGCTGCCCGGCGTGGTCGCAGGAAGCTGGCTGCTGGTGCTGTTCGCCGACGAGAAGGCGATCATCTCGGTTGTGTTCGGTTTCGTGGTGCTCATCGCGGTGTGGCTGACGCTGAGCCGGTTCCGGGTCGAGCCGCGACCGCTGACCCTGTCGCTCGCCGGCTTCCTCTCGGGGCTGATGGGAACGCTCACCGGCATCGGCGGGCCGCCGATGGGGATCGTCTACCAGCACGGCGAGCCGGCCGAGGTGCGCGCGGCGATGAACGCGTTCTTCGCCTTCGGCACCCTGATGACGGTCGCGGCGCTGCTCCTGACGCATCTGATCGAGGCCCGGCACGTGCGCGTCGCCGCCCTGCTGCTGCCGGCGGTGCCGCTGGGGCTCTACGGCGCAAACCTGCTGTCGCGCGCCTCCGACCGCTACATCCGGACGATCCTGATGGGTTTCTGCGCACTGTCCGGCCTGATCCTGATAATCAAGGGTCTTACGTGAGCGGCGCGTTTGCCGCTTCGATGTCGGCGGCGGCGGATTCGGCTTCGATGAGCAGGTCGTAGAGCAGGGAAAGCCGGTCGGCGCCAAGCCTTCGCGCCATCGCCGTCTCGGCGCGGCGCCAGGCGCGGGTCGCCTCGCCCAGGGCTTCGCCGCCGGCCTCGGTAATCCGCAGGCCGCGGGCACGGGCGTCGCCTGCCGGACCGTCGACGATCCAGCCGGCGCTTTCCATCCGCGCCACGGTACGCGAAAGGGTGGTGCGGTCGGTGCCGAGCCGGTCGGCGAGGGCGGCGACGGAAATCGGCTCGGCGCGCATGAGTTCGGCCAGTACCGCCAATTGTACCGGGGAGACGTCGCAGCCCGAAAGCGCCGCATCATAGGCCTGGGTCAGCCGGCGGGCGGCGCGGCGAACACGGAAGCAGGTGCAGCGCAGGTCGCTTCGGGTCGCGGGTTCCCGCGTTTCGCCGGCTTGAGATCGGGCCGGATCGGCCATCGGCACTTTCCCGCGTTCGATTTGCGTGCTATAGCACAATACTGGCGGATTTTCCGCCTGTAATGTTATGTGCTATACCACGGAAATCCTTTCAGATGCAACAAAACGAGACCAATCCGGCATCCGGCGAGGCGGAGCCCCACGGGCTCGGCATGATGCGGGCGATGATCGCCGGTGTCGGCGCGCCGCCGTCGATGGCGAAGACGATGAATTTCACCCTGGACGAGGTCGGCGCCGGCAAGGCGGTGTTCAGCGGCACGCCGACCGAAGACCATTACAATCCGGCCGGCGTCATCCATGGCGGCTGGGCGGCGACGATCCTCGATTCGGCGCTGGGCTGCGCGGTGCAGACCACCATGGCAGAGGGCGAGGCCTATACGACCGTCGAATTCAAGGTCAACCTGGTGCGGCCGATGACCCACGAGACCGGCCGGCTGATCTGCACCGGCACAATCCTGTCCCGCGGCCGGCGGATCGCCACGTCGGAAGCGCAGCTCGTCGACGAGAACGACAGGCTGGTCGCCTTCGGGACGGAGACCTGCATCATCTTTTCCGCCTGACGACCGTTTTGCCTAACGGAGCCTGGCGAACCGCTATTCCGGAAGCGGCGTTTCCGTTTGCGCCGCATCCTGCGATCCCTTCGGATATCGGGGCAGTCCGTCGTCGAACCGCACCCATGGCAGGCGTTCCGACCAGAAGATGTGGGCGGTGGGACGGTAGGTGCCCGGATCGTCGAGCGTGGCGGCGTAGAGATGTGTCTCGTCGGGAAAGACCTCGGACTCGAACGAGGCCGGCGCGCCGCAGGCGCCGCAGAAACTCCGTACGACCTTTTCCGACGACCGGTAGGTTACGCGCGGGCCCGACCATCGAACCGACGATCGCGGGACTCCGAACCAGCTCACATAGTCCGACGACGCGGCGCGCCGGCAATCCTCGCAGTGGCAAAGCGCGCTCCACAGGACCGGCCCGTCCGACCGCCATGTCAGGGCGCCGCATTTGCAGTGGCCGTGCAATTTGGTCAAGGTCCCCGCCTCCTCGGGATCGGCCGACGGCGCTTTTCCGCGTCGGCCTTCCATGGTACGGCACAGCCTACAGCAACGTGCGGTCCACGCACACGCTTCGCGCATATTTCCGCGGAAACCGAAAGCCATGCAACGACGCGACGACGATCCGGCATCCGGCAAGACTGAGCCTTACGGGCTCGCCATCATGCGCGCGAAGGCCGAGAGCGGGCCATCGCCGATGATGGCGACGATGAATTTCACCCTCGATGAGGTCGAAGAGGGCCGGGCGGTGTTCCGCGGCACGCCGACCCCCAACCATTTCAACTCGTCCGGCGTCATCCATGGCGGCTGGGCGGCGACGGTGCTCGATTCGGCGCTGGGATGCGTGGTGGCGACGACGCTCGGCGAGGGCGAGAGCTATACGACCGTCGAATTCAAGGTCAATCTCATTCGTCCCATCACCGGGGAAACCGGACAACTGACCTGCACGGGCACGCTCCTTTCCCGCGGCCGTCGGATCGCGACGGCGGAAGCACGGCTCGTCGACGGGAACGGCAAGCTCGTCGCCTTCGGGACGGAGACCTGCATCATCCTCACGGCCTGACGGGTCGTCGGTCAATCGCTCCACAGGGCCGGATCGCGCCAGCAGGGCGGCACGACCAGAGTTCCGGCGGGAGCCGGCTTCTCTTCTCCCAGCGGCTGCGATTGCCAGGCGTCGCGCCATTCTTCCGGCAACGGATAGGGCGGTTGCACGCGGCGCTCGGGGCGGAACCCGAACCGGCCGTAATAGGCGGGGTCGCCGAGGACGAAGACACGGGAAACGCCGCGGCCCGCGAGCCGGTCGAGACCTTCCCGGATCAGGGCGCCGCCGATCCCCTGCCGCTGCCGCTCGGGTGCGACGGCGACCGGGCCGAGCAGGGCCAGCTTCCGCTCGCCGTCCGATATCCCGCATTCGGTAAACGCCACGTGGCCGGCGAGCCGGCCTTCGGCGATCGCCACCAGCGATAACACGCCGATCTCGTCGAGAAGCGTCCGCAGCAGCGGCAGCAGATCTTCGTCGGGAAAGGCGCGCGGATAGAGGGCGAAAATCTCCGCCCGGTCGCCGGGAGTGCCTTCGCGGATCGCGGGGCTCGTCATGGCCACTGCTCGGAAAGCGTCAGCCGGCGATCTCGACCACGACCCGGCCGCGCACCTTGCCGTCGATGATGTCGCCGGCGGCCGCGATCACGCCATCGAGCGGGATGGTCGAGGAGATGTCCTCGAGCTTGCTCATGTCGAGATCGCGTGCCAGCCGCAGCCACGCCTCGAGCCGAACCGATTTCGGCGCCATCACCGAATCGATGCCCAGAAGCGAGACGCCGCGCAGGATGAAGGGCGCGACCGTGGTCGGCAGATCCATGCCCTGCGCCAGGCCGCAGGCCGCGACCGCGCCGCCATACCGGGTTTGCGCCAGAACGTTGGCCAGCGTGAAGCTGCCGACCGCGTCGACGCCGCCGGCCCAGCGCTCCTTGCCGAGCGGCCGGCCCTTTTCGGACAGTTCGGCCCGGTCGATGATCTCGGAAGCGCCCAGCGATTTCAGGTAGTCGGCCTCCGAGGCGCGGCCGGTGGAGGCGATGACGTGGTAGCCGAGCTTGCCGAGAATGGCGATGGCGACCGAGCCGACGCCGCCGGCGGCGCCGGAGACGATCACCGGACCCCGGTCCGGCGTCACCCCGTGGCGCTCGAGCGCCAGCACGCACAGCATCGCGGTATAGCCGGCGGTGCCGATGGCCATGGCCTGCTTGCCGGTGATGCCGTCGGGCAGCGGGATCAGCCAGTCGCCGTTGAGCCGCGCCACCTCCGCATAGGCGCCCATATGCACCTCGCCGACGCCCCAGCCGTTGAGCACCACCTTGTCGCCGGCGGCGAAATCCGCGTGGCTCGATTCGGTCACCGTACCGGCGAGGTCGATGCCCGGCACCATCGGGAAGCGGCGGACCACCGGGCTCTTGCCGGTGATCGCCAGACCGTCCTTGTAGTTGAGGGTCGACCAGTCGACCTTGACGGTGACGTCGCCCTCCATCAGGTCGTCCATTCCCAGTTCGGTCAGCGCGACCGACTGCTCCCTGGTCTCCTCGTCGCGGGTGATGACCACCGCCTTGAAACGATCCACCGGCTTCTCCTTTGGACACGGGTTGTTACCGGCTTTCGCTATCAGGAAGCGCCGGCTAAATCCAGTGGCCGAAAGGCCGGCTGGATCAGGCGCGGGCGCGGAGCAGGCTCGGCCGCTCCACCGGCACCTCGCGGATCGGCAGGTGGGCGAGGCCGGCGAACAGGCCGAGCGCGATGCCGACCCACCAGATCATGTCGTAGCTGCCGGTCTTGTCGTAGATCACCCCGCCCAGCCAGATGCCGAGGAACGAGCCGATCTGATGGGAGATGAAGACGAAGCCGAACAGGGTCGCCATGTAGCGGGTGCCGAACATCATCGCCACCAGCCCCGAGGTCGGCGGCACCGTCGAAAGCCACAGAAGTCCCATCGCGGCGGAGAAGACCAGGATCGAGGTCAAAGTGACCGGGAAGGCGATGAAGGCGACGATCGCAAGGGTCCTGAGGAAATAGATCGAACTCAGCAGCCAGCGCTTGGGCATCCGCCCGGACAGGATGCCCGAGCTCATGGCGCCGATGATGTTGAACAGCCCGATCAGCGAGATCGCCCAGGTGCCCCAGTCGGCATTGCCGCAGACATCGTGGATATAGGCGGGCAGATGCACGGTGATGAAGGCGACGTGGAAGCCGCAGACAAAGAAGCCGGCGACCAGCCAGCGATAACTCGGATGACCGAAAGCCTCCGCCATCGCCTGGCGGATGGTCTGGTCGAAGCCGGCGAGATCGGGCGTCGTCGCCGGCTTGCCGCGCAGGAAGAATGTCAGCAGCGGCACCACCAGAAGCGCCGCCGCCATGACGTAGAGCGCCATCGAGAAATCGGCGGCGTTGAGGATCGCCTGGCCGATCGGCGCATAGAGGAACTGCCCGGCGGAACCGGCCGCGGTCCCCAGTCCGAAGGCGGTGCCGCGCCAATGGTCGGGCAGCAGCCGGGCGAAGGCGGCGAGCACGAGAAAGAAGGCGCTGCCGGAAATGCCGAAGCCGACGATCAGCCCGGCGGTGAGCTGCAGTTCCAGCGGCGTGCCCGAATGGGCCATCAGCACCAGCCCGGCGATATAGACCGCCGAGCCGGCGATCAGCACCCGGGCGGTGCCGAACTTGTCGGCCAGCATCCCTGCGATCGGCTGGCCAAAGCCCCAGAGCAGGTTCTGCAACGCGATGGCGAAGGCGAAAACCTCCCGCCCCCAGCCGTGCATGTCGCTCATGGGCTGCAGGAAGATGCCCATGGCCGAACGCGGACCGGACGCGATGATCGCGACGAGGCAGCCGGCGACGACGACGACGGCCACCGCCAGCTTGTTCGAGGCCGGGAGCCGGTTTTCGGATGCGTCGGTGGCGCTCATGGGACTGCCTTGCTCTGAAAGATCGTGCGGTTGTGTAGCAGACCGGATAAAATAAAAATAATTGAATTTTTTGATGCTTTATATAAACATCTCGCATGTAATGGAATCAGCCAGCCAGGGAAGGGTAGGACGTGGCGGAAACGAAAATCAAGCTTACGGGTGAACAGGAGGCCCTGGCGAAGCAACTGGCAGAGGCGCGCCAGGCACGGACGCGCTGCGACGCCAAACCCGAGGCGCTGGTCTCCGACGAGGCCACGGCCTTCGCCGTCCAGCAGGCGGCCGTCTCCGCCTATCCGTCGAAGCGGATCGGCTACAAGATCGGCGCCACCAGCCCGGCGGCGCAGGCGATGATCGGCTGCGACGGCCCGTTCTTCGCGCCGATGTTCGAGCGCGACGTCTTTTCTCCCGACGCCACCCTTCCCCGCTCCGACACCTGGCTCGCGGTGGAATGCGAATTCGCCTTCAGGATGTCGGCGACGCCGGCCTCCGCCCTGCATACCGATCTCGCCGAGTCGATCGAGAGCTGCCATCCGGCGCTCGAGGTCATCGGCCGGCGGACTGAGGGCGAGGGCCTGTCGAAGCTGATCTCCAGCATCTGCGATTTCGGCCTCAACGCCGCCTTCTGCGCCGGCGAGGCGATCAAGGGCTGGCAGGTGCTCGATCTGGGCGAAGCGGAAGTGGTCGGCCTCGTCGACGGCACCGAAACCAATCGCGGCCAGGGCAGCGCGGTGCTCGGCAACCCGCTAAACGCGCTCGGCTGGCTATCGGAAAAGCTGGCCGAGGCGGGGACGCCGCTTGCAGCCGGAGATTGGATCTCCACCGGCACCTGCCTGGGCATCATTCCTGCGACGCCCGGCGCGACGATCACCGGGGATTACGGCGAACTGGGCCGGGTGTCGCTCACTTTCGCCCACTGACGGGGCGCCGACACGGATGAACATGGAGGACATGCGGGCGCTGGTCGCCGTCGTCGAGGAAGGGTCGCTGGCCCATGCCGCGGCGCGCCTGCATCTCACCCAGCCGGCGATCACGAGGCGCATCCAGCGGCTCGAGGAGGACTTGCAGGCGGTGCTGCTCGATCGCGAGCAGCGGCCGTCGAAGCCGACCCGCGACGGCCTTCGCGCCTATCGGGAATGCGTCTCCATCCTGCGCGCTTCCGACCAGTTGCGCGAGGTCGTCGGCGGTCGCATCGAGACCGAACTGCGCATAGGCATCTCCTATGCGCTGGCTGATCGGTTCGTCTCGCCGCTGTTCAACCGCAGCCGCGCCATCAGTCCCGACCTGATGCTGGAATTCACCTCCGAACGCAGCGGCGCATTGCGCGAAATGCTGGCCCAGCAGCGCCTCGACGCGGCGATCGTCCTGCTCGAAGACCATCAGCGCCCGGACCCGCGCGAACACCCGATTGCCATCGGTACCGAAGGCGTCCGGATCACCGCCGGTCGCGGCATGGACGTGCCGGCGGCGGGGAGCCTCGCCGATTACGCGGCGTTTCCGTGGATCATCAATCCCGACGGCTGCGGCTATCGCAAGACGCTCGATCGCCGGCTTCGGGAACTCGGCATCCCGATGACGGTCGCCGCCTCGGTCTGGGGGCTGCCGCTGCAACTGCAGCTGATCGCAGAGGGCGCCGGCATCGGCCTGATCCCGCAATCGATCGCCCTGTCCGAGCGTTGGCGCGACCGGGTGGCGGTGCCCGCAGTCGACGATTTCGCCCCGACCCTCGACGTATGGCTCGTCCGCGCCGGCCATCTCGGCGGTCTGTCGGCGGCCGTCGAGGGGCTGGCGGAGATCGTCGCCGAAGAACTCCGCGCCTCGTCTGACGCGCCCTCTCCTATTCCGGCTTGAGCGTCAGGATGCCGACGGCGCCGTCCTTGTAGACCGCCGGGTCGATCCGGACCGGGATATACTCGCCCTTCGCCCACAATTCGCCGAGGTCTGAATAGTGCGGTGACAGGAAGTGGCCAGACTGGCCGGTCGAATAGATGAATACCGAGTTGCTCAGGTTGGACAGGTCGTAGATCGCCCTCAGCGACGGCCCGTGGGTCGAGCGGAACGGGTCCTTGTCGTCGTCGACATGGGTGCGGGCCACGTTCAACGTATAGGTGCCGCCGCCGGTGGGGTGGACGATGTCGAGGAACCAGGCCAGGGCGGCAACGCCGTGGAACGGGTTGTGCTCGCTCGCCCAGGCATGGGCGGCGCTCCATTTCCAGGCCTTCCAGTCCTCGCCGTATTTGGTCGTGAGCTGCTGGACGGCGAGGGTGAAGGCGTCGTCGATCAGCTTGGCGCAGGTGGTGTTGTCGCCATCCACCTTGCACCAGGCGCCGGCGCCGTCGGTATCCTTGAGGACGCCGGTGACGAACACCGCCCGTTGCTTCCATGTCGGTTGGAAGGCGTCCTTGAGTTCGTCCTTTTCGATCAGTCGGGTAAGTTCGCGATACCAGACGGAATAGATCAGCGGCTCCGGCCTGTCGGCTTCCATCGTGCCTTTCCACTCGGCCATCGCCGCGAGGATCGCCTTCTGCCGGTCGTCGTCGCCGGTGGCCGATTTCAGCATCAGCGGCATCAGGTCCTGCGCGGCGCGGCTGGTCACGTCGAGCTGCATCGCCTTGAAGCTGTCGATGGAATGCTTCGGCGTCTGCTTGAGCAGCGTCTCGGCGCGCATCGCCCGGTAGGGCTCAGCCCAGTCGTCGGTGATGAAATAGGGATAGTCCTTGGGCACCACCTTGTTGTTGGCGGTCATCACGTAGCCGGTGATCGGGTTGATGACCCGCGGCAGCTTGTCGTAGGGGATCGACCCGATCCAGTCATTGGCGGCCACCCAGCCTTTGACCGGCATCTTGCCGCCGGTCTCGTTTTCGGGCGCGCGGATCGGAACCCGGCCCGGCGCGATATAGCCGATGTTCCCCACCACGTCGGCGAAGACCATGTTCTGCTGGGGAACCACGTAGGAGCGCATGGCGTTGATGAAGCTGGTCGGCCGGTCGACGGAGAGCAGCGAGCTCAACAGGTCGGTGGAGGTGTCGTCGGCGTCGAGGGCCGTCCAGCGCATGGCCAGCACATGGGTCGCGTCTGTCAGCTGGTTCGCCGGTCCGTAGGCGCCGGTGATCACCGGGCCGTGCCGGGTCTCGCGCACCTCGAGGGTCACGTCGTCGCCGCCCTTGACCTTGATGATCTCCTCGCGGGCGATGAAGGCTTCCGAGCCTTCCGGGGTCCGGTACTTCTTCGGATCGTCGGGATCGATCTCCTCGATATAGAGGTCCTGCACGTCGGGACCGGTATTGGTGAAGCCCCAGGCCATCTTGCCGTTGGTGCCGAGGATGACACCGGGCACGCCGGGAAGCGTCGCGCCGATCACCTCGCCCTCCGGCGTCTTGAGATGGGCGAAATACCAGACCGCCGGCACCTTGAGCCCGAGATGGGGATCGTTGGAGAGCAGCGGCTTGCCGGTGACCGTGCGATGGCCGGCGACGACCCAGTTGTTCGACCCCACTCCGTCGCCGCCGCTCGGCGGTAGGTCCTTGAGCAGGCGCGCGACGTCGAGTTTCTTCGCCATCGAGCGGTAGAAGGAGAGCTTTTCGTTGAGCGCGATCGGCCCGTCGTCGGGATAGGGCGCGAAGTATTGCGCCATCTGTCTGGCGTCGAGATGCTTCGCCGCCGCCATACGCTCCAGCTCCTTCTTGAAGTTGCCGCCAAGATCGTAGGCCATCATTTTCAGCCAGCCGACCGAATGATGCGGCTGCCACGGCTCGGGCGTCACCATGGTGAGAAGGAATTCCGGCGGCAGTGGATGCATCGGAAACTCGCGGGTCGCGAGATAGGCGTTGACGCCGGCGGAATAGGCCTTGAGCAGCGCCTTGGTCCTGTCGTTCAGCCCCTCATAGGCCGACTTGGCGCGGCGCTCGAAGCCCATGGTCCTGAGGAAGCGATCGGCCTTGATCGCGCCGGCGCCCAGCGCCTCCGCCAGGCGTCCCTGGGCGGTGCGGCGGTTCATTTCCATCTGCCACAGCCGGTCCTGGGCATGGACGTAGCCGAGGCCGAAGACGGCGTCGTCGAGGGTGTCCGCCTCGATATGGGGAATGGCGTTGGCGTCGCGGACGATTCGCACCTCGTGGCCGAGCCCGGTGGCGACGAGGGTTCCGTCGTAGTCCGGCAGCGACGACCAGACGAGCCAGAACGCCACGCCGGCGACGATGACGACGATCGCCACGACGGCGAGAACAATGCGCTTGAACCATTTCATAGCCGGTTCCTCCCGAGAGTTTCGCCGCTTGCCGTTTCCGGCGGGCGAGCGTTGTGGCGAAAGAATGGTTGGCGGGGGAGGATTGGTCAACTGCGGGGGCGAATTCCTCTTGGAATTCTCAGGTTTTCTCTCCATGTACACGCTGGAGACGAGCGACGAGAAAGGAGAACCGCGTGGCGTATTTGGGGAAACTGGTGCCGAAGCGATGGCGGCGCGATCGCAAGGTGGTTCCGGTGGTCCGCATGCAGGGCGCCATCGGCATGGCGGCTCCCTTGCGTCCCGGTATCTCGCTCGCCTCCCTAGCCGGTCCGCTCGACCGCGCCTTCGAGACGAAACGCGCGGTCGCGGTGGCGATCCTGATCAATTCGCCGGGCGGTTCGCCGGTGCAGTCGCGGCTGATCTACCAGCGCATCCGCCAGCTCGCCGAAAAGCACGAGAAGCCGGTCCTGGTCTTCGTCGAGGACGTGGCGGCGTCGGGCGGCTACATGATCGCGCTCGCCGGCGACGAGATCTACGCCGATCCCTCCTCCATCGTCGGCTCCATCGGCGTGGTCAGCGCCGGCTTCGGCTTCACCGAGGCGATCAAGAAGCTCGGCATCAACCGGCGGGTCCATACCGCGGGCGAGCGCAAGGCGATCCTCGATCCGTTCGCGCCCGAGCGCAAGGCGGACGTCGAGCATCTAAAGGCGCTGCAACGGGAAATCCACGACGTGTTCATCGGAATGGTCAAGGAGCGCCGCGGCGACAAACTGACCGAGGATGACGATACCTTTTCCGGCCTGTTCTGGACCGGCGGCCACGGGCTCGCGCGCGGACTGGTCGACGGCATCGGCGATTTGCGCGGCGTGCTGATCGAGAAATACGGCGAGGAGGTGGAGCCGAAACTGATCGCGCCGGATCGCGGCTTCCTGTTCCGCAAGCCCGTCGGCGGGATCGGATTCGGGCGCGGTCTCGAACTCGACGGCATCGCCGATGCCGCGATCTCGGCGATCGAGGAACGGGCGTTGTGGGCCCGGTTCGGGCTGTAACGGCGGTAATCGGCGTTGCAACCGGCCGGCCGAACCCCTATCTGCATTGTCGGAGTGAGAGAAGGGACGTCCGATGCTTCAGCTCGTGGCCGTCGCCGTTCTGGCGACCTTGGCCTATCTGTTTTTCCGCAACACCCAGCGCCAGATGAGCCGGGTCAGGCAGCGCCATCAGCGCGACCGCAAGGCCAGCGAACCGGTCCAGACCCTGGAGCGGGATCCCAAGACCGGCGTCTATCGCCCCGGCGAGTCCGACAAGGACGCCTGACGGGTTTCGGCGCCTCGGTCGGGTTTCGGCCCTGAAACACATCGGCCGTCCGCTTGACCCCCGCAAACCGCTTGATTAGGGTCCGCCCGCGCCCAAACGGGTGCGTTTTCTCGAAAAACTCCCCTTCTCGCGGAACCTCGTCATGACGGATACATCCACGCTACCCGCGCACATGCAGCCGCAGCGGTCGTTCCAGGGTCTGATCATGACCCTGCAGGCCTATTGGGCGGATTACGGCTGCGTCGTCCTGCAGCCCTACGACATGGAGGTCGGCGCGGGGACGTTTCATCCGGCGACGACCCTGCGCTCGCTCGGCCCGAAGCCGTGGAACGCGGCCTATGTGCAGGCCTCGCGGCGGCCGACGGACGGCCGCTACGGCGAGAATCCCAACCGGCTGCAGCACTACTACCAGTACCAGGTGATCCTCAAGCCGTCGCCGCCGGACCTTCAGGATTTGTACCTGAAATCGCTTGTTGCCATCGGCATCGATCCGATGGTGCACGACATCCGCTTCGTCGAGGACGACTGGGAGAGCCCGACGCTGGGCGCCTGGGGGCTCGGCTGGGAATGCTGGTGCGACGGCATGGAAGTCTCCCAGTTCACCTATTTCCAGCAGGTCGCCGGCTTCGAATGCGCGCCCGTCTCGGGCGAACTGACCTACGGGCTCGAGCGCCTCGCCATGTATGTGCAGGGGGTGGACACGGTCTACGACCTCAACTTCAACGGCCGCGAGGGCGCCGAGAAGGTCACCTATGGCGACGTGTTCCTGCAGGCGGAAAAGGAATTCTCGCGGTTCAATTTCGAATACGCCGATACCGAACGCCTGCTGCGCCACTTCGACGACGCGGAAGCGGAATGCCGGTCGCTGATCGAGAAGGGCGACGACGGCGAACGCCACCTGCTGGCGCTGCCCGCCTACGACCAGTGCATCAAGGCGAGCCACGTGTTCAACCTGCTCGACGCCCGCGGCGTCATCTCGGTGACCGAGCGGCAGTCCTACATCCTGCGCGTCCGCGAACTGGCCAAGGCCTGTGGCGAGGCATGGCTGAAGACCGAGGGCGGCGGCGCGGGAGCGTAGAGCCCTTTTCGATCCGCTGTGAATGACACTCGGCAAGGCCGCTGCCAACGGACGGCCGAAAGGAAACCGATCATGTCCGAACTTCTCCTGGAACTCTTCTCAGAGGAAATTCCCGCCCGCATGCAGGCGCGCGCGGCCGATGACCTGAAGAGGCTGGTCACCGACGGTCTCGTCGATGCCGGGCTGGTCTACGAGGGCGCCCGTGCCTTCGTCACCCCGCGGCGGCTGGCGCTGGCGGTCAGCGGCGTTCCGGCGAAAAGCCCCGGGATCCGCGAGGAGCGCAAGGGCCCCAGGGTCGGCGCTCCGGACAAGGCGGTGGAAGGCTTCCTCAAGTCCGCCGGGCTCGCTTCCGTCGAGGAGGCGGAGATCCGCGCCGACGAGAAGAAGGGCGATTTCTACGTGGCGGTGATCGAGAAGCCGGGCCGCCGTGCCGAGGAGGTGATCGCCGAACTGGTGCCCGAAATGGTCGCGAAATTCCCCTGGCCCAAATCCATGCGCTGGGGGGCGGAATCGGCCAAACCCGGCGCGCCGCGCTGGGTCAGGCCGCTGCAGTCGATCCTGTGCACCTACGGCCCGGAAACCGAACTGCCGGAGACCGTGCGTTTTTCCGTCGGCGGGATCGCCTCGGGCAACACCACCGAGGGCCACCGGTTCCACGCGCCCGACCGCTTCGAAGTCAGGCGCTTCGACGACTACGTCGCCGGGCTCGAGAAGGCGCATGTGGTGCTCGACCCCGAGCGCCGGCGCAACATCATCGCCCATGACGCGCGCGACGCGGCGCTGGCGATGACCCTCGAACTGGTCGAGGACGAGGGACTGCTCGCCGAGGTCGCCGGGCTGGTGGAATGGCCGGTGGTGCTCTCCGGCAGCTTCGACGAAGCCTTTCTCGACCTGCCCGACGAGGTCATCCGCACCTCGATCCGGGCGCATCAGAAATGCTTCGTGCTCAGGGATCCGAAGACCGGCAGCCTGGCGAACCGGTTCATACTCGTCGCCAATCTGGTGGCCAGCGACGGCGGGATCAGGATCGTCGCCGGCAACGAGCGGGTCATCCGCGCGCGGCTGTCGGACGCGATGTTCTTCTGGAACACCGACCTGAAGACGCCGCTCGATACCCGGGCGGGGCGGCTCGCCGACATCACCTTCCACGCCAAGCTCGGCACCCAGGCCGAGCGGGTGGAGCGGATCCGGAAGCTCGCCCGCGAGATCGCGCTGGTCGCCGGCGCCGACCCCGATCTGGCCGACCGCGCCGCGACGCTGGCAAAGGCGGACCTGGTCACCGAGATGGTCGGCGAATTCCCGGAGCTGCAGGGCCTGATGGGCCGCTACTACGCGCTTGCCCAGGGCGAGGACGGAAAGGTCGCCGCCGCGATCGAGGACCATTACCGGCCGCAGGGTCCGTCCGACGCGGTGCCGTCCGAGCCGGTCGCCGTCTCGGTGGCGCTCGCCGACAAGCTCGACATGCTGACCGGCTTCTGGGCCATCGACGAGAAGCCGACCGGCTCGAAGGACCCCTATGCGCTGCGCCGCGCCGCGCTTGGCGTCATCCGAATCATCCTCGACAACCGCCTGCGCCTGCCGCTGCATTCCGTCGCCACCCATTCGCGGCGCCGGGTGATGGGCGACATGCTGGTCAACAAGGGCGAGGAACTGATCGGCGAGGTGCCGTTCCTGTCGCGGCTGATCGGCGACAACGCGATGAGCGAAATCGCCCGCGTCGCCGACAAGGCCAAGGACCTGATCCTGAAGACCGCCGGCGAGGCGATCCCCTCGATGCCGTGGGAGGGCGCGATCAGCGCCGACCTGTTGTCCTTCGTCCACGAGCGGCTGAAGGTGCATTTGCGCGAATCGGGCGCCCGCCACGACCTGATCGACGCGGTGATCGGCCCGGATGCCGACGATCTCTTGACGATCGTCGAGCGGGTCGAGGCGCTCGGCCGCTTCCTCGACACCGAGGACGGCCAGTCACTGCTCGCCGGCCACAAGCGCGCGGTCAACATCCTGCGCATCGAGGAAAAGAAGGACGGACGCTCCTATGACGAGCTGCCGCATGCCGACCGGCTGACCGAGGACGCGGACATCGCGCTGGCCGCCGCAATCGGCACCGCCCGTGCCGAGGTCAAGACGGCGGTGGCGGCCGAGGATTTCGAGGCGGCGATGACGGCGCTGGCGAAACTGCGCGGGCCCGTCGACCGGTTCTTCGACGAGATCCTCGTCAACGCCGAGGATGCGGGCTTGCGCGAGAACCGCCTGAAGCTGCTCAACGAGATCCGCACCGCGACGCTGGAGGTCGCCGACTTCCACAAGATCGCGGGATAAAGGCAGAAAAATTCGTTGCCGCAAATGAGAACGGCGCCGCCCCGAAAGGCCGCGCCGCAAGTGTGGTACTCGATACTTATGTTTATCGGACGAGATTAGGACCGATCCCGGTTACAGAATCGTGAACGGGTTCGAATTTCTCCGAAATCAGACGTTTTCCGGCTGCAGAACGCCGCGCCGGATCTGGTCTTCCTCGATCGACTCGAACAGGGCGCGGAAATTGCCTTCGCCGAAGCCGTCGTCGCCCTTGCGCTGGATGAACTCGAAGAAGATCGGGCCGAGCACCGTCGCCGAGAAGATCTGCAGCAGGATCTTGGTCTCGCCGCCGCCGACCACGCCTTCGCCGTCGAGCAGGATGCCCTGCTTCTTCAGCTTGTCGATCGGCTCGCCGTGGCCCGGCACCCGTTCGTCGGTCATCTCGTAATAGGTGTCGGGCGGCGCCGGCATGAAGGCGAGGCCGTTGGCGTCGAGCCTTTCGACCGAGCCGTAGATATCCTCGGTGCCGAGCGCCACGTGCTGGATGCCCTCGCCGTGATAGTCGCGCAGGTATTCCTCGATCTGGCTCTTGTCGTCGGCGGATTCGTTGATCGGGATGCGGATCTTGCCGCAGGGGCTGGTCATCGCCCGCGAATGCAGGCCGGTGAGCTTGCCCTCGATGTCGAAGAAGCGGATCTGGCGGAAGTTGAACAGCTTGCCGTACCAGTCGGCCCACCAGTCCATGCGGCCGCGGAAGACGTTGTGGGTCAGGTGGTCGAGATAGTAGAAGCCGGCGCCCTCGGGCTTGGGATCGGTCTCGCCGGTCCAGACGAAGTCCACGTCGTAGATCGAGCCCTTGTCGCCGTAGCGGTCGACGAAATAGATCAGGCTGCCGCCGATGCCCTCGATGGCGGGAATCGCGAGCTCCATCGGGCCCACCTTGTTGTCGACCGGCTTGGCGCCCAGCGAGATGGCGCGCTCGTAGGCGTATTTGGCGTCGACGACGCGGAACGCCATGGCGCAGGCGCAGGGGCCGTGCTTGGCGGCGAAACGGCGGGCGAAGCTGTCCGGCTCGGCGTTGACGACGAAGTTGATCTCGCCCTGCCGCCACAGGGTGACGTTCTTCGAGCGGTGCTTGGCGACCGGCGAAAAGCCGAGCGTCGTAAACAGCGCTTCCAGCTTCTCGGGCTCGGGATGGGCGTATTCGACGAATTCAATGCCGTCGGTTCCCATCGGATTGGCGTCGTCGATCCGCGCCGCGGGCGCATCGTGCGGAAAAGGTCCCATGATTTCCCTCCTCATGTTCTCCGCCATTATCGTGCAGATCTGGTGCAAAGAGTGTGAGAAATGCGGACTTGTGATTTATTGTCTGCGTATAATTTGCAGAAATATGTTATATGCCGCATGAAATGAGCGAATTCGACCAATACGACCTTCGACTCCTCGCGGCCTTGCAGGCATCGGGCAACCTGACCAACCAGGAACTGGCCGAGCGGGTGCTGTTGTCCGCCTCGCAATGTTCGCGGCGGCGGGCCCGGCTCGAGGCAACGGGCGCGATACGCCGCTACCGGGCCGACCTCGACGCCGAGCAGCTCGGCTACCGGGTCACCGGCTTCGTCAACGTGACGCTGTCGACCCACAGCCCGGACAATTCCCGGCGCTTCAAGTCGATGATCACCCGGGTGCCGGAGATCCTCGAGGCGCACGCCCTGACCGGCGACATGGACTATCTGCTGAAGGTGCTGGTCGCCGACCTCGCCGGCCTTTCGCAGGTGATCAACGACGTGCTGCTGCCGCACGACACGGTGGCGCATGTGCGCTCGTCGATCGTGCTCGAAACCCTGAAGTCGGAACCGAGCGTGCCGATCCAGGCGTGAAGTGGCCAGCGGGGCGGGGAGCCGTTCAGACCAGACCGAGCAGTCGGTTGTTCAGGACAAGCATGACCATGCCGAGAAGGAAGGCCAGGGTGGCGACGCCGATGGCCAGCGACCAGTTCGCCTTCAGCGTCCAGCGGGCGTTGAGGATATCGTAGCGAATGCCGAGCCCGATCAGGATCATCGTCGCGATCGAAGCGACTTCGTCGTTCAGGAGTCCGATCAGGGAAAGCGCGCCGATCGCGCAGTATGGCAGCGTCAGAAGCAGGCTTCCCCAGTTACGGGCGATCATGAAGGCGGCGAAATGACGGCTGATGCCGAGGGGTGAAGACAGGATCGCCAGCAGGACGGGGAAGAGGATCCACTCGAAGGCGGCGGTGAGGATCATCGTCAGATGAAAGGACGGCAGGCTCAGGCCGGGCGGACGAACGCCGGCCTCCTCGATCGACCCGAATAAGGCCTGCCAGCCGAGCATGGAGAGAGGCAGCGTCAGGAAGAACACCGAGAACGAACGCCAGAAAGCGCCCTCGGTGACCGTGAACCAGCGCACATGACCGGCACGGTTGAGGAACAGGTCCCACGCCCCGCGGACCGACCTGCGGATCTCGGCGAAATCGGGAAAGATGCTCCAACCCTCCGATGATCAGCTGAAAAAGCGTTCCAGGAACTTGGTATAGATGACCGCGAGCCGGTCGAGGTCTTCCACCGCGACGCGCTCGTCGACCTGGTGCATGGTCTTGCCGACAAGGCCGAACTCGATCACCGGGCAGACATCCTTGATGTAGCGGGCGTCCGACGTGCCGCCCGAGGTGGAAAGCTCGGGCCTGAGGCCGGTCTCCTCCTCGATCGCGGGCACCAGGAGATCGGTCAGCGTGCCGGCCTCGGTGCGGAAGACGTCGCTCGCCGAGGGCAGGATCTCGAGCTTGTAGCGGACCGAATTGCCCGCCGCCTCCTCGAGCCGCCGTTCGAGTTCGGCCACCAGCGTTTCCCTGGTCCAGGTGTCGTTGTAGCGGATGTTGAAACTGGCTTTGGCCTCGGCCGGGATGACGTTGAGCGCCGGGTTGCCGACATCGAGGGTGGTGAATTCGAGATTGGAGGCCTGAAAATGCTCGGTGCCGTCGTCGAGCGGCGGGCCGGCCAGCGCTTCGATGAGCCGCGTCATCCCCCGGATCGGGTTGTCGGCGAGATGCGGATAGGCGACATGGCCTTGCGTGCCGGTCACGGTCAGGGTGCCCGACAGGCTGCCGCGGCGGCCGATCTTGATCATGTCGCCGAGCGCATTCGGATTGGTTGGCTCGCCGACGATGCAGCCGTCGAAGCTTTCGCCATGGGCGACGGCCCAGTCGAGCATTTTCTTGGTGCCGTTGATCGACGGGCCT